>Ga0209619_10001895_pt1 | contig 15210 bp, 10 predicted proteins | sample Rifsed16ft3_FD_184011 | JGI IMG/M metagenome (GOLD analysis project Ga0209619, IMG submission 184011) | Soil microbial communities from Rifle, Colorado, USA - sediment 16ft 3 (version 2) | ecosystem: Environmental > Terrestrial > Deep subsurface > Rock core/Sediment | place: Rifle, Colorado... | reverse complement strand
GCAGGGGGGGTCGGACTGGGGATGGGCGGGGCCGCCTCGGGTCGGACGACCGGCCTCAGGGGGGGCTCCCGCCTGATAACCTTCTTTCTGCGCTTGCTCACAATCGAACCTCCGTGCGTCTGACGCGTCGCCTAATCGCCTGAGTCGGGGTATGTGTCACGGGCAGACACTCCTGGGGGGGCGATGTGCGGAAGTACTTCGCACCCCCATAATCGGCCTATGGCGACATCAGAAAGTGCTCCTATCCGCCGATCAGGCGTCCCTCGGTTGCCCACCTGTCTCCCCTTACCTCACGCCAGGCACTACGTTCATGATTGGACGAGGGGCTCGGCCTTGGGAAATAAAGCCCGCGTCGTCCTGACCCGAACCGGAGTCTAGTCCTCGGTCAGCTCCCCGCTTACGACGATCCTTTGGCTGTCAATCAGGTAAGGGTAGCATGAGATCAAGGTGATAGTTGGGCGTGACGTGGGGTCCATTACCGACACCTCGGTCGGTTGAACGATCCGTGTCTCCGTGACACGGTAGATGAACTCGCGCGTTGCCGTCGACAACCGGATCTCGTCGCCGGGTTGGAGCTTGTCCAGATACCGGAAGAGTTCCCCGAAAATGTCGTTGTGAGCCGACAGCACCAGATTCCCGGGCTGGCCGGGATTGGCCGTCCCCACGTGCTGCCCGACGCCCTTCCTGAGCTGCTCCCAGCCGTCACCCTGAACGACCGGCGCCGGGGCATTCCACAAGGCCGGGATGAAAATGCTGTTGGCCTGTTCCGGTCCAGAAGTAGGAATGGCGACCGCCGGCAGAGATTGAACCAGCGGCCTGAGGTTGCTGGGTATCTCCTCGTCATTCGGTCGCGCCCCACCCGGCGAAGTAGGAGGCGTGTGGCCCGAGGGCAGGACTACCGCCGTGATCAGAGGTGTGGCTTCTGAGGTGGGGATCTCGAGCGCAGCTGCAGTCTCTTCGTTCAACTGGCGCAGTGCCTTGAAACCGCTGAGGAGGACCAGAGCTAAACCTAGGACGGCGCCGACCTCCAGAACAAGCAGCACACCTTCGAACGCCGCCGGCAATCGCCGTCTCCGAACCGGATGGTCGGTGTCTAGCTCGATCTCGTCCGCCTCGACTTCGTTGCGGAAATCATCGACGTCGGAGAGTGCAATCGGATCGGGATTGAGGGGGAGGGCCCTTCCACTCCTGCGGAACTGTTGCAGGCGCGCCTGTCTGGCCTCGAGCTTCTTACGGGCCAGAAGGGACTCCAACTCCTCGATTGAAAGCTCGTCAGCCGGTCTGCGGTCCTTTGGCATATCCTGGGCAACCACTCCCGCGCGCTTGGCGCGTCGAGTCCGCAATTCCGTTTGCCGTCGGGATTATACATGATCGCGTGTTTTCGCACCTTCATCCGAGGAGGGACCTCCAAGAGTCATTCAGCCACGTGGGTCATCTCACCGACCGAAGTCCGAGGCCTTTGTTGCCTACAGCTACGCCTCCCACACCCCTCTCCTTCTTCACCCGCCTCTCCGCGCCAACCCGGATATCCCTCCTTAGCCCGCGTCTTCCCAGACAGGGCGACCGATATCCTCGACACCCTCACAGAGCACATCATCCGGCGGACACGGTATAATCGATCCTAATTCTCGGATCTGTCCTGCGCGGGATGTGTCTTCCCGGCGTGCAAGACGCAGTCTCTCAGAGAGGGCAGGAGCGCCACTATTGGCCGGAAACATGAAGAGGTTTGCAGCGTATGAGTGAGAGGTCGGTCGAGTCAGCTTATGCGGCGGCGAGGGAGGCCGCCCTCATCGTGCGCCATCCCGCGCCGGATTTGGTGATCGCAAGGGGCAAAGACCGCCTCGACCTGCTCCAGCGGATGTCAACCAATGACGTCGCAGGCATGGAGACCGGATCATTCCGCACCACCGTGCTGACCAACCCGATCGGCCGGATCGTCGAGGCTGTCGGGGTGCTCTCGCTGGCGGATGAGGCCTGGCTGCTGACCAGCCCGGGGCAGGCGGCCGCTGTCCAGGCATGGCTTGGACGGTACATCTTCTTTCAGGACGATGTCCAGTTGGCCCAGGGAGGGGAAGGTTGGAGCGAGTGGGGCGTGTACGGCCCCGGCTCTGAGGAAGCACTCGCCGATTTGTCCCCTCGTTTGGTCAGGCCCGGTGCGAATGGCGCCCCCCTGTTCAAGGGCGGTTATGTCTGGAGGGTGACAAGTCCGGCCGGTGGTGGGTTCCGCCTCCTTCTCAATCCGGACGAGACGGAGGAAGCCTCGCTGGCCTGCAGCGGCCGTGGGGGCGAGGCGACGGATTCAGCCGCGTACCAAATCCTTAGGATCGAAGCCGGCCTTCCTGAACCAGTCAGCGAGATCCGCCAGGAGTACATCCCTCTGGAGGTCGGCCTGCGGGAGGTGATCAGCTTCAGCAAGGGCTGCTACATCGGCCAGGAGATCATCGCCCGGATGGACAGTCGGGGCCGCCAGGCCAAGACCCTTGTCGGAGTGCGCCTCACCCAAGAAGCCCACCCCGGAGACGGCGTGAGGCAGGACAATCGCAATGTCGGGAGCCTGACGAGCGTTGCCCAATCACCGCGCCTGGGCTGGATCGCACTGGCGATCGTCCGCCCGGTTGTCCTGGACGAGGGTCCGGGGCACGTGCGCGTCGGAGAGAGTGGTACGGAAGGGGAAGTCGTCCGCCTGCCATTCGCGCCGGTCTCCATGGCAGCCGGTTCCTAGAGAACTGGCGCGGACACGCCGTGCTTGATGACAGCCTCAGACCCCCCAAGCGCCGGATGAAGCCCAGCCTCGTGTGACTATGGCGGGCTTCCGCCTCTTCATGCTCGCTCCGTGGACGTGCTGATCGCCGATCACGTCAGCTTTCACACTTTCTCACTCCTATCTATAATCACCTGGATCCTCGGACTCACCAAGCTGATCCAGACGATCATTCGCTTCGAATAAAGGGCCGCACCGCCGCGTTTGGGTGATAGGCACAGCCCCCCGATCCGTTGGCGGATCTCGCACTGAACCCGGCCGAACCCTGGACTTCTGGAGGAAACTGAATGGGTTACCGCTACGCCATCCTCGGATCGGGCCGACAGGGGACGGCTGCCGCTTACGACCTGAATCGTTTCGGCGAGGCCGAGGTGGTCTTCATGACCGACGTCGAGCGGTCTCAAGCGCAGCGCGCCGCCGAGCGCCTCAACCGGCTGGCGGGCTCGGATGTCGCCCGCCCGATGGAGCTCGATGCCACCGACCCGGCGCACGTCGCCGGCTTTCTGCGTGAGAACGGGGTCGATGCGTTCCTGTCCGCGGTACCGTACTTCATGAACCTCGGTCTGACGCGCGCCGCAATCCAGGCCGGCGTGGGCATGACCGATCTCGGGGGCAACAGTGACGTCGTGTTCGAACAGCTGGACCGCGCTGGCGAAGCCGCGGCCGCCGGGATCGCGATCGTACCGGACTGCGGCCAAGTGCCCGGAATGGGGACATCGCTTGTGTTGTACGCGATGGAACAGCTAGACGAAGCGATCGACGTGTACATGTGGGATTGCGGTCTTCCCCAGCGGGCCGAGCTTCCTTGGAACTACCGGCTGACCTTCAGCATCGAGGGCTTGACCAACGAGTACACCGGAGATTGCATGTTCGTGCGTGACGGACAGCTTGTCGGTATCCCGGCCTTGGGGGAATTGGAGGTGGTTGAGTTCCCCGAGCCGATCGGGAGGCTCGAGGCTTTCACCACGTCGGGGGGGCTGACGTCGGCCGCCCGTACCTTCGCCGGCAAGCTTCAGACTTTGCAGAACAAGACTCTGCGTTATCCCGGGAACCACGCCCAGCTGACGGTCATGCGTCAGCTGGGACTTTTTGATCTCGAGCCGGTTGAGGTCGACGGTCGGCCCGTCGTTCCCCGCCATTTACTACACGCGCTCTGGGACCCGCAGATCCGGGCCGACGAAACAACGCTCGATTTCATCCTGATCCGGGTGCTGGCCCGCGGGACTGTGGACGGGCGTCCGGCGGAGGCCCAGGTCGACCTGGTTCATTACTCCGATCCCAAAACGGGTTTCACCGCCATGGAGCAGGGCACGGGATGGCACGCCGCCATCATGACCGAGGCCATCGCCCGCGGCGAGATCCCTCCCGGAGTCGTCCCGGTCGAACGTGCCATGACAGGGACGGATTTCGTCCGGCACGCGGCTATGCGCGGATTCAATGTCGAGAAGGTTGTCCGCTTCACCGATGGGTGAGCTCTCACCCAGAGGATCCTTCGACTTCGCTCAACCTCTTCTCCGCCGGGAGACCTGGTGTATACTTCCCCAATTCCCAACCAGGCGGTGAGGCACTTGGGATGAGGTCCTTGTCCATGTCGGTGCCTGGATGTCCCTGCTGACCGCCCGATGACGAATTCACCCACCAAGCAAGTCAACCCAAAGGGGAGCGAGTCGTACGGCCGTTGGCTCGGGCCACTGACGCCGGTCCTGGCGGCACTGGCGGCGCTTCTCATCGGCGCGCTGATGCTCCTGGCGTTGGGCGCCAACCCCGTCGAGGCCTACACTGCGATGGCTTCCGGCGCCTTTGGCAGCGTTAACGCGTTCGCCGACACGATCGTCAAAGCCACCCCTCTGCTCTTCGTCGGCGCTGGGATCTGCATTTCTTTCAGGGGCGGCGTTCTCAACATCGGCGGAGAGGGGCAGTTGGTCGTCGGCGCCCTGGCGGCGACGCTGGCCGCCCTGACCTTCGAAGACTGGCCGGGTTGGGCGATCATCCCTGTGTGCCTCATCCTCGGGTTCGTTGCCGGAGGGATCTGGGGCGCTATCCCCGGGGCGCTCAAGGCCTCGCTCAATGTCAATGAGATCCTGACGACGATCATGATGAACCAGATCGCCGTGCAAGGGATGAACTTCCTCTTGCGCGGACCGATCATGGATCCGATCCAGATCGAGAAAGGATCCTTCATCCCGCAGACTGCCCGGTTCTCCCTGGCGGCCGACCTGCCGCGCCTGTCGCCGACGCGTCTGCACGCCGGTGTTCTCCTGGCCGTCGTCGTGGCGATCCTGGTCTGGGCGCTCCTGTGGCGAACCACGATCGGCTTTCGCATTCGGGCGGTCGGGATGAACCCAAACGCTTCGCGTCGGGCCGGCATTCACGTCGGTCGTTATGCGGTGCTGGCCATGCTGCTCAGCGGGGCCCTGGCCGGGCTCGGCGGGGCGACCCAGGTTCTCGGCGTGCACCATCGCATGTTCACGGACGGCTCGGCCGCCGGCTTCACCGGATCCGCCGGGTTCAACGGCATCGTGGCCGCCCTCTTCGGTCAGCTCCACCCGCTGGGCACGATCCCGGCTTCGTTACTTTTTGGGGCGATGCTCGTCGGCGCCAATAAAATGCAGCGGGCGGTTCAAGTGCCATCCGCCCTGATCACCGCCCTCAACGGGTTGGTCGTCGTGTTCGTCGTCGGCAGCGAGATTTGGCGGCGCCGGTTGGCTCGGCGGCAGGAGGTCATCGAGCCCGGGGGAGACCCGAATTTGGCGACTCAGGAGTCGGGCGTCACATGATCAGCGATCTCTTCGCCTCGACCGTCCTCATTGGGATCATCACCTCCGGTATCCGGCTGGCGACACCCTATCTCTACGCCACGGTCGGGGAGACATTCGGCCAACTAAGCGGGGTGCTCAACCTGGGCGTCGAAGGGATGATGTTGATGGGGGCGTATGTCGGCTTCTACATGACCTTCACCACCGGGGACCCGTGGCTTGGATTGATGGCTGCGATTCTCGTCGGCTTGCTGATGGGGGTGGCGATGGCTTTCATCAGCGTCACCCTTCAGGCCGAGCAAGGGATCAGTGGGATCGGAGTCTACTTGTTTGGGCTGGGGATGAGCGAGTTGCTCTTCCAGAAGACCCTTGGCACGGTCGAGACCGTGAGCGGGTTTCCGGCGTTCAAGATTCCTCTTCTGGGAGACCTGCCGCTGGTGGGCGGGATCTTTTTCGATCATAATGTCCTGACCTATGGCGCCTACCTGCTGGTTCCGCTCTCCTGGTTCATTCTCAACCGGACGACCTGGGGGCTGCAGATCAAAGCCGTCGGGCAGAACCCGGCCGCAGCCGACTCCTTGGGAGTAAGCGTCACCAAGGTGCGCTACGTGACCGTGACGGTAGGCGGGGTGCTCTCGAGCATCGCCGGGGCGTCGCTGTCGATCGCCCTGCTGAATGTATTCCAGCAGAATCTCACTTCGGGGATGGGCTTCATCGCAGTGGCACTGGTGTACTTCGGCGGTTGGAACCCGCTCGGCGCACTGGCCGGCTCGCTCTTGTTCAGCACGGTCAACGCGTTGCAGAACTGGGTCCAGGTGCTTGGAATCCCGGTGCCGTCGGATTTCGCCGTGATGATGCCGTACGTCCTGACCATCCTTATCCTGGTCATCGCACTCCGCAAGGTCCGGCAGCCGGCCGCGCTCACCAAACCCTTCGAGCGCGGCGAAGCCTGATCCGAGGCGTGGCCACGTGTGCGCCGGCGCGAATGCGTTAGAGGAGGTGATCACGCAACACGAATCGGGTGATCGGTATGAATTAGGAAACTCTTGAAATGTCCCTTGGAGGGAAAAGAATGAGAAAGCTCTACGCCGTTCTGGCGATCGTAATGCTCGCTGCGCTGATCCTGGCCGCGTGTGCTCCGGCCTCCGCCCCACCGGCTGCAACCGAGGCGCCGCCTCCGCCGGCCGAGCCGACGGCGGGCCCGGCGACGGAAGCCCCAGCGCCGACTGAGGCCCCACCGCCGGAGCCTTTCCGGGTGGCCGTGATCATGCCCAGCGCCATCAACGACGCCGCCTTCAGTCAGAGCATGTACGATGCGCTCCTGAAGATCCAATCCGAGATGGGCGCCGAGAACTTCGAAATCGCCTACTCGGAGAACATGTTTGTCATCGACGATGCCGCCGCTGCCATCCGTGACTACGCCTCCCAGGGCTACACTCTGGTGATCGCCCACGGCTCGCAGTACGGCAGCTCGCTGGTCGAAATCGCCCCCGAATTCCCGGAGACGAGCTTCGCCCATGGCACGACGGTCGATACGATGACCGACAAGGGCATCAACAACGTCTTCGCTTACGAAGCCCGATCTGAAGAAGGCGGGTATGTCAACGGGGTCGTTGCCGCCAAGCTTTCGCAGAGCGGCGTGATCGGTGTTGTCGGCCCGATTGAGACCGGCGACGCCAAGCTCTACGTCGACGGCTTCACTGCCGGCGCCCAGGCGACCAACGCCGACGCAACGGTTCCCGCCATCTGGACGGGTTCGTTCAGCGATACCGCTCTGGCTGCCCAGGCGGCCCAGACCCACATCGATGCCGGCGCCGACATGCTGACCGGGACGGCGCAGATGGTAACCGGTGCCATCGGCATCGCTAAGGACAACGGAGTCCTGTGGTTCGGGACCCAGTCCAATCAGTCCTCACTGGCCCCCGACATCGTCGTCGCCAGCCAGGTGTATCACTGGGAAGTCGTGCTGGCCCAGATCATCGACAGCATCAAGGGCGGCACGCTAGGTGGGACAGCCTTCGCCATCAATCTGGCGAACGGCGGTGAGGTCATCGAGTACAACCCGGGCTACCAGGTCCCGCAAGACGTCCTCGACCTGGCGGATCAGACGGCCAAGGGGATCGCCGACGGTTCGATCACGGTCCCATTGCCGGCAGAGTAATCCCATCACGAGTGCGGGGGGAGAGGCCTCTCTCCCCCCGCCACCTCCGGGAGGATCGATTGGCTTCCGCCCCGGCTCTGCGATTCAACAAGGTGGCGCTCAAAGGGATCGTCAAACGCTTCCCGGGAGTCGTCGCCAACAAGGGCGTCGACTTCGAGGTGCGCGCCGGCGAGATCCACGCGCTCCTGGGCGAGAACGGCGCGGGCAAGACGACGCTGATGCGGATCCTCTATGGCCTGTACCAGCCGGATGAAGGCCAGATCCTGATCGATGACAAACCGGTGACCATCAACTCGCCCAACGACTCGATCCGGCTTGGGATCGGGATGATTCACCAGCACTTCATGCTTGTTCCGACTCTGTCCGTGGCGGCCAACGTTTCGCTCGGGCTGCCTTCCCGGCGGGGTTTGCTGCTCGACCTCGACCGGGTTGCCCGGCGGATCGGGGAGCTTTCCCAGGCCTACGGCCTGCGGGTCGATCCCGAGGCAGTCGTGTGGCAGCTGGCCGTCGGAGAGCAGCAAAGGGTCGAGATCATCAAGGCGGTTTACCGCGGAGCGGCGCTGCTTATCCTCGACGAACCGACGGCGGTCCTCACCCCCCAAGAGGTCGATGAGCTGTTCCTGACTCTGCGCAGGATGGCCGGCGAAGGCCACGCCCTGATTTTTATCAGTCACAAGCTCCACGAGGTGCTGTCGATCAGCGACCGGATCACCGTCCTGCGCGACGGCCGTGTGGTCCGGACGCTCAAGACCGCCGACACCAACCGCCAGGAGCTGGCGCGGCTGATGGTGGGACGGGAAGTTCTGATCCGCGTCCAGCGGACCTCGGCCGATCTCGGACCGGCCCGACTGACATTGCATGATGTCTCGGCCATGAGTGACCGGGGCCTTCCTGCTTTGAAGGGGGTCAACCTGGAAATTCGCGCTGGAGAGATCCTGGGAATCGCCGGGGTCTCGGGCAACGGCCAGCGGGAGTTGGCCGAGGCCATCGCCGGCCTGCGCCGTCCAACCCAGGGCCGGATCACAATCGACGGAGCCGACGTGACGGGCTGGCAGCCTGAACCCTTGATCCGGCATGGACTGGCCTACATCCCGGAAGAGCGGATGCGGGATGGGGTGATCCGCGACCTGTCGGTGGAAGAGAACCTGATGGTTGAGGTCCACGGACACGCGCCATTCGCCCGCGGCGTGTTCATGGACTTCCGCCGAATCGCCCAACACTGCGACACGCTCATCCAGGACTTCGAGATCAAGACGCCTTCCCGCAGGACACCGCTGCGGAACCTATCCGGCGGCAACATCCAGAAACTGATCCTGGCGCGTGAGCTGTCGCGCAACCCGAAGGTCCTCATCGCCGCGCAGCCGACACGCGGCGTCGACATCGGCAGCACCGAGTACATCCACCAGCGATTGGTGGAGCAGCGGTCGAAAGGCACTGCGACCCTCTTGATCTCCGAAGATCTGGATGAGATCCGCAATCTATGCGACCGGATCGCCGTCATGTACGAAGGACGGATCATGGGTGTCGTTGACCGGGATGGTGCGACTGTCGAGCAGCTGGGGTTGATGATGGCGGGCATCCCCGCCGAAGAGGCTCTCGCCGCTTAGAGATCTGCGCTCGCTGAGCCGATGTACCCGCCCTCATTCTCGGTTTCCACATCTACATGACCAACCATGACCGGCACCGCCCAAATCATGGTGCGATCGCGTCTACCACCCTGTTTGGAACTTCGCCAACTCTTCCTTGAACACCTCCCACCCCAGCTTCGGCGTGCCGTCGTAGTGCTTCAGACCCAACGTGCACAGGTAGTCGACGAAGTAGCCCCATGCGTCGCCGAGAGAATCCGGGTCAGTCCCGGGAGGCAAGAAGCTCAGACCGCCTTCCTCGCAGATCGACTGCTCGCCGTCGTGAAAGCCGAACCACAAATGCCATCCGAAGGATCCCCGTCGTTCGGCCAGCGCGGCGAATGTCGCCCGTATGTACTCCGCCTGGCGCTCCTCACTCCCCCCGAGGGAGGGTGCCGTCGCCCACCCATTCTCGACGATGATGAACGGCGTACCCCCCGAGCGCTCGATCATCTGATCGAGCACCCCGGCGAAGACACCCGGATCTCCATCGTAGCGAAATCCCGGTGCATGCGGGTAATAGGTGTAGGCCAGGAAATCGCCGAATTTGAATGGCTCGATCAGATCCAGCCGGTCGCGAGCCATAAGTTCGTGGAAGGCCAACACGGTCCCAAGGGGCAGGTCGGGCTTCACGACGTGGACGGCCGCGCGAGCCTCAGCCGCGAGGTCGAGGAACGGCTGGATGTCATCCGGGTGATCCTGGAAGTAGATGTTGACTTCATTGCCGAGCGCGAGATAGTCGAGCTGTTCGCCGTAGCGTTCCGCCACGGCAGCGGCGAAAGCCACCGCCCGCCGCCGATACTCAGGATCGTCCAGACCCTTGCCTTCCAGGTCGTCCGGCGTTTCACCGAGAATGCTGGTGTGGATGAATTCGACCACGAGGGAGAGCCGCATGCCTTCGAGCGACATCGTATCCAGCAGGACATCGGAGAACGTCCAGTCGTATACTCCGGGTTCAGTCTCGACGGTCGACCAATTCATGTAGCTGTGAGAAGCCCGGACGCCGGCATCGTACGCCTCCACAACGGTCCGGCGCAGGTTGTCAAAGCTGAAGTCGTTGTTCGAAGGAGTCAAGATGAGCCCGACCAACCCGTTTCCGGCTTCGGCCTTGGCCGGCAAGTGCGAGCAGGCCGCGCTGTCGAGAACGGTCTGGAAGAAGGCCAGGAAGTTGAAGAAGTCTGTCTCCGGCGCGCTTCCGGTGATCTGATAGGTCGCTCCGCCGCAATAGATGAGAATAAAGCGCACGCCGAGTACGGGAGATTCCCCGAGGCGGGCTTCGACCACGACACGGCCGATGTCGGTGTCGTCGACGTATATCTCGCGGAAATCCCCATGATCCGGAAGGACCTTGGGCAGGTACCAACCGAACGGACGCGGGACGAGGGGCTGGCGGGCGACGGCGACACCCCAACCCGAGGTAGAGCCCAGCGCAATCAGTGTCGCTTCATCGGACGAGGGCACGGACGGCCAATCCGGCAGGTCAATCTGGAAAGGGCCATCGCTAAACGTCTCGACAGCCGTGTCCGTCGGCTGCACCGGCGAGGGAACGATCTCGCTCTCCCCGGCGCATGCCATCGTCACAAGGAGCAACACGGAGATCGCTCCGACAATGCGAGTCCCGCCCGACCGCATGATCCCGTCCACCACCCGAACCCTTCTGAACCGGTTACACAATGTTGGCAAAGCGCGAGACGATTCGCGTCAACTTACGGGGCGCGATTCGGGTCGATGACACAGCTCCACCAATCATTCAAGACGTCGCCAGACGATCCCGCGAAGTGCGGGAAGTGGCGGAACCACCATAGATGATGCAGCCGGATGTCCCCGCCTCCCCACTCGCTGCATTCGACAGGCCGCGATTCTCCTTCGAGATCTGGATAGTCGTACCAGGTGTCGCATCGGCTTGGGACTCGTTTAGCATTTCCCCAGTCATAGTCGCGCTCGCTGTTCGGAGCGAAGTGGATTGTCCCGACCTCGGCCTTGCCCGGATCGCGTGCCTCATGACGCGTGAAGCGTTCGAATAGGTCGTTTTCGCCCCTGCCGGCGAAGACATGGGCCAGGATCGACTCGGCCCGATGGCCAAGGTCCTCCAACATCTCTCCGACGCCGCGCTCGAAGTTGAACCCCATGATCACGAAGCGCCGCTCCGCCGCCTCGGTCCCCTCCAGCGGCGGGGCATTGCACCAGAACGCAGCCGGGCCGGCCATGATCGACTCATAGTAGCCGGCGTAGGGGAATCCGAACAACCAGACCTCATCGATCTCGCCCTCCCGGACCTTCCTCAGCACGTCGAATTCGACCAGCAACCGACGGTAATCGACGCCGTCCGGTTGGTGGAACGCCTTCCTACCGCGCATGCGCGCCAGATAGTCTTTGGCCTCGTACACAAAGCCGTCAGCCTTCACCGGGAACCCGTCCACCTCGATCCGTTCAGTTATCTGATATACAGCTCGACCGTAGCTGCAGTCGCGCACGTCTACGATGAACCGGGTGGCGAGCTCATCCGGGTCGTTCCACCCCTGGGCGCGGCTCAGCTTCTCCGGTCTACCAGGTAGGCGCGGGTTGTGGATGACGGAGAGGACGCGCCGAGTCATGGGGGGAGCAGGATCCAGTGACGTGGGAGCAGGTCTCATCATACTGCTGCGCAAGCCCTCGCCAGACGACGAACGGCAACCCCAGCCTAGCACAGCGATATGCTATTGCGCTAGACAAGGATTCGCCCCCACCCCGATAAGGACATCCGGAGTGGGGGCGCAGTGTCAACCCGCGGGAATACTCCGGTTGAAACATCATGGGGACTCTTCGCTTGCCCTTCGGGCTTCGCTTCGCGCAGCGTCGCGTAAGGGGCAGAATGACAAAGGGAGGGAGGCTCCGCGCTTGCAGAACCTACACCTCCCATGTCATTCTGAGCGAGCGAAGAAACCTCGAGACGCTACACGCCAAGTCCCGCCTCGGAGCGGGATGGACGAGTGCTAGTGTGGCCTCGCCTCACGTGGCCGGCGCCATTGCCGGCGCCCTGGCCGGCATCTGTATGACATCCGGCTGCGTGAAGAGGTAGTGATCGTGGTAGTAGTGGATCCACAGGAAACTCAACACGGCGATGTAGTACGAGCGATCGAAGGCGAAATCGAAGGGCTGCCCAACCACGAAACGCAAGATTACGAAGATCACGCCGGCCAGGGCGATGTCGGCCACCGTCAGCCCAATCGTCCACAAGTAATAGCGGCGCGCCGAGCCGTCCGCCGACAGGCGTTTCACGAACGGCGAACGCTCAAGCTCCCCGCGCTGCTGGCGCAGGTTGTTGAGCATCCAGGTCAGGGCCAGATACTGAAGCGAATGCCATACGTTCATGCCCTGGAAGGCCGTATCCAGATTGCCCAGGGCCGGGACGAAGAACGCCGCCGTCGCCGTCAGCCCGATGAAGAAAGTCTTCGGCCCGTTCAGGGTCCCCTGACGCCACTGGTTGGCCGAGTCGACCAGCCAGGCCACGAGAGCGATGCCGAAAGCTCCGCCGGCCAACCATACCATCCACGGCCCGAGCGGGACGATCTTCCCGATCACCGCGCTCAGGTTGTTGGTGCCGATACTGAAGTTCCCCGTCGAGATCTTCCAGGCCGCCAAAGGGTAGAGGCAGGTCAGGATCACGCCGTAGTCCGTCAACCGCGAGAAAAGGGTCTGACCCGGCTTGTTCTTGTAGTTGTAGAGTTCCGTGATGTAGATGATCTGGTGAAGGACGTGGATGGAGGCCCAAAAGAAAAAGACCGTAAGCAGTAACGGCAGGTTGATCAGCGCCAGGGAAATCACGACAACTGGGATCAAAAGGGACGACCACAGCAGGCGGGGGTGCTTCTTGGCGAAGTCATGGTCGAGCGCGGTGCGCGAGAAGGTCGCGTACATGTGCGGCCCGCCGACGACCAGGGCCACGAAACCGTTGACCAGGTTGCGACTGAAGCTGTCTACGTTGGCCCCGAACACGTCGGCCAGGCCCTGCAAGGCGGGCGCCAGCCGCGAGAGCCCCAGGTAAGCCAGATACGGGCTGGCGACCAACACGACGCTCAGGCTGATGTACGTCAAGTCCCACGATCGACTGTGAAGCCAGTTTTCTTGTGTCCTGGCCCCCGTCATGGTGGCGGCGGCAACACTCATCGTTTCTTCCTCCTTTGGGTTGGCTTGCGGAAACGGCGTAAGCCGGGGAGTTCCCTCACCAACCGCCTTGAAACCCCCGCCGACGGACCGACCTGAGGCTCCCGCACCACCGGGAGATCGGCCCCATCGGGAGGGATCGCACTATCTTACCGTTAACACCGACTGACGGGGGAGGGATTGGGGCGATCGAGCGTCAGCCGGGCCGGACGCCGGGCGGCGGTTCATCGGGCCACTCCCCGCTCTCACCCCCACCGCCTTGGCCGATACTGCAATGCCTCCGCCAGATGGGCCGGGACGATCGCCTCGTCCCCGGCCAGATCAGCGATTGTGCGCGCCAGCTTGAGCACCCGGTGAAAAGCACGGGCTGAGAGCTGAAGCTGGGTCATCGCCTGCCGCACCAGCGTGCGGCCTTGTTCATCCAATGCGCAATACTGGCGGACGTGCCCGGGCCCCATCTCGCCGTTGCACGTTAGACCGGCTTTCGACAGGCGCGCCCGCTGCCGAACGCGGGCGGCCTCGACCCGCTCCCGGATCGAGGCCGATGGCTCACCCACCCGATCGCTGGCCAGCTTCTCAAACTCGACCCGCGGGACCTCGACATGGATATCCACCCGATCGAGGAGTGGACCCGAGATCCGTTTCTGGTAGCGCGTCACGGTCGAAGGTGAACAGGTACACTCGCGAACGGCATCGCCGAAGTATCCGCAAGGGCACGGGTTCATCGCACCCACGAGCATGAAGTTCGCCGGGAAGGCGCTCGAGCCGCGCGCCCGGCTGATGGTCACGACCTTATCCTCGAGCGGCTGGCGAAGCACTTCCAGCACGCGCGGTCCGAATTCGGGGAGTTCATCCAGGAAGAGCACCCCACGGTGAGCCAGCGAGATCTCGCCCGGCCGCGGCCAGGTGCCCCCTCCTACGAGGCCGGCGTGCGAGATGGTGTGGTGCGGCGAGCGGAACGGCCGATGCTGGATGAGGGGCACGTCCGCTGGGAGCAGGTCGGCCACCGAGTACACCCGCGTCACATCCAGCGCCTCGTCCACGCTCATCGCCGGGAGGATGGACGGCATTGCCCTGGCCAACAGCGTCTTGCCGGCGCCCGGCGGTCCGATCATCAGGACGTTGTGTCCGCCGGCCGCGGCGACTTCGAGGGCGCGCTTGACGTGCTCCTGTCCTTTGACTTCCTGGAAATCCATCGCGCCGGCGGCGGGGGACGTCGGCGGCTGGCTGTGCTCGACCGGTTGGATCGGAACCACCCCGGATAAGTGATTGACCAACATTGTCAGCGACTCAACCGGGATGACCTCGATCTCAGGGATCAAGGCGGCTTCGCGGGCGTCGATCGCCGGGACCAGCAGCTTGCGAAAACCCTCCCGGTGAGCCAGGGCCGCCATCGGGAGCACCCCGCGTACGTGCCGCACCGAGCCGTCGAGCGACAGCTCGCCGACGACCAGTGTCGATTCGAGCCACTCGGGTTTGAGTTGCCCGGAGGCCGCCAACGCTCCCAGGGCGATCGGCAAGTCGTAGGCCGGCCCTTCCTTGCGCAGCGCCGCCGGCGCCAGGTTGACCGTCAGGCGCTGGCGCGGAAAGATCAGGCCGGCGTTCTTGACCGCCGCCTGAACGCGTTCGCGACTCTCCTGAACGGCTGTGTCCGGCAGACCAACGATGGTGAAGGAGGGAAGCCCGCGCGAAGTGTCCACTTCCACTTCAACGATTGCCCCCTCCAGCCCCACAATGGCGCAGGAGTGGACCTTGGCGAGCACG
>Ga0209619_10001892_pt1 | contig 15224 bp, 10 predicted proteins | sample Rifsed16ft3_FD_184011 | JGI IMG/M metagenome (GOLD analysis project Ga0209619, IMG submission 184011) | Soil microbial communities from Rifle, Colorado, USA - sediment 16ft 3 (version 2) | ecosystem: Environmental > Terrestrial > Deep subsurface > Rock core/Sediment | place: Rifle, Colorado... | reverse complement strand
GCGCGGGTTTGATTTGGTTTACCGTGAGTGTGCCCGGGTTATCGAGCCCCGTAAATAGGATCGTGAGCGGCTCCTGCCCGGCGCGAATCAAATTCCCACTGGTCTGGGCGATTCCTTCCACCGCGTCCACGCCCGGAACCTCACGCGCCATCCGCACCATATCGTCATCCAGCGGATATGCTGACACAGTTCCCTCCGAGGGGCTGGACGAGAGATAGTCGCTATCCAGGCTCTCGAGGATGTACAGGTTCATGTTGCTGGTGAACCCGACCGCGAATGTGCCCACCATGATGGTCATGATCGTCAGCATGGTGCGCGATTTATTCCCCCAAAAATCCGCCCACACTTTTTTCCAGCGACTGCTCATTGCCTTTCTCCACTAAATTTGATTTATTTTCTCTTTATACTTGACAATGCATGAGATTGCTTCGTTAGTTGCTTCTTCTTACTCTCCTTACGCAAAAAACGTCCCGCAAGTTGCTTCGAATCAAGCCTGCTTATGGCTTAACCTGCGGGAAGATGAGATACATCAGGGAGTACTCTGGAAGTTCGCTCAACATAAGGAAATAGAGCGCCAGCTCTTTGACTCGGGTGGGCTCAATGAATCGAAATCTTTATGAGCTAGTTGGTTGTTACTCGTAAGCCAGGGTGTCTTTTACCGTCAACTTTGAAGCGCGCCGCGCAGGCAGCGAACTTGCGATCGCGGCTAGGACCAGAGTGAAAATCAGCCAGACGAAGATTCCTGTTGCGCCCAGGACGACGGGAAAGGGGGATTGAAACATTGCCATTCCTACGCCGAAAGCCAGGACATTGGTGACGGGTATGGATAAAACAATACTGACTATCCAACCGATCAGACCGATGATCACTCCCTCCACAATGACAATGCTTTGAATATCGAAGTTTGATGCGCCGATGGCGCGTAGCACGCCGATCTCGCGCGTGCGCTCCAACACGTTGATGCTCATTGTTCCCATCAGGCCGAGTCCGCCCACGATGGCGATCATCACGGCCATCACAAGCATGAAGATGACGAAGATATCGGTCTGCGCGGTTTGATCCCGCACAAAGTCCGCGCCCAACTGCGTGTTGGTTACCTGTACGCCGCGCGCTTCGAAGATCGCTTGTAATTGATCGTTGACGTTGTTTTGCGTGACGGAGTCGTGTTCGCTGGTGATCACGCGTAATGAATACGCCATCCCGGGCTGGTTGATGATTTTGCTGAGATATTCATAGTTGGCATAAAGAAATGGCGTATCCCCGCCGCCCACTATGGTATAAAAACCGACGATTTCCCATTTTGTTTCTTTCCGGTCAATCTTGATTGTCAAGGTGTTGCCAATCTTCAAATTGGGCAGGATGTTCAGAAGTTGATTGCCGACCACGATGGCATTTTCGTCGCCTGGTTTAAGCCAGCGCCCTCCTGAGATGATGGGATCGATCAGGGTCGAGGTGGATGGCGGCGCGAAAAAAGCGACCTGCCTGCCTGCTTCATCCTTGTTTTCTGAAACAAGCGTGCCTCCATATGTCAGCCAGCCTTCCACACTTTCCACGCCTGGAACGCTCAGCGCCATCGCGGAGACTTTATCAAAGCGATAGCCGCGGCTGAAATCGACGTTGATATCCGCAAGAAAATATCCTTGAATATCCTGGATGACTTGACCGAACGAGGCCCGCAGATTGAAAATGCTGATAAAGATCGCGCCCGCCAGGACGAGCGTGAACAAAGTCAATGCAAGGCGCGCCTTGCGGCGGAACGCGTTTCGCAGGGACAGGCGCATAGGGCGCGGGATCAACAACGCGGCTTTGCTTACGCTTTTGTCTTTCCGTTTCGTGCTGTCTCCCATACCGTAATCTGCGAAGGCTTCGCGCACGGTCACGCGCACAGTGCCATACATCGGAAACATCGCCGCCAACAGTGGGACAACCAGCGCGACAATAGCCTGTTGGATGAACGTCGAAGTGTATCCGCGATAAGTGGCGGGTAAAAAATTTAAATATGTCGCCATGCCGTCGCCGATGGTCTTTGCCGCATTATTTGCCAGCGGCACGGATATGGCGAGCGCGCCCATCCCGAAGAACACGATCAACACAACGTACATTCCAAAGATCTGCATCCCCCCGCCGCCAATCGCTTTCATGATGCCGATCTGCCGTTTCTGCTGCGACATCAACGCGGTGATGGTGTTTACGATCAGAACCCCGCTTAATATCACGGTCAGCCAGCCGAGAACGCCCAGAATTAAGAACATGGCCTGTGATATGGGGTATGCAAAATGGTGGCCAGGCCGGTCGATGGATACGAAGTCAACGGTTGCGCCGCTTCGTTCAAGGCGGTCTGTGACAGCCTGCGCCACTTCGGTGACGTGTTTTACATCTGTTTGATTTTCCGAAACACTGATTGCCAGCGTATTGAAATTACGAGCGCCGCCAAGCCAGGTAATCGTATCGGGTGTGACATAAGCAGTGACATACTGTGCCAGATTGTATGGAAATCCCGTCGCCGAATGGAGGTAACCCGCGAGGCGCAGTTTGCGAATTTTCCCATTGCTGAGTTCCACTGTGATCATATCGCCTGGTTTAAATCCCAGCGACGCGGCGGAAGAGTCGACCAATATTTCCTTTTCGCCGAGCGGCGCGATGCTTGATTCACCCAGCGCGGGTTTGAGCGTGTTCACTGTCAGGGAATGGGGATTCTCGATTGCAGTGAATTGGATGAGAATGTCATCCTTTCCCGCTTGAATAATATTCGCGCTCGAAGTGCTTCTGCCTTCCGCCGCCTCCACTCCCGCCACCTCGCGCACGATCTCCACGCTATCTTCGTCCATGGGGGAAGCGTATACTATCGCCTCCGATGGATTGGCTGATAGAAAGTCACTGTCCATGCTTTCAACCATGTACAATGCCATGTTGTTATTAAAGCCAACCGCAAGAACGCCGACCGCGATGGTCAGGATGGTGAGCAGAGTGCGACCTTTATTATTCCATAGGTCAGCCCAGACTTTTTTCCAGCGACTGGTCATATTTTTTCTCCGCTAAATTTGATGTATTGATTCTTGGCTGCTTGAAAAGGCATTCGATTGCTTCGCTCGTTGCTTCTATTTGTCTTAAAGCTTGGTCAACATATGAATAGAGCGCCAATGCTTTGACTTGGCTGCGTTCAATATATTGGTCTCTATACCATCGGGAATGATTATTCGTAAACCAGTATATCTTTGACTGTCAACCGTCGTAAGCCAGTGTATCTTTGATCGTCAATCGTGAGGCGCTCCTTGCGGGCAATGCACTGGCTACAGTGCCGATGACCAATATGCCGATCAACCAGCCAAAAATTCCTGTCACACCGTAGACAAAAGGCATCGGACTTTGCCAAAATCGCGTCCCAACACCGATTGTCAGCGCGCCCGTGATGGGAATCGAAAGCAGGATGCTGATGACCCAACTGATCAGTCCGATCACCATCCCTTCTACGATCACGATACTCTGAATATCCCAGTTGGATGCGCCAATGGCACGCATTACACCGATCTCGCGCGTACGCTCCATCACATTGATGCTCATGGTGCCCATCAACCCCATTGCACCGACCACTGCGGTCAGAATTGCCATCATCATAATGAAATTAATAAAGATACCGAATGTCGATGTTGTGTTCTGGATCTGCTCCACACCCAGTTGTGCGCTGGTCACTCGAACACCATTTGCAGCATAGCGCACTTGCAATAGATCGCTGAATCTCTGTTGTGTGCCGATATCGTGTCCACTGGTAATCACGCGCAGGGAATATACCTGCCCGGTTTGATTGATCAACTGACTGAGGTATTCATAGTTGACATACATGCCAAGGTCGATGACGAAGGTGTATATGCCGACGATGTGCCACTCCGTCTCTTTGCCATTGACCTCGATTGTCAACCAATCACCGACTTTCAAGTCCGGGAACATCCGCACCAACTGGTCACCAATCACAACGGCATTTTCGTCCCCCGTCTTTAGCCAACGACCGTAACTAATGGTGGGATTAATTAAGGTTGATGAAGAGGGTGGAGCTACAAACCTAATCTGGGTGCCTGCTTCATTCTTGTTGCGGATGAGCTTTCCGGGATATTCCAGCCAGCCTTCCACACCATCCACACCTGTTATACTGTTCGCTATGGCGGCCACTCTATCAAGACGGTATGGGCGGTCAAAATCTATCGTGACATCTGCCAGGTAATAGCCCTTATAATCTTCAATCAACTTGTCGAATGAGGCTTTCAGGTTATTCACCGCAATGAAAATGGACCCAGCCAGTACGAGAGTGAAAAGGGTCAGTGCGAGACGTACCTTTCGGCGGAAGGCGTTTCGCAGGGAAAGACGCATCGGCCGTGGGATGATCAGATTGCCCCTGCTCACGGACGTTTTTTGGGTTTTTGCACTGCCGCTAATACCGTAATCCGTAAGTGCCTCGCGCACAGTGATTCGCACACTGTTATACACCGGCCATAAAGCTGCCAGCAGTGGAATCACCAGTGCCACAATGATTTGTTGAAATAAAGTGGATGTGTAGCCTCGATAGGGACTGATATAGATACCCAGATAGTCCGCCATGCCATTGCCCATGAATTGTGCCGCATTATTTGCCAGCGGGATGGCTATTAACAGCGCGATCGTCCCAAAACTCAGTATCAGAACAATATACATTCCGAAGATTTGTAAAGTGTCGCCGCCTGTAGCCTTCATCATGCCGATCTGGCGCGTCTGCTGTGTCATCAATGCTGTGATAGTGTTGATGATCAGGAAGCCGCTCAACAGCGCGATCAACCAGCCCAGTGTGCCCATAATGAACACTATGATCTGCGTAAAAGTGTATGCGTAATGATGCCCGGGTTGATTCACCCGGATGGAATTAACTGTAGAACCGCTGCGTTCTATGCGGTCAGCGACAGCCTGTGCCACCTGTTTGACATGATCTTGATGTGTTGGGTTTTCCGCCACACTTACTTCCAACGTGTTATAGTCCAAAGTACCGCCGAGCCACTCCATTGTCTTGGGAGTGACATAAGCATTGATCATCCTTACGTATTTATACGGGAATCCTGTCGCGGCATGCATATATCCAGCCAGACGTAATTTGCGTTGTTTGCCGTCGCTGAGTTCCACCGTGATCAGGTCGCCCGGATTATAGCCAAGCGTGGTGGCAGACGCGTCGATTAAAACCTCCTTGTCGCCAAGCGGCGGAATGCCTGTTTCATTTTGCGCAGGTTGGAGTGTATTGACCGTAAGGTCGTAAGGGTTCTTGATTGCGGTGAACTGAGTGGGAATCTTTTCTCCATCCGGCTGAATCACCTGTCTGATAAATATGGATCGACCTTCTGCCGCGTTTACACCGGGGACTTCACGCGCAACCTTTACACTTTCATCGTTCATCGGATAGGCATAGATCAGAGCCTCGGAAGGGCTGGCGGAAACATAATCTTTATCCATGCCTGCGATCATATACAGGTTAAAGCTGTTGACGAATCCAACCCCGGTTGTGCCCACCATGATGGTGAGAATGGTAAGGAATGTGCGGGTCTTGTTGCCCCAAAAATCCGCCCAAACCTTTTTCCAGCGGCTGCTCATTGCTTTTCTCCTCGCAGTTCGATGTTCTGCTGTTTGCGCTGATCGGCGAGGCGTTGCATTGCCTCGCGTGTTGCTTCCGATTCGCTTAGGAGTTCTCTCATTGTGTCGAAGTCGAGAGCCAGCACTTCCGCTGGATTGTGTTCAGAAGCGCGGGCAGAGGCGCTGCGTTTTTGTCCCTGCAACAATTGCATCTCGCCGAAATATTGCCCGGGATTAAGTTGCGCCGCAACCACATCCGATTGATTCGGGCGTTGCAGAACAATCTCCACCATGCCCTTGGAGACGATATAGAACGCATCGCCACTGGTACCTTCCTGCAGAATCATCGCACCTGGCTCAAATTTCTGCAACCTGGCCTTGCGAGTCGCCTCGAGTAATTGGTCATGCGAGAGGGTGGGCATGGCTTTGGCTACATACTCATTCACGATCTCACCGTCTGCGATCAGCGCGGTACGATTTAGGCGTTTGGCAAGTCCGCTATCATGTGTAACGATGATGATGGTCTTGCCTTTTGTGGTCAGATCGTTGAATAACGCAAAAACAGCCTCGGCAGTTTTGGAATCAAGGTTGCCTGTCGGTTCATCTGCGATGACGATGGGCGGGTCATTGGCGAGGGCGCGCGCGATCGCGACGCGTTGCTGTTGTCCGCCTGAGAGCGCAGTAGGGAGCTTGTAGGCGTGGTCGGCCAGTTCCACCAATTCTAGTAATTCGAGGGCGCGTTTTTCGCGTTCGCGCATTGGATACGTACGGCAGAAGTCCATTGGCAACATTATGTTTTCGATGACCGAAATGGTCGGGAGCAACTGGAAGAACTGGAAAACGATGCCGAGGTTCAATCCGCGCCAGCGCGCCATGCGATTTTCGCCCAGTTCATGGACGGCTGTGCCATTGACGAGAACCTTGCCTGTTGTTGGGCGGTCGATGCCGGTGATCATGTTTAGCAAGGTGGATTTACCGCTTCCTGATTTGCCAATGATGCCGACAAATTCCCCCGCATAAATATGCAGGTCAACATTCTTGAGTGCTGGGAAATCACCAGCCGCGGTTTTATAAATCTTCTGAATTTCGTGTAAATCAATGATAGGACCATCCTCAGTCGCGACGCTGCTTTGCGCGTTTTCGGATTTAAGGGAAGGAGATGTAAACATGGTACCTCTCTGCTTATTCTCATGGCTTTCGCGCTGGCGCGTGTCACGAGAAAAGTGAGTTGAAGGGCAGGGCCTACTTATTAAATTTTACGACGGCTGTCATGCCCCAGCGCATGTCCGGATGCCCCTCATTCAGGACAACGGTCACTTCGTACACAACATCGCCCTGGTTCTCACTGAAGGTCTGGCCGATCGTTTGGATCTCTCCATTCAAGGTTATGTCGGGCAATGCATCCAGTGTGATCGTGGCAGGCTCGCCTTCCTTGATCCTCACCACATCCAATTCGGTCAGGTCGGTGGTCTTTATGAGCCAGCTGGAAAAATCGGCGACCGTCACCGCGATCTCTCCGGCATTGATCGACCCGCCGACCTTTACATTGAGTTTGGCGACCACGCCATCGAATGGTGCGATGACCTCGAACGCGGCTAGCCCTGCATTGGCCGCATTCAGGCGCGCTTCAAGCAGGGCGAATTGATCCGTATCAGGGCCGTCCTTCATGCGGTCATAGGCATGCTGCGCTTCTTCCAACTCAGCCTTTTTCAATGCAAGATCATTCTCTGCTTCTATGATCCAATCCTGGGGCGCGGGCCCTTTGAAATTCTTCGTCTTGGAGCTATATTGATACCCTTTCCAGGTTTGGATCAGGAACAGGCGTGTTTCCGTTTGTGGAACTTTCTTTGAATTTTGTAGGTAGCGCAAATAATCATCCGCTTTGTCGTATGCTTCCTGCGCCTCCTTCAGGTCAATTACGGCCTGGGCCAGATCAGAGCCTGAGGAGTTTAGCAGATCGTCCAACGCCTGCTGTGCGCTGACCAGTTCGAGCTGCGCGGCAGTGTAGGCCGTATCCGATTCGCCGCCCAGGCGGACGAGCGGGTCGCCTTTCCTGATCTTCTGGCCCTCTGCCACCAGGACCTCGCTGACGACGCCACTTGTGTTGAAGGCGATCTGAGCGTCATGTACCGGCTCAACCCGTCCCTCAGCGATCAATGTGTCATCTGCCGCTACGATGGGTATGGGAGTCGCCTCAGTTGGTTGCCCACCGGCCGGGGTGCAGGCGGCAAACAACAGGCCTGCAAGAACGAATAGAGAAGATATCCTGGCGTTCATTTGTGAATCCTTGCCTTTCCCTGATATTGGTTTCTTGGTAGATATGCGACTTGTCATGATATGAGTTGCGGTCAGATTCAGTATACTGAATCGACCAAACTTTTGCAACTGTCAAAAATCATATTCGGCAGATTTACAAGGCTTATCTGAAGCGTGGCATGCCTTCTGGCAGGCAAGCTCAAGGCCTGAACTCGACTTATCCTGTAGTCATCATGCCCGGTCTCCTGGTTTTTCTGTGACCTTTATGCTGGCATCGTTTGCAGGGATCGGCGTCTCAGCCGTCCACGTATTGACGTGGGCCATGATCCCGGACGCGGTGGAGGTGGATGAATTGCAGTCAGGCGCGCGTCACGAAGGCATGTCCTACGCGCTCGTGACGTTGTTCCGCAAGGCAGCCTCTTCGATAGCGATCCCCATGACGGCGCTCGTGCTCGGCTGGAGCGGTTATGTCTCCAACTCGGCGCAACAGGCTGAATCGGCCGTTTGGGCGATCCGGATTTTGATCGGTCCTGTTGCGTCGCTGTTTTTGCTGGGCGGGATCCTGTTTGCGAGATTTTATCCCCTCACTCGCGAAGCGCATGCCGAAACTCGAGAGCAGATCACGGCACGGCGTGAAGCAGTGGCCGACTAAACGTTCAGCCCGACATAAAAGCCGGGCTGATTTTTTCATTCCTTTCGTCCATCCCAGGTGGACCACTTCCGCTTATCCTTGGCGAGCAATTCATCCGCTGCTTTTGGACCCCATGAGCCGGGTTCGTAAAACGCCGGCGGCTTTTTCTGCGATTCCCATGCTTCCATAACGGGATCGATCAATGCCCACGCGGTCTCGACCTCGTCGGCGCGCGTGAATAGGGACGCGTCACCGTTCAAAGCATCAAGCAGCAGGCGTTCATAGGCGTCCGGAAGATTGGTCTTACCAAAAGAGTCCTCATAATGGAATTCCATATCCACGGAACGCATCTTTGCAACAGTATCCGGGACTTTCGCTTCAAAGCGCCAGTGTATACCTTCATCTGGTTGAAGGTACAGCACAAGCATGTTTGGAGTGAGATCACCCTCAGTAGAGGGAAAAAGCAAGTGCGGGGGCTTTTTGAATTCGATTGTGATCTGCGACAACTTTTCTTTCAAACATTTTCCTGAACGCAAATAGAATGGCACGCCCTGCCAGCGCCAGTTATCGATTTGCAGTTTGAGTGTCGCATACGTAGGTGTCCTTGAATCTGGTTTTACGCCTTCTTCGTCGCGATATCCTTCATATTGGCCAAGGACAGTTCTACGTGAGACGCCTTCCTTTTTTATTGGCTGGATGGAACTCAATACTTTGACCTTTTCGTTGCGCAGTGCGGTGGCCTCGAAGGATACCGGTGGCTCCATCCCCACAAGAGCAACCAGCTGGAGCAGGTGATTTTGGAACATGTCACGCAGGACACCAACCCCATCATAAAACCGGGCGCGGTGCTCCACACCAACCTGTTCTGCTACCGTGATCTCCACATGGTCGATATAGTTTCTATTCCACAGCGGCTCAAAGATTGTGTTTGCAAATCTGGTGATCAGGATGTTCTGTACGGTCTCTTTCCCAAGATAATGGTCAATGCGATAGATTTGTTTTTCATTCAGTCCTTTATGAATTTGCTCATTCAACTGGCGTGCAGACTCAAGATCTGTACCAAAGGGTTTTTCGATGACAACACGCCGCCAGCCGTTGTACTCAGCGAGCTGATCTGTCAGCCCCAATAGATCAATGATATTGGGAAAAACCCCGGGCGGCGTGGCCATGTAGTACATTCGATTGCCTGAACTCTTCTCCCAATTCTTTAGAAAAATCCCGAGCTTCTTGAAATCCGCAAGATCGGTATAACGGCCCTGCTGGTAGGCAAGGTTAGAAGCAAAGCTGTTCCATTCTTCAGCGGTGTACTCAAAAGATGCGAATTGCTTCAGCCCTTCTTCAAGATGCGCGCGGAATTGATCATCCGTAAAAGCAGTGCCGCCGTATCCCACGATCCGAAATTGTTTTGGCATCCGTTCTTTGCGATACAAATTGAACAGTGAGGGCACAAGCTTGCGCTGTGTTAGATCACCCGACGCGCCAAAGATCACAATGGAGGTTGGTAAGTCATTGTTCAATTCAATTAACCTTCTTTCTTTATCGCATGGCCCCCAAATTGGTTGCGTAGCGCGGCCAGCATGCGCGCGCTGAAATTCTCCTCATCTCGGCTGACAAAACGCATTTGCAGAGCCAGTGTGATCACAGGCGCGGGCACGTCGAGGTCGATCGATTCAAATACAGTCCACCTGCCTTCACCCGAATCAGCCACCCATGGTTTAATACCTGCCAGCTTGCCATCTTCATCCAGGGCGCGGGCAGCCAGATCCAGAAGCCAGGAGCGCACGACGCTACCATGCTGCCAGATGTGCGATATCTGCGCCAGGTCAAGCCCAAATTCCTCTTTGGCTTTCATGATGCCAAACCCTTCGGCAAAAGCCTGCATCATGCCATACTCGATCCCGTTATGCACCATCTTGACGAAATGACCGGCGCCATGCCGACCGACGTGTCCCCAACCCTTATCTGCTGCAGGAGCCAGCGTCTCAAAGATGGGGCGCAGCTTTTCCACGACCTCAGGTTTGCCACCGATCATCAGGCTGTATCCTTCCTCCAGGCCCCAGATTCCTCCACTTGTACCGCAATCCAGGAAATCAATGCCTTTCGGCTCGAGCAGCGCGGCATGCCGCATCGTATCCTTGTAATTCGAATTGCCTCCATCAACGATGATATCGCCTTTGGAAAGCAGGTTTGAAAGTTCCTCAATTGTCGTTTCTGTCGGTTTCCCTGCAGGGATCATCAACCAAACCATGCGCGGCACATTGAGTTTGCCTAATGCTTCTTCGAGCGATTGGGCTCCTTCCGCGCCGAGTCTAACGGCTGATTCAACGGTCTCCACCGTGCGAGCATGACCAACCACGCGATGCCCGCCGCGCACGAGCCGCGTTGCCATATTCAACCCCATCTTGCCCAAACCAATCATTGCTAATTCCATGGCTACTCCTCTTCATTCCGTATATTTTTCTTCGGCAATTTGCTTGCTGCCTCTTCATCAACCAGCCAGATCGATCCACCGTCGTTTGGGTTGATCCTCTGCGCGGGATATTGCCCTGGATTATATCTGTCACTCAGTACTTCCGCTAATGTGACAGCCTTTTTCGCACCCGTCACCATAAAGACGACCCTGCGCGCACTGTTGAAAACGGCCGGGGTCAACGTTACACGGTTCGCAGGACGGTCCTGATAATGCGCAGTGACTGGAATAACAGGCTCTGCCTCCTCTACAGGTGAGCCGGGGAATAGAGAGGCGGTGTGCCCATCTTCTCCCATGCCCAGGTAGACCAGATCGAAGCGCGGCCATTCGAGTGGAGGGGAGGTGTATTCCTTCAAGACAGGGGAATATTCTTTCGAAGCCTCAACAGGCCCAAGGCGCCGCCCTGAGCGTGCCGAAGGGTCACATTTGATGCGATGGATGTTTGAGTCCGGAATGGGAACACGACTCAACAACGCATCCCGCGCCTGACCGTAACTGCTTCCTGCGTCATCCGGCGGGACACAGCGTTCATCCCCCCAGAAAACGTGCACCCTTTTCCAATCAACCTGATCGCGATGATCTGTGGCAAGCAACCGGAAGAGGCGCATGGGCGTGTTGCCGCCGTTGAGCGCGACCAGGAAGCGATCCCGTTTGGTGATGGATTCGGCGGCTTGCGCGGTGAAAAGATTTGCCGCAGCACGGCTTAGATTCTCTAAATCATTGAAGACGCGAATTTCGGGTTTCATACTTGTGCCCAGGCCATGTGTTGATTGAGTGTGCGGCGTGCGGCCTGTTCGATTTCCACCAGCATGTGTTCATGGTTTCTGCCTGCGATGATTTCGCCGAAGGTGACGCGCGGTGTGAGTCCGAAGAGTTCCTTACCGCTCAGCATTTGGCGCGCGAGCTGATAAAGGAACGCAAGACGCTGACGGTCTGGGCTTGCTTTGCGTAACCAGGTAATCGGATGACGAATCGAGGACTTTGCGATCACGCCGCTTACCATTGTGATAAGCACTTGCGTTTGCGGAACTTGTTTTAGAAATATCTCAAGACTGCGTGACCAATGATGGAATTCAACATCTGGATGAGGCATGCAGGCAGGGTCAGGCTCTATGCCACCGCGCGCGAAGATGAGGATCGCGCCATCATTCTTCAAGTGTCGAATCACCTCGCGGACAACCTGCATTCGTCCGATCATATTCTCGGGGCCGGGCGCGTAGATGGCATGTTTGCTCACGCTCGGAAGGTGCTCAAAGAATGGAATATCGCCAACGATGACTTTGTAATCCGGGCGATTGACATTTGCGGAAATGACAAGCGAATCAACTGATGCGGGATGGTTGGATGCAATGACCAGAGGACCATGCACTGGAATGTTTTCGATTCCGCACGCTTCATATGATTTGACAAAGCGTGGCAAAACCCAACGCGCGCCTGCGGATATTCCACCTTCAGCAACGGCGCGGTCCAAGCCGATGCCCACTTCAGCAGCTGCGTGCGCGGCCTTTCCGAAGATGAGTCGAACCAATTTCGCTGTCCATTCAGTCTTTGGAAGCGCGAGGGCTTTGGTCAATTCGTAAATGAGGGTTTCGGTAAGGGTTCGGATTTCGATCGCGTGTGCATTCATCGTCGGTTGTGTTTTTGATAGAGGAACCATGCTGACGGTCTTTCGCGCTTATCGTCGAATCCATCACGGCGCGTAACGAGAGTCAATTGGGATGAGAAAAGGTTCATATCCGCCTCGACAAGCCCGGGCGGCGCGCTGAGCGTGTCGAAGCGTCCCGGGTGAACCGTGCTCGGCTTGAAGAATCCGTACATAAGCCAGAATCCGTCAGTGACAAGGATACGCTCCAATTGTTTTAGATATTTCGTCTGGCCGTCTTTTGGAATGCCGTGAAAACAACCGATGTCAAGGGCAAAGTCATAGGGGCCGCTGATCCCTTTCAATTTTGTCGCATCGTTGACGATTAACTCTGCTCGAACGCCGGCGTCCTTTACCTTTCGTTTTGCAAGTTGAATGGCGCGCGGCGCGAAATCCACGCCCGTTACCTGCCATCCGGCCCTGGCAAGCGTGATCACATTTGTGCCGGTGCCGCATCCGATATCGATTGCACGGCCGGGTTTATGTTTTTGTATGAAGTCTAATAATTCGGGCGGACTGATACCCGTATCCCACTTCGGCTGGCCGAAATACCAGTAATGAAAGAGCAGGCGGCGGAACAGGTTTTGCACTCTTAATTCCACTATCCCATAAGTATTGGACCCAGCATGTCATTTAAGGAAGGTGAAGCGCAGACGCGTCACTTTGACAATTCAGTTGAGTTCTTTTACAATCACGCAACTGATTCTATATCCCAACTGTATAGGAAGGGTTTTTTCATGAAAGAGTATACCACCGAGTTTCTCCGCAACATTGCGCTGGTCTCGCATGGAGGCGCGGGAAAAACAATGCTGGCGGAAGCATTTTTGCATGCGACGGGGGCTGCCACCCGCCTGGGAAAAGTGGAGGACGAGACAACGGTTTCAGATTATGACGATGAGGAACACCGTCGAAAGATTTCCATCTATTCAAGTGTTATCCCAGTTGAGCATCGCGATCACAAGATAAACGTGATCGACGCGCCCGGCTACACTGATTTTGTGGGTGAGGCGATCTCCGCTCTGAGTGTCGCTGATGGCGCCGTGATTTTAGTGGACGCGGTCGCCGGTGTGGAAGTTGGTACCGAACTGGCCTGGCGCTATGCAGATGAATTCAAATTGCCGCGTTTCTTTGTGGTCAACAAGATGGACCGCGATAACGCGAATTTCGAACAGGCCTTTGCAAGCGTTGAGGCGCTGGCGCACGCGCATGAAAAGCGCGTGATCAAAGTACATTTGCCGATCGGCGAGAAACAAGGTTTCAAAGGCGTCGTGGATGTCATCGGCATGAAGACCTACCTGGGTGATGGCAAGACGACCGGCGACATCCCTGCTGAACTGAAAGAGGCTGCGGAGGCGGCCCACTTCGCGCTCGTGGAAGCTGCGGCGGAGGGTGAAGACGAACTGCTGGAAAAATATCTGGAGAACGGGTCTCTCTCAGACGAAGAGCTGGTGCGCGGTTTAAAGGATGTGGTTTACGCCGGGGCTTTTATCCCGGTCTTCTGCGCGGCGGGCGGACGTGAGATCGGCTCTCTCGCCTTGCTCAATGACATCATCGATCTGATGCCATCACCGTTGAATGCTCCTGAACGAGTTGCACACGGTAAAGATGGCGAAGAGAAGTTGACCGCGTCCGCCTCGGCTCCATTGGCTGCGTATGTGTGGAAGACCACCGCCGATCCGTTCGTCGGCAGGATGACTTATTTCCGTGTATTCTCCGGTTCCATTCAAGCTGACGCGCGTGTATGGAATCAAAATAAGAATGTTGAAGAACGCATGGCAGGCCTGCATTTCCAGCGGGGGAAGGACCAAATCTCCGCCAAGGTTGTGCATGCAGGTGACATCGCCTCGGTCTCCAAATTGACCGCAACAGCAACGGGCGATACGCTCTGCGACAAGGGCCATCCGCTCACGATTGAAAAACCGATGTTCCCCGCCGCGTTGTATCGCGTGGCAATAACCCCCAAGACGCAAGCCGACGCCGCAAAGATCTCACCGACCCTTACTCGTCTGTGCGAAGAAGACATGACCCTCACGTGGCAGAACGACCACATTACGCACGAGACCGTTTTACAAGGCATGGGCGACCAGCATATGGATGTCGCAGTCAATCGCGCGCAGACCAAATTCCAGGTGGGCCTGGTAACCCATCAGCCAAAAATCCCATATCGCGAAGGGATCACACGAAAAGCCAACGGACAATATCGCCATAAGAAACAATCTGGCGGAGCGGGCCAGTTCGGTGAGGTCCATCTCCGTATTGAGCCGTATCACGAAGGCGATTTTGAATTTGATGATGAACTCGTGGGTATGAATCTGTCCAAGTCCTTTTTGCCGCCTATTGAAAAAGGGATCAAAGCGACAATGGAACGTGGCGCCTTCGCGGGCTACCCGATGAGCAATGTGAAGGTGATTGTGTACGATGGCAAGGAACACGAGGTGGACTCCAAACCCGTGGCGTTCGAGATTGCCGGCCGCGAAGCCTTCAAACTCGCGGTGCAGGACGCCGGTCCCGTGCTGTTCGAACCCATCATGAACGTGCGCGTGACCGTTCCCGACGCGAACATGGGTGACGTGATGAGCGATCTCAACACACGCCGCGGCCGCGTGCAGGGCACGGAATCCGAGCGCGGCAGCCCCACCATC
>Ga0209619_10001889_pt1 | contig 15227 bp, 14 predicted proteins | sample Rifsed16ft3_FD_184011 | JGI IMG/M metagenome (GOLD analysis project Ga0209619, IMG submission 184011) | Soil microbial communities from Rifle, Colorado, USA - sediment 16ft 3 (version 2) | ecosystem: Environmental > Terrestrial > Deep subsurface > Rock core/Sediment | place: Rifle, Colorado... | reverse complement strand
GCCGCGGCGCTGCTTCCGGCACGGGCGGCACCCCATTCCTTCGATTCTAATGAGCACGCGCCGCTGTGGTTCGATCTGGCGTCGGCCCACATGGCGAACGGCGACAACGAAGAAGCGGCGAAGTGGTTTCTACGTATTCTCGAGAGCACCACCGAGCACATCAATTGGCCCATTCCGTACGTGCGCAGTCTCTACTTCCTTGGAAAGATTCACGAGCAACGGGGCGAGCAGGACAAGGCCCGTGAGTACTACCAGCGCTTCGTGGACTTCTGGGGAGAGGGCGATCTCGATAGGGAGCGGGTCGAGGAAGCCAGAGGCAAGCTAGCGAGCTGAGCCAACCGAGGCTGGATTGACATCGCAGGAGGTCGACGAGAAGTATCCTCAATCCCGGCCCATGGCCATCGACCGCCGCCTCATCATCCGCATCGGGCTGACCGGCGTGAAGAGCTGGTCGTCGGCCGGAACCTCCCAGCATCCACGCTCGCCTTCGTAGCGGACATAGCTGTAGCCATAGGGTTGGGCCCCAACCCTCTCGAAAAAAGTACCCGCAACCCCGCGTGGGGTGTTCGCTTGAATGCGGCTTGTCGAAAATGCTTACACTACATATCGGATCCGGCCGGGACTGCGCCGAATCGCCGAAAGTCGTTGAATTCTTTACCTCAACTGCCGATCGGGCACCAACGAACGCACCCAGGGCCGGCCCAAACCGTCGGCAGACTTTACAAAGGAAGACCGCCGAGCTTCTCGCGTAACTCGCACAAGGTCTTGCGTTCCGAGGAGTAAGGCGAAATGGCACGATGTGTGCTGTGAGCTTCACCATGTTGAGTAAACCTTGTACTCTGCGTGCCGCCGCCATCCTGACAGTCCTGTATGGCAACGTTCCGTGCGCGATGGCGATCAGTTTCACTTTCTTCGAGGCACCGTCCGCGAAGGGCTCTCCCAACCCGTTCGATCCGGACAACATCAATACCTACAACGCCTGGCTTGTGGCCGTCGGCGAGACCCCCGACTTCGGAGAGGACTGGGACGGAAACGACTGGCTCGGCAATCCCTGGGTCGACAACCGGCTCTTCGACGTTCTCGACATACCGACCGCAGTCTTCGTCGACGGCATCACGTTCTCGAACGTCGGTGCGGACATCGACCGGCACCACGCCAAGGCCGACGACGCCCCGGGTAGCACCGACGCCATCGACCTCTTCGCCTGGATGGGAGACAACTCCGGCGAGTCCACCATTTACTTTCCGAACTCTGTCGACTACCTCGGTTTCTACACGTTCGACACCGACAATCCCGTGACTTACTTCCTGCAGTTCACGAACGGCCTCATCGAGTCGATCGGTGGCAAGGAAACCGACGAAAATCGCTACCGGTTCGTCGGCTTCGTCAACAACCATCCCAGCGCGCAGATCGCCAGGTTCTGGATCCTCGGCCCGCGCAGCTCGCGCTACGGCATCGACGAGCTGGAATGGGGAAGAGACGGACACAAGTTGCCGGAACCCGGAACCCTTTGGCTGGTCGGCGCGGGCCTGGGACTACTCGTCTACCGGAGGCGTGGCCAGCGGTCCTCCCAGTAGTCGCCGGCTCCAACCCCACAACACTTTCTACTAAGACGCTAAAGACGGCCACCTTTGGCTTCCTTCACCGCTCTGGTGAGTGCCGGCAAGTACTCGAAGAGATCTCCCACCACGCCGACGTCGGCGACGCCAAAGATGGGCGCGTCGGCGTCTTTATTGAACGCCACGATGTAACCCGATCCCTTCATTCCCGCCACGTGCTGGATGGCGCCGGAGATACCGGCGGCCAGGTAGAGCTTGGGATGGACGGTCACCCCACTGCTGCCGATCTGATGTTCGTGCGGCAACCAGCCGGCGTCGGTCACCGCACGGGAAGCTCCCACCTGGCCTCCCAAGGCTTGGGCGAGCTCTCTGATGACATCGAGCTTCTCGGGGGCTCCTACCCCGCGGCCTCCGGCCACGATGATCTGAGCCTGGGTCAGATCCACGCCGCCTGATACTCCTTTCTTGATCTCCACGAAGCGAGCCCTCAAGTCTCCTTCTGCAACCGGAGCATCGATCTTCCGCACCGTTCCCTTGATGTGGGTCGAAACGGGATCGGCGACGCCCTTGTCCACCGTGGCCATGAGAGGCGATGCTCTTTCGATCTCCACCTCGTGGACGAACTTGCCGTTGAAGGCCTTGCGCACGAAGCGTGCCTTGCCGCCCTCGAGCCTGATGTTGGAGCAGCCGGTGGCTAGAGGAACATCGAGACCCGCCGCCACCAGAGGAGCGACGTCCCAGCCGTTCGGAGTGTGGCCAATGAGGACGAGCTCCGGGGATTCCTCCCGGATAACCGCCTCCACCACGCGCCGGTACCCATCTCCGGTATAATGCGCGACCGCCGCTCCCTCCGCGTAGATCACTTCCCCGGCACCGCGCTCGACCAGCCTCTTGGCGAGCTCGTCGGCGCCTTGACCGAGAAGAAGCGCTTTGATGTCGGTGTCCGCTTTCCAGCCGGCCTGGCCAGCCAGCCGATGCGCCAGCCCCAGCAGCTCGAAGGAAATCTCTTTGACCGCGCCGTCCTCGTGCTCCGCCAGTATCATTATTCTGCAGGCCATCGCTAGATCACTCCCGTTCTCTCGCGGATGCGTTTCAAGAGCTCCTTGGCAACCTCATCCGGGCTTCCTTCCAGCATCTCCGCACCCTTGCCTTTGGGAGGCGGGGCGAATCTCACGGTTTTCATACGGGCGGCGCTTCCTCCCACTGTGCCGGCGTCCAGACCGAGGTCGCCGAGCGCGACGGTGCGGATTTCTTTCTTCTTGGCGGCCATGATTCCCTTCAGGCTGGCGTAGCGTGGCGTGTTGATGCCGGTCTGCACGGTGACCACCGCTGGCAGCTTCAGGTCGACGACTTGGAGCCGATTGTTCTCGAGCTCTCTCTCCACCCGCACGGTGTCGTCCCCTTGAAGAGAGAGGCGCAGGGTGGCGGTGGCGCACGGCCAGTCGAGGAGGCGAGCCACCAAGGCACCCACCTGGGTATGGTTGTCGTCGTCGGCCTGAAGCCCGGCCAGAACCAGCGAAAACCCTTCGTTCTGGATCGCCGTCTTGATGACTTTGGCGAGCGAGAGAGGATCGCATCCCGCCAGCGCCTCGTCCTTCACGTGAATGGCGCGATCGGCGCCGGTCGCCAGACAGGTCCGCAGCGCGGACGTGGCGGCGGCCGGGCCTACCGTGAGGGCAACGACCTCGGAGACTTGGCCGGCGTCCTTGAGAGCCAAGAGCTCTTCCAGGGCGTAGCGGTCGTAGTCGTTGAGGACGAAGCTCAGGTTGGCGTCATCGATCCAGTTCGCGGATCCATTGATCCGAAAGGGCGAGTTGGAATCGGGAACGTGCTTCACCAAAACCAAGCTCTTCATCCATTGCTCCTTCGCATCGACATCATACTTTTCAGAAGGCCTCACGCGTCGAGGCTCCCGTTCTGCTCGGGTGCCACTGTCGCTTTCGTTCTTGGGCTTCCAGACCGTTCCATTCTATATTGAACGCCCCTGGTGCCACGAGGAACCAAGATAGAGGCAGAACGATGAAGACAGCTTGGTGGATGGTTGCGGCCCTGATGCTGCTGGCGCTGGGGATAGGCTTCTTTTTGGGAAGCCACTTCCACGCCATCAGCCGGGTCGAGGATGAAGTGGATCGCCCCTACGCTTTGGACCTTCTCAACAGTGTCCTCTGGATGCAGACCGCCGCGGAGCGACGGGCGCTGACGAGGCAGACCTACCGCCAGGCCGAGCGGATGCTCGATGCGGCCCTCGAGGACGGGAGCTGGACCGCCGCCCTCGAACAAGGGGAACAGCCTTCTCAACTCCCACCGGCGGTGATCCTGGACGTGGACGAGACCGTCTTGGACAACTCGGCCTTCCAAGCGCAGCTCATCGTCGAGGATGGGCTCTTTCAGACCGGACCATGGAACGACTGGTGTCGTCGGGAGGAGGCGCTTCCCATTCCGGGGGCCGTTGACTTCACCCAATACGCAGCCGAGCGCGGCGTGGTTGTCTTCTATGTGACCAACCGGCGCCACGAGGTGGAGGAGGCCACCCGGAGGAACTTGGAAAAGCACGGGTTTCCGTTCGATGAGGATAACGACACGCTCTTCACGCGTGGCGAGAAAGAAGCCTGGGACGTCTCCGACAAGGCGTCGCGGCGCGCGGAGATCGCCTCCCGCTACCGGGTCTTGCTGTTACTAGGAGACGACTTCAACGACTTCGTCTCTGGAACATGGGCGTCTCTCGCCGAGAGGGACGCCCTGGCCGAAGAATACGAGAGCTACTGGGGAAGCAAATGGTTCGTGCTTCCCAATCCCGAGTACGGCAGTTGGGAAGGTGCCCTGGTCGACTTCGACTACCAGCTGTCGCCCGCCCAACGGCTGCGCCGGAAATACCAGGCCTTACGGCTACCGTAGAATCCGCTTTTACCCGACGCCAACCCTTTGAAAAGAAACAGATTGGTCTCCTTTCCCCGACTCCGACAAAAATGAAGTTGAAATTCAGTTTCATTAGACGTAAAATGTTAACAATGGGGCGAGCAGGAAGCCCGGGGAGCCACCGGTCATGATCGTCTGCCTCTGCAAGGGCATCACGGACCGCACAGTTCGCAAGCTGGTGCGGCAAGGAGCCTCCAGTCTCCACGACGTGAGGCTGGCCTGCTCGGCGGGGGCCTGCTGTGGAGCCTGCCGGGAAACGCTCGTCGACATCGTGCGATCAGAAAAGCAAATCGAGCCACCCGCCCGTGAGCTGGCCACCGCCAGCTAAAACAACCTTCCTTAGTTCCTTGCTCTTCTTCCCGCCGGAGGACTAGTATACGGCTTCCAAGCTCGAATAGCCGACGGGGAGGAGAACGGCATGCAAGGGGATCGACAGGTCATCGAGGCCTTGAACGACGTGCTGACCGCAGAGCTGACGGCGATCAATCAGTACTTCGCACACGCGAAGATGTGCGAGAACTGGGGATACGCAAAGCTCGCCAAGAAGAAGCGCGAAGAGTCGATGGAAGAGATGAAAGACGCCGACAGGATCATCGATCGCATTCTGTACTTGGAAGGCTTGCCCAATATGCAGCGCCTCAACCCCGTCCGGCTGGGCGAGGATCCCGTCGAACAGCACCAGGCAGATCTCGATTTGGAGAAGGCCGCCGTCCAACGCTTGAACACCGCCATCGCTTTGTGCCGCGACAAGGGGGACAATGGCACCCGCCAGCTTCTGGAGACGATCCTCAAAGGTGAAGAAGAAGCGGTGGACTGGCTAGAGGCTCAGCTCCATATCGTCAAGGATATCGGTCGAGAGCAATACCTGGCGGAGCACATTCAAGACTGAGGAACGGCGCACCTTCGTTTCACTTCCCTCCCATTCACCTACCTCGGCCCCGCGTCACTGGGGCCACAGCCAGCCGAACACCCCGGCGGTCAGGAGCGCGTAAACCAGACCGTCCAAGACGTGTTTGAGGGTCGTGCCCCAGAGCTGACCTCTCCAAATCGAACTCGGGATGTTGCCGAGGGCGTAGCCGAGAAACGCGGCGGTGCCGGAGACGCGGAAGACCGTCAAGTACTCTTCGCCCCCGCTCAGCGTGCGACCGGCGAGGTAGGCCGCGGTGAGGCTCACCACCAGGCAGAAGCTGAACCAAGACGCCAGATGCTTGGGCATCATGGGCGGGCCGGGAGAGAGCACGTTGATCATCCCTACCGGTCCCTTCTTGTATTTTTCGACCATTTCCGGCGAGCTCATGTCCCGCGGAGAGGCGGGGCAGGGAAAGATATAGTTGCCGGGCGGGACGCCTTCTTTCCGCATCGCTTCCATCAGTTTCTCTTCATTGGGCAGCTTCTGATAGTCGCTGCGATGGTAGGTCAGGAACATATGCATGACAGAGCTGGCCGCGAATACCAGAACCGCCGAAATCAAAATGGGAAGCCACAGGTCTGACAAGTAAACCATGATTACCTCCTCTTAAGACTCTATCTCTTCGAGCCCATGAATACAACGAAACCCGGCTTTCCCTCTTCTTCGGGAACGACCTGGAAAGAAGCGAGGGCACGATCGAGTCGGGCCCGGAACAGCAAGCCGTTCACGCCGCGGGAGGGATCCATCTCGAAGGCTTCGCCACCGGGTGTTTCGTCCCAGGAAGCGACCCGACGAGATAGAGAGCTTTCAGAGACCTCGAGCTCGGAAACGTCGTGGCCGAGCGCTTCCAGTCGTTTGAGAGCGGCATTGAATCGGAAGACTTGCCGTTCCTCGACTTGGTCTTCTCCGGAATGGTCACTTCTCAGGCTCAAAAGGAGCGCATAGACACTCTTCGATATCTCGCCTTTCTCGCCTGCCTGGGAGTCTTCTTCCGGAAACACCGTGTGCTCATCGGTATGGGCAACCGCCAACCCCTCGGCAGCCAAACCTCGCGCGCCGGCAAGATTCGCTCCTTGGAGATGCGTGCCGAGTAGCAGGCAATCCCGCAGGTCGGCACCTCTCAGATCGGCGGAGACCAAGAGGGACTCGCGCAGATCGGCTCCTGTCAAACTCGCGTTGCGGAGATTGGCCTCTCTCAGATTGGACACCCCCATCTGGGCAAGGTGCAGGTTCGCTTCCGGGAGTTTCGCTTGGATGAGCTTCGAGCCGGTAAGCTGCGCCCGACTCAAGTCGGCGCCACTCAGATCGGCGGTGGAGAGCTCCGCCTCGAGGATCCGAGCCTCTCGGAGGTCGGCTCGTCGGAGATTGGCCCCTTGAAGCTTCGCGCGAGTGAGATTGCATCGCTGCAGCCGCGCACCGGCGAGATTCGCACCCGCCAGCTCCGCCCTCACCAAATTGGCTTCCACGAGATCGGGAGTGGTTTCCGGGTTGTCCTTCCGCCAGCCGTTCCAAGCCGCAACTCCCCGCCGCATCCAATCGAGTTGTTCCTTATCCGCCATGAGTTCCATGGTCTCAGAACGGATACGTCCGGGCAAGGTCGAGAGGAGCCCCAAGCTTTGGCTTGATCTCGGTGAGTTGGACGAATGTAGAACTAAATTGACTCCGCGCTTCAAGGAATTGATGACACCCGCCGAGAACTCCTCGCGCATCGCCGGGCGAGCTCGCCGCCCACCTGCCCTTTTCGCGTCTCCGATTCTCCAATTTTTTGAGGCGCGACGCGTAACCGGCGCTTCGCAACCTCAGAGGGCGGCCGATACCCGGTTCTCCGAGAAAGGGATTACAATGGAGCATCGGTCCCCATTTCTCCAGACAAGACCTTCTCGCAAGCGGCCGAGACGGAAAACTCGAACAGTGCCTCACGTTGGACTCGCATGCCACAGCGGTTGTGGGGGAGATGAACGTTCGTGGAAATCGTTTCTCTGGTGGTGGCGGTCGGGCTCATTCTACTCGCTGGCCCCATCCTGGCTGTCATTGCCCTCGCAAAAATCGCCAGGCAGGATCGGCGGTCGGCAACGCCTCTTCCGCCTGACGTCGAGGCTCGGTTGGGCTCTCTGGAGGCTCGAGTCGAGCAGTTGAACCAAAGGCTTCAGGCGCTGAAGGCGCGCGAGCTCTCGCCGTCGCTACCGGAGCGGGAGCGAACGCCCCCGCCATCGACCCCCACACCCGAGATAATTCCCGCCGGCGGATTGGATCTCGAGACACTCATCGCCGGTCGACTGCTCAATCGTGTCGGGATCGTCGCGCTCTTGCTGGCGGCAAGCTTCTTCCTCAAATACGCCTTCGACAACGACTGGGTGGGACCGAGCGGACGCGTTGCACTCGGTCTTCTCGCCGGCACCGCACTGCTCGGTTACAGTCAGTGGCTGCTGCGGCAGGGTTATGGTTATTTCTCGGGCGGCATCGCAGGGTTAGCGGCGGGTGTGCTCTACCTTTCCTTGTATGCCGCCTGGAGCTTCTACCAGCTCGTCCCTCAACCGGTGGCCTTCGCCGGTATGATCGTCGTAACCGGCACCATGGTCGTTCTGGCGCTGGGAAGAGACTCGCAACCCCTGGCCCTTCTTGCGCTGGTCGGCGGTTTCCTCACGCCCATCCTGCTCGACACTGGCAAAGACACGCAGGTGCCACTGTTCCTCTACGTAGCGGTGCTGAATGCCGGGCTGATGGTCATGGCGCGCCTGCGCTCGTGGCGCAGTCTGGAGCTGATAGCCTTCGTGGGGACGGTCATCTATTACTGGGGCTGGGTCGAGACCTTCTACGACGTCTCCAAGCTAGAACGGACCGCGTTCTTCGCCACGCTTTTCTTCGTGGAGTTCACGGTTTTCCCGATCCTTCATGCACGGCAGCATGGGAAGATCCCGCCGGAGCACGTGATCTTGGTGCTGGCCAACGCGACGTCTTTCCTGCTCGCCTTGCAGTACCTCCTCTATCGGGATCACCGTTGGGTACTGACCGGAGCCGTTCTGGCCCTCGCCGCGGCGCACCTGGCGGCGATGCGATTGCTTCCAGTCCCCCAGGCCAGCCAGCGGTCGGTGCCACGGTTGTTGTTCGCCGGCTTGGCCCTGACCTTCGTCACGCTGGCGATACCGATACGATTGGAGGGCCAGTGGATCGCCATCGCCTGGGCGGTGGAGGGTGCGGTGCTGGTGTGGAGTGGTTTTCAAGGAGACCTCCGGTTATTGCGGTGGGCGAGCATCGTGCTATTCGGCGGGGCCGCGGCGTGGCTGATTCTGTTCAAGATGTCCGCCCAGACGTTCTTGTGGAACCCGCGTTTTCTGACGTATGCGATCGTGGTGGTGTGTTTCGCCGCAGCGTTCGTTTTCTCCCGACGGCATCAGGAAAAGCTATCGGTGGGAGAAGGCCGAGCGTTCGATGTCGTTGGGTTCTCAGCTAACGCTTTCTTCTTGTCGTCGCTCTCCATGGAAGTGTGGGGGCTCTTCGGGCGCATGCATTTGAACCTCGGTGCGGACACCAGACTGACGCAGCAGCTGGCGCTTTCCCTGTTATGGACGGTCTACGCGACCGCGCTCATCTTGTGGGGGGTTGGTAAGGGTAGCCCCGCCCTCCGTTGGTCCGGTCTGGCGCTCTTTTCGGTCGTAGTGGTGAAGGTATTTCTCTATGACCTCTCCTTTCTGGAGCGTGTCTACCGGATCGCGTCCTTCACCGTCCTGGGCGTGTTGCTGGTGGCGGTGTCGTTTTTCTACCAGCAGCGAGCCGCCGCCGAGCGGCGAGGGGAGCCGAGCTCGCGATGAGGAAATGGGGCCTCATCACCATTGGCGTGCTCTGGTCTCTCGGCCCGCTGGCGGCGAGCGCCCAACTTGTCGAGGCCTGGAGACACTGGCAGTCCTTTCGACCGATCCATTTGCAGCCGGCCGGTGAGCCCCGCCTGGTCCGTGTGACGTTGCCCATCGAGATCTACGGGCTTGCGCAACCGAACCTTGCCGATCTCCGGATCATCCAAGAAGGCGGTACGGAAGTACCCTTCGTCCTCTACGCGCGGGTCGGCAAGGAAGAGAGGCACTGGCGACCAGGGGAGATCGCCGACCTGGGTTTCATCCCCGGCCAGCACACCGAGCTGGTGGTCGACGTCGGCTCGGACCACGACGCCCACAACTCGCTCGAGATCCAAACCGGCGTCAACGAGTTTTTCGCGTGGGTCGAGGTGGCTGCCAGCGACGATCGGGAAACCTGGCGGATCTTACGGGAGAGGGCGCCCATCTATAGGTTCCAGGATACCGGGGAGGGAAATTCCGTAGTCTCGTATCCGGATTCCCGGGCCCGTTGGCTGCGGCTCAAGATTCTGGAAGCGGAAAGACGCTTTCCCGTGTATGGCTGCCGCATTGACTACCAGCTCGTCGAGCCCCCCGAGCTGGTCGACCTTCCGATTCCCCTGCGCCCCGATCCGAGCAGCGCTCCCAAGGAGAGCCGGTGGCAGGCGGACCTGGAAATAGAGAACGTTCCCGCCTCTTCGGTACGATTCGAGGCGGAACAGGCGGAGTTTCACCGAACGGTTCGCGTGCATGCGAGCTCCGATGGAGAGAACTGGAAGGAAGTGGGACGAGGTGACGTCTATCGTTACCCGAACCCGGAAGCCGGCGCCGGTGAGCCGGAGCGGCCTACCTCCCTGCAGGTGAGATTCCCGGAAGTGCACTCGCGCCATTGGCGCGTGGCGGTACTCAACCGGAACGATACTCCGGTCGATGGCCTGGTTCCCACGCTCGCGGGCACACCTCGTCACCTCGTCTTCCGCCAACAGCCCGAAACGACGTACCAGCTTCTCTACGGAAATAGCCGCACGCCGGCGCCCGAGTACGATCTGGCACGGCTCACGCCCAGAGAGGAACTGGAGTCGGCCACTTCCGGGGAGCTCGGACCCGGGCAAACCAACGACGGATACCTCAGTCCCGAGCCCTGGAGCGAGCGACACCCCGTCGTGCTCTGGCTCGCGCTCGGCGTGGCGGTTGCCGTTCTGGGACTCCTCGCTCTGCGATCGCTGCGGTAGTCGTCGCGATTTCGTCGAGGCTATAGCCGAAAACGCAAGCCGAGGCTGAAGGTGCCGAGATCCTGCTTCATCTGGATCGCCGTACCGGGGATCTCGAGTAGGGTGCCCCGGTTCCGGTGGGTGAAGGCGTAGACGGCGCTCCCCGCGATGTCGACGTTGTCGGTCAAGGCCACGGTGATGCCGCCGGACACCGAGTTTGTATTGATGGCCGGAAGCTGAATGTTGAACAACGTGGCCGCATCGGGGATGGGGTTCTGGTTGTAAAGGTATCCCGCTTGTGCCGATAGCATCTCGTTGAACCGGTAGTGGACTCCCACCGCCGCCGCCCAGATGCTCTTCCAGCCGAGACCACCGTCATCGGGAGAGTTCCCGAACAGCTCGGCGTGGCCGTAGTCGAAGCGGCGAACATCGGCCGCGATCACGGTGTTCTCGATCGCATTGTAGGCGACGCCGAAGGAAAAGACGGAGGGAAGTGAAAACTGGAGCTCCAGCTCACGAGCACGTCCGATCTGGTCCTTGGAGTGGTACCGGAAGGTCTCGAACCATTGCTCGCTCTTGAAAGAACCGCCGAAGTTCCACTTTTCATGGTCGGAATAGAAGAGGCCGATCTCGAATCCGGCACCCCAGCGAGGCCGGCCATTGACGGCGGGGGGGAAGGTACCGTTACTGTTTCGCTCCGCGAACAAGGCAGGATCGAGGGAAAGAGAAACAGAGTCTACCGTCAGACCTCCGCCCACCGAGACGTACTCCGAAATCTGTTTCGACATCAACATCGCAACTTGAAGCCCGGTGGCGCTCCCCGACACCGGACCAAAGCCGAACGAATTGGGCGGGTCGAAGGGAGTCAAGACGGGGTTGGTCTCGCTTCCCGGAAAATCAATGGTCCGCCCGAGAAGGGAATAGATCCCCAACCCGTAGGTAAACGTCGATCCGCGAGGACGGCTGGTCAGTCCGATCACCGGCGCCGCGGACAAACCGCTATCGCTTCGGTTTTCGCCGATTCGTTCGTTGGCCGCCACCCCGGAGGCCAGAAACGTGTCGCCGTAGATGAAGTCTCCGCCCACGAAGATCTCGGTGGTGGGGAAAGCGCTCATGGTAGCAGGGTTCCAATAGGTGGCGCCTGCCGGGTCCAAAGGAGCTGCCGTCGAGGCTCCGGACATGGCACGGTTCACCGCACCGGCGCTCGGAAAGATGACGCCTTGCGCCGTGACACTCCGAACAACGGTCAACTGCAGGAACAAAACCCCGCAAAACAGCCAGCGCGTGGACATGAACAACACCTCCTTGATCCGGTCTAGTTGGGCGGTTTGTCGGCTTGATGAACACCCGGAATCATAAGCATTTCCATGGCAAGAGGTCAAGATATTGTATGGTGGGCCACAAACGTGCCCAAATATGGTGGTTATTCGAGCCGGGAATTGCCAGACTCGAACGTCACTCTTCGGAGGGAGCGCTACGGGGGTACATCATGGAAGCGACGATGGATATCACCATCGTCAGGGCAATGAAAGCAAGGGCGAGGACGGTGGGAACTTCGTAGACATGGGCCACGATCATCTTCACCCCGACGAAAATCAGAATGGCGGAGAGCCCGTAGTGGAGATAGTGGAAGAGCTCCATGATGCCAGCCAGCGCGAAGTAGAGCGCCCGCAGCCCGAGAATGGCGAAGACGTTCGAGGTGTAGACGATGAAAGGATCGACGGTGATGGCGAGGACGGCGGGTATCGAGTCCACCGCGAAGATGACATCCGTGGTCTCGACGACCAGCAGGACGACCAGCAAAGGCGTCGCGGCGTAGCGTCCATCCATCCTGACCAGGAAACTCGCCTCGTGGTACTCGTTGGTCACCGGATAGAATCTCCGGAAGAGCCTGAGGACCGGGTTGCGCTCGGGGTGGATCTCGCCCTCTCTTCGCACCGCCATCTTGATTCCGGTATAGACAAGAAAGGCTCCGAAGACATAGAGGATCCAATCGAACTTCGCAATAAGGGCCAGTCCGGCGCCGATGAACAGAGCCCGCATCAAGAGGGCGGCGACGATTCCCCAGAAAAGGACCCGGTGTTGAAATTGGGGTGGCACCTGGAAGTAAGAAAAGATCAACAGGAAGACGAAGATGTTGTCGATGCTGAGCGATTTTTCGATGAGGTAGGCGGTGAAGAAATCGAGTGCCGCTTGCGGGCCCAGTTGAGCGTAGATCCACAGATTGAAGAGGAGGGAGAGAGTGATCCACAAGGCGCTCCACACCAGGGCTTCTCGGAGCCTGACCACGTGAGCCTTGCGGTGGAAGACTCCCAGATCGAGGGCCAGCATGACCAGCACGATGGTGGCGAACGCGATCCATTGCGCAGTTTGACCCAGCATAGAAGCTCCATTCTACGCTCAGATAGCCGGCAGGTGGAAGATGCAAGTGGCGCGCCGGCCGGTACCCGATCTTGTGACGGAGTCAATCCCTTGATATTCTCCACCGGGCCCTGAGCGTAGCGGTTCGGGCGGTGGCAAAGGGAATCGAGTCGCAAGAGGAGACTGGAATGAAAGCAACGGTTTCGCTGGACCAACTGTGCGTCAACACCATCCGGACTCTGGCCATCGACGCCGTGCAATTGGCGAACTCAGGCCATCCCGGCCTGCCGCTGGGAGCCGCTCCCATGGCGTACGTCCTGTGGCAAAGGCACTTGCGCCACAACCCTCGGGATCCGGAATGGCCCGACCGCGATCGCTTCGTCCTCTCCGCCGGACATGGCTGCATGCTGCTCTACTGTTTGCTCCACCTCACGGGCTACGATCTAACGTTGGAGGACCTGCGCGCCTTCCGGCAGTGGGGCAGTCGCACTCCCGGTCACCCCGAATCGTTCCTGACGCCGGGCGTCGAAGCCAGCACCGGGCCGCTCGGCCAGGGAACGGCCAACGCGGTGGGCATGGCTATCGCCGAGCGCGCCTTAGCCCATCGCTTCAACCGCCCCGGACATGACATCGTCGATCACTTCACCTACGCCCTGGTGTCGGACGGCGACCTGATGGAGGGGATCTCGGCGGAGGCCGCATCCATAGCCGGCCATCTCAAGCTCGGAAAGCTCATCTATCTCTACGATTCGAACGACGTCACTCTGGACGGGCCCGCCCATCTGACCTTCACCACCGAGAATGTCGGCAAGCGCTATGAAGCCTACGGCTGGCAGGTGCTTCAGGTGAGGGACGGGGATCACGATCTCGATGCGATCGATCATGCCATCGCCGAGGCCAAGGCCGATAGCGCTCGTCCTTCTTTGCTGATCGTCCGCACCACTATCGGCTTCGGCTCGCCCCACAAGCAAGGTACTTCGGGAGCACATGGAAGCCCGCTGGGAGACGAGGAAGTTGCGCTTACCAAGAAGGCCCTGGGGTGGGATCCGGAACGGTCTTTCTACGTTCCACCCGATGCCTTGAGCCGTTTTCGCGAGGCTGTCGACAAAGGCCGGGAGGCCCAGCAAGATTGGGAAAAGCGGTTCCGGGCATTCGCAGAGAAAGAGCCCGAGCTCTCTGCGGAGTGGAAGCGCCGGATGTCGGGAGAGCTTCCGCAAGGTTGGGACGAGGATCTGCCGCGGTTCGATCCGGAAAAGAAAGTGGCGACGCGCGTGTCCGCCGGCAAGGTCCTCAACGCCATCGCTTCTCGTCTGCCGGAGTTGATGGGGGGCGATGCCGATCTTTCGAGCTCGACCAAGACCTCGTTGCAGGGTGCGGGCTCTTTCGATGGCCAAAGCGGGGCGGGTCGCAACATCCACTTCGGCGTGAGAGAGCATGCCATGGGAGGCATCGTGAACGGCATGGCCTACCATGGCGGCGTGCGGCCCTTTGCCGCCACTTTCTTCTGCTTTTCGGACTACATGCGACCTTCGGTTCGTTTGGCGGCGCTCAGTCATCTACCCGTCATCTACGTCTGGACTCATGACTCGATCGGGCTGGGTGAGGACGGGCCGACCCACCAGGCGGTGGAGCACTTGATGTCGTTACGTGCCATGCCCAATCTTCATGTGGTGCGGCCGGCCGACGCGAACGAGTCGGCGGAGGCTTGGCGATGGGCCGTCCAGCGGAAGGGCGGACCGGTGGCCCTTGTCCTCAGCCGGCAGGACCTTCCGGTCTTGAAGGCCGATACGTCTGGGCTGGCGCGAGGCGGGTACGTGCTGTCGGAAGCAGAAGGAGGATCGCCGCAGGCGATTCTCATCGCCACCGGCTCGGAGGTGAGCCTGGTGATGGAAGCGCAGAAGCTCTTGTCCGAGGAGGGCATCCGCTGTCGCGTGGTCTCCATGCCGTGCTGGGAGCTCTTCGAGGAGCAAAGCGAAGCCTACCGCGAATCGGTGCTTCCGCCTTCCGTGACGGCTCGGGTGGCGGTCGAAGCCGGGGCCACCCTGGGCTGGTGGCGGTGGGTCGGGGACCACGGGGCCATCGTGGGTCTCGATCGTTTCGGAGCCTCCGCCCCCGCCGAGGTCAATTTTGAAGAGCTCGGCTTCACTCCCCGGCGGATCGTCGGGGAAGTGAAGAGTCTGCTCTCTCTCAGTCGTTGACGCTTTCGATGGACGAGGAAACCAGGAAGCAAAGGTTGACCGCTCTCAACGAGAGATTGGCTCGCGTCAGGGACGATCTCTCCGATTTCCTTTCCGCCGACGACACCACCTTCACCCCCGGAGAGGAGGCGTTGCGCCGACGGCTCATCCGACTCGAGTACCACCTTTCCGCATATCTGGGCTCGAAGGGATCCTAAGAGGGTCTCGACCCACCGAAACCCAGGGGGAATCCCCAGCTGATGGCT
>Ga0209619_10001886_pt1 | contig 15244 bp, 10 predicted proteins | sample Rifsed16ft3_FD_184011 | JGI IMG/M metagenome (GOLD analysis project Ga0209619, IMG submission 184011) | Soil microbial communities from Rifle, Colorado, USA - sediment 16ft 3 (version 2) | ecosystem: Environmental > Terrestrial > Deep subsurface > Rock core/Sediment | place: Rifle, Colorado... | reverse complement strand
TCAGCCAATGGCTGAAGGCAACCGGCCTGAAACAAGTTTCTGTAGGTTCGGCTCAGGAAAAGTGCTGTCCCACCTCCCAAAAAGGAGAGCGGGTCTCCATCAGCATCTTCTTGGCCTCAGGTATCAAAGACAAAACCTGATCCCAGGGCACTTCTTTTGGCTGACTTACTTTCCCCTTGACAATTGGCTTATCCTAAGCATATTGAAAATCTTAAATCGAGCGTTATTTAGATGAAGCTTTCGACCAGGAATTCAGGCGATGTCACTATCTTAGAGCTGTCCGGAGATGCAACCGAGGTGGCTGATACTGCCCTGATGCGGGATGCGGTCCACAAGTTAGCCAACCAAAACAAGATTAAGATAGTGGCGGATTTAGAGAATGTCGGACTGATGAATTCCTTGGGAATCGGAATGTTAATCGCATCCTATACCACCCTGAAAAACCGGGGCGGAGATCTGAAATTGGCCAACATAACCGATAGAATAAAATCACTCTTAGTCATCACTCGTCTTTTAACCATCTTCGACTGCTACGACTCGGTCAACGAAGCCGTACGCAGTTTAAGAAATGAAATGGAGCCAAAATGAAACTTTCCAGCCGGGAACTCAATGATTTAGTAATTCTGGAGCCGAAGGGTAAAATAATGGGGGGGCCTGACGCCACCGTCTTGCACGACCAGTTGCACGAGTACATCAACCAGGGCAAGCGGAAGGTAGTCATAGACTTGGCAAAGGTAGACTGGATGAATTCCACTGGTCTGGGGATATTGATTTCAGCTCTGACCACTTTGAAGAATCACCAGGGGGAGCTAAAGCTGGCCAACGTCACCGGTAAGATTCAGTCTCTATTGACCATTACCAAGCTGGTGACAGTCTTCGAATCCTATGACTCAGTGGACCAGGCTGCGGCCAGTTTTAAGTAACCCTAAGCTCAGGTCCAGCATCAATCCAGAGGTAGGCTAAAAGACCTACCTTTTTTCGTCCTGATGGAGAAGGTAGTGAAAGAAGATAACCGGATTATCATCCCCTCCTCCTTAAATTATCTGCGCGAGGTGGATGAATTCGTTGAAGAAAAGCTTCAGGAACAGGGGATAAACCCCAGTCTGGTGGCCGATATTGCCATCTCAGTCACCGAAGTAGTCACCAATGCGGTTTGCCACGGCAACAAAAATGACCCGCACAAGAAGGTCTTTATATCACTGAAAATAGATAAAGACCAGGTGACTGTCAAAATAGTGGACCAAGGGGGTGGATTTGATCCCAGACACCTGCTAAATCCTTTGGACGAAAAAAATCTCTTAAAAGAGGCCGGCCGAGGGGTTTTCATTGTAAAATCCTTGATGGATGAAGTTAAGTTTGAAGTGGTGCCTAATAATGGTACCACGGTCGTTCTGGTAAAGAAGTTATCAGAGATTATTTAACCCTTGGGCAGTGTGTAAACCCAGGCCGCCTGGGTGAGTTGAGATGACCTACTCCAACCTATTTGCCATCGCCTACTTCGCCCTGGGTATCATCATACTCTTTCTGGGCCTGGTGATCTTCCGGGAGAATCCCAAAGGAAGGCTTAACCGCATCACCAGCCTGATGCTTTTCTTCGCTAGCTTAAATCCGATTTTAGGGGCCCTGGGGATTAGCATTCAATCTCAGGCAGGCCAGCCAGGAGGGATACAATTATCCAGCACCGTCTACTTCAACCTGTTCTACATCTGGGAGCTTTTCTTTCCCTTTCTGATTTTGTTTGCCTTAGCCTTTCCAGAGCCGAAAACTTTTCTAAAAAAAGGCCTGCGCTGGCGGCTGCTACTTTTTCTCCCCCATTTATTTCACATTTTGTTAGTGCTGATCTATAGTCAGCCGGCGGTCCCCAAAAAAATGTCAGATCTTTTCTCTCCGGAGAGATCTTCTGAAATAGCGCAGCTCCTCTTAGGCCCCTTAGACCTGATCTGGAGACTTGCCGTAACCCTGTTTGGGGCAATGTATAACGTGCATCTCAAGTTCTTTTCGGTGATTGACTTCTCTTACATCGTGGCCTCCCTACTCATATTACACCTAAGCTATCGTTCTGTAAACCAGCCCCGGCTCCGGCTCCAGTTAAAAGCCATCCTGTTGGGGCTGACCATCTCCCTGGGGCTATATTCAGCCGCCTTTCTGATTCCCACCCTGACCCCCTGGGAAGTAATCGAGCCGATTCGCTACGCCTTGGCCATCTTAGCCTTAGTAGTGGGGGCTGGTGCGATCGCCTGGGCCATTATCAAACACCATTTTCTGGACATAAAGGCCATAGTCCGTCAGTCTCTGGCTTATTCTATCACATCAGCCCTCTTGATCGGGGTCTACCTGCTTTTGATTGGCAAATTCAGTTCTTTGTTAGCGGCCCTTTTGGGTCAGAAAGTTCCCTTTCTGGAAATCGGTTTCATCATTCTGGCTCTTATTTTCTTTCAGCCGGTCTTAGGCCAGGTGGACGAACTGGTACGTCGCCTGATAGTCAGGGATCGCACCGATTACCGCCAGGTCTTAGAAGAGTACAGCCGTCAGATTGTGTCGCTTTTTGACTTTGAGCGCTTGAAAAGCGTAACCAGAGAGATCCTGATATCTCATATAGGAGTAGAACGGGTTCTGTTTTTAACCCGAGAAAAGACAGATCAGCTCTGGCAAATTCACACCGACTCACACAGTCAATTGCTCAGCCTTCCGGAAGAGAGTCTTCTGGCCATCTTGGCGGGTCGGAATAGTCCCATTTTCTTAGATGACCTGAAAGAAGAGACCACTCTTGGACAGAATCTAAAAGACAACGGAGCTTATATCCTGATTCCCCTGTTTGACCGGAACCAACTTTCCGGGGTGCTGGGTCTGGGGAAAAAGGAAAGTGGATTTGGATTCTCTTACGAAGACATAAGTTTTCTAAAAGTGTTGGCCAATCAGCTGGTAGTGGCTATGTCCAATGCCGCTTTGTATCAAGAGGCTCTGGAGAAACAGAGGTTGGAAGAGGAGCTAGCTTTGGCTCGGCAGGTTCAGCTGGAGTTTTTACCTCAAAAATTGCCTGAGCATCCAGCCTTTGAGATGGCCTGCCATCTGCAGCTGTCCCGGCAGGTGGGAGGAGACTATTATGACTTTGTCTGGAACAAAGGGGGCAGCTTAGGCTTGGTCATAGCTGACTCAGTGGGCAAGGGTATGCCGGCCGCGCTCTTGGTTTCCTTGATCCATTCCGGCCTGCGGGCCGAGATAAAAAACTCCGATTCTCCGGCCCAGGCGCTTTCTGCCCTAAATCAGCTTTTGTGCAGCTCCATGAGGCCGGGGCATTTCGCTACACTTTTCTACGCTGAATTTTATCCCCAAAATTTAGACCTCTATTACTGCAATGCCGGACACAACCATCCCATATTAGTCCGCGCAGATGGAACCCACCAGGGCTTGGAGACCGGTGGATTAATCTTAGGCGCATTCCCAGAAGCCACTTACCAGCAGGCCTTAATCCGCCTGCAAAGAGATGACCTCTTGCTAATGTATACCGACGGCTTAAGCGAGGCTCAAAACACCTTAGAAGAGGAGTTCGGGGAAGCCCGGATTTTAGAGGTTATCTTCCAAAATCGCCTCTCTTCGGCCGAGCAGATCAAGGAACAATTAATCAGAGCAGTGAACCAGCATACTTCTGAATTTCAGGATGACTTAAGCCTGGTGGTGCTGAAAGTGTTATGAAAAAAATTAAGCTCCCCAGGCATAGCTGGAGCCGCTCCCCGGCCACAAAAGTTAAATCATCTAAGAGGATCTATCGCCGGGAGAAAAAGATACTCTGGGAAAATGTGCCAATCCGTCAAAACCTTTTTCGGTACTGCCCGCTTTGCTCAGCCGAATTAGTCGAAAAAAGAGTTGAGCACAAACAAAGGTTAGTCTGCCCGGTCTGCGGCTATGTTTACTATAATAATCCAGTGCCAGGCTGTGCCGTCATTCTGGAGAAAGAGGGAAAGATTCTTCTCTGTCAGAGGAAATATCCCCCTTTTCCAGAGGGCTGGACCCTCCCCTCTGGGTTTTTAGAGGCCGACGAGACTCCTCAGGAGTGTGCCAGAAGAGAGGTAAAGGAGGAGACTAACTTAGAGATTAAATTGAGCGAAGTTTTCGGAGTTTATGCTGCAGGAGATGACCCCCGCACCAAGGTCACTCTAATCGTATTCCTGGGCAAAATCTTAGGTGGCCAGGCCGAGCCCGGAGATGATGCCAAAGCCCTGGCTTTCTTTTCTCCGGCTGAAATCCCACAGAACATCGCCTTTGCCGCCCACCGCCAGGTCATAAGGGAGTTTTACCGAATGAAAGGTATATCTGTCACGATTTAGGTTTTGTTGAGAGTTAGGACTTCCCCCTTCCAGTATGGAGACGGGATAGTTTACTAGTTTACCTAGCTCAAAGAAGCAACCGCTCTAGCCATCAAGTAGTCAGATTCCTTTAACACCCCTCAGGGGAAGACCGTCTTTTACGGACTTTGAGGGTTAATACTTGACCTGGTTTTACCGATAGTATAAAAGAACCAATAAAACGGTCAAGTTAAATAAGGAGAAGGTCTTATGTCTGATCCACTGGAAGAGTTTGAATATGTCAGTGGAAGGGGATCTCAACTGAAGAGTTCCTCCAGCGGTGGCTTATCATCTGGAAGTGGCTCTTCCTCCGGGGATATCGTGGGAGAAATTGAAGAGCTGATTCAAAAAGTTCAGAGCTCCCGGCCCAGATTGAAAAAAGAAAAGGACGAAGAGCAGGCCAAATTAAAAAGTTCCGACTTAAAAGCCCTCTTAGACATCAGCCAGGCCATCAACTCCACCTTGGTCTTAGACGAGATTCTGCAGATTGTTATGAAGAGGGCCATCGAGCTATTGAAGGCAGAGCGGGGCTTTTTAATGCTTTTGGACCAAGAGGGGAACTTGCAGTTTAAGACCGCCCACAATCTGGTCAAAGAGGCACTCTCCCAAGATGATTTTAAGATTTCTATGTCGATTGCCAATCAAGTGGCCCAGACCGGAATCTCGGTTTACACCTCGGATGCCTTGGAAGACGAGAGATATTCCAAACAAAAATCGGTAGTGGAGCTGAAGCTGCGCTCGATTATGTGCGTTCCCCTCAAGAGCAAAGAGAAAATCATCGGGATCGTCTACTTAGATAACAGCTCTCAGGCCAATATCTTTCTGCAATCCGACCTGAACTTATTTGAGCTATTTGCGTCTCAAGCTGCCATTGCCATCGAAAATGCCAAGCTGTACGAGAATATTCTGGCCCTGAAGATTTACAATGAAAATGTGGTCTCCAAGACCCCCATCGGGATTATAGTGGTAGACAAAAACTTCAGGATAACCATTGCCAACCGCACCTCCCAGGAAATTTTCCGCAAGATCGGCTGGCAAAATAACCTAAGCCAGAAAGGGATGGGAGAGCTCTCCATCTTCGATTTGGTGGCCCCCGAAGAAAAGGGTCGCTGGAAGAAAATCTGCTACCAGGTACTCTTCACCGGCAAGCCATATGAAGAGGACCGCTCCTACCATAAGACCACTACCGGAGAGCTGGCCTTGGCATTGAAGATCTCCCCGCTTAACTCTTTAGATGACCAGATCATAGGTCTGATCATTGTGTTTGAGGATATTACCGAAAAACTCAACTTAGAAAAACATCTAATTATGTCAGAAAAACTAGTGGCCAAAGGGGAGATGTCTATCTCCATCGGCCACGAGCTGAACAATTTTTTAAACATCATCTCCAATAACGCTGAGCTATTGCCCCTCAACTTAGAAAAACAGGAGCTGGAGAAAACCGAGCAGAACTGCAAGGCCATAGTGGAAACCGTAAGTACCATGCGCCGCTTTACAGATGGTTTGATGGATTTCTCTAAGTTAGAGACCCAGAGAGTGGAATACGACCTGGTCCGTCTGGTAGAAGATTTGCTCTTCTCCATCAGACCTCTTAAGCTGTTCTCTAAAGTAAAAATCTTGACCCGCTATGAGAACAACTTACCGCACCTATGGATAGACGTAGGGCAAATCCAGCAGGTGATTCTGAATCTGCTCAACAATGGAGCCGAGGCTATCTTAGCCAAGTCCTCCGAGGGGGGGATAATCTATCTGACCGTCTCCTACCTGGCTGAAAAGGAGATGGTAGAAATTAAGATCTCCGACACTGGCACAGGCTTAGATCCCCAAAACCTCCCCCGAATTTTTGAGCCTCATTTCACCACCAAACCAGAGGGGCATGGGTTCGGATTATTTACCTGCCAGAAGATCGTCAAGAATCACTCCGGCCAGATTAAGGTGGAAAGTAAACTCGGTCAGGGGAGCACCTTTACAACAACTTTGCCAGTGCGCAGCCACTCCGACTCGCTTTTGTGAAGGATTTTTCTAGATGGCAAAAAGGATTTTCTTTGCCAGATACCAAGAGCAGGAGGAGTTGGGTGAAGGGGGAATCGGCCGGGTCTTCCGGGTCTTAGACCTCTGGGAAGATAAGGTAAAAGCCCTCAAATTTCTTAAACCTGAATTCAGAGCCACCCCCCTGGAGGGCGCCTTTCTACAGGAGTTCTCCCTGCTGCGCAGAATTTCTCATCCAAACCTTGTCTGGGTGTACGACTTTCATTCAGGCGACCAAGTTTCCAGCCCGGCCTACAGTTTGGAATTCGTGAAGGGGCCCAATCTGCTTGAGTTTTATCGCAGCCAGCCGGAAGAGCTGAACTGGCTGGGATTTCAAATCTGCCAGATCCTGGAGTTCTTGCACCAACAGGGAATCATCCACTGCGATCTAAAACCAGATAACTTCAAAGTAGTCTCTGATTCAAAGAAGCCTGATCTAGGCCAGGTAAAACTTCTAGATTTTGGCCTGGCCGAATCGGTAGAGCTGATCAAAGAGAGCAGGATCAAAGGAACCCTAGATTATATGGCTCCTGAGATTCTAAGATCCCAGGCTTACAGCTATCCAGCTGACTTATATTCATTAGGGGTGATTTTCTATGAGCTAGTAAGTGGTAGATTGCCCTTTACAGCCGCCGATCCTGCTATTTTGATTTCGCGTGTCTTGGAAGAAGAGCCTGAACCTCCTGGCCAATTAAATAAGTCAATTCCGGCTGATTTGGAAGAACTAATTCTCAAGCTTCTGGCCAAAGATCCAGCCAGGAGAATCTCCTCTGCTTCGGAAGTCAAAACTTTTTTTGCCCAGAGAATTTCTATCCCGGCCAATTCGCCTCCAGAATGGCGCCCTCTCTGGGAGAGCAGTAGCTTCATACCCCCCTCCCCTATCTGGGAAGAGCTTCTCTCCATAGTGCGCGCTCCCCTTCTGCAAAGAAGAAAATTCGTAATCCTGTGTGGCCCCCCTGGGGTTGGCAAGACCAAGTGTTTAGAAGAACTCTATTACTCTTGTCAAAAAGAGAATCTTCCGGTCTTTCTATGGACAATTAGAGGTCAGACAAAAGATTGGTGGCCTGAAACTTGTCGAAAACTTCGACTTTTATGTTCTAACTCCTCAGACCCAGATTTTAAGAAAGTTGTTAGTTTACTCGACCGGGCCTTAGAGATCGAGGACCAAATCTCGAAGACTAGCCTGATTGCCCAAATAATAGGTCAGCTTCCTATGGTCTTCCTGGTCTATGGATTGGATTTCCAAAAAGACTCGGAGTTCATAAAACTTCTCAGCGAGGGTTATCATAGTCAGAAGTCACTAATCATTCTAACAGTTAATTCTTTCCCGGGACAGATAGGAGAATTGGAAAAGTTCATCCATTCCCACCCGGAGACCGAGAAGATTGAGCTGATTCAATTAGAATCTCTTAGCCCGGAACAGACCAAAAAACTTCTGGAACTTAAGCTTCCGCAATTTAGAATCAGAGAGAAATTTTTTGACCGGGTTTGGAATTTTTCGGGCGGCAACCCGAACCTGACCTTGGACTATCTTAAGAATCTTTGGGAAACCGAGGGACTAGCCTACCTAGGTGGCAAAATCATCTCCACCAAAACTAAAGTCTTTTTTGGGGAAGCCAGCCAGACTCTGAAAACCTTCGCCGAATTCATTAACTCCAGCCTCACCCAGGCCCAGCGCGGTTTCCTGCAAAAACTCAGCGTCCTGGGCCACAGATTCGATCTGGCAGCCGCCTTAGATCTTACCGGAGAGAAAATAGAAACAAGTTACGAATACCTCAGATTCCTTTTGAAAGAAGGAGTTTTAATACCTAACTTTGAGTCAGACGAAGTAAAATATCAGTTCTCTCCTCCTCTGTTACAGAAGCTTTATTATGCCGAGAATTCTTTCTCCCAAAGAAAGAAACTGCATCAGCGGGCGGCTGCTTACTTGGAGAATCTGAGTAAAACAGATAAGCTGATTCCCGCTGACCAACTTGCCTTCCACTTTGTCCAGGCTCAAGAAGACTTTCAGAAAGCCTACACTTATTCGATGCAGGCAGCCGAGCAGGCGCTTAAGACCCTCTCTAAGAGGGAAGTCCTAAATCAGCTTGAGAATGCTTTCCAGGCCACCGGGCAAATTGGGGATACCAGAGAAAGAATTCTGAAGCAGGGTCAAGTGTTAAGAAAGAGGGCCCACTTCTGGATGACAATCGGGAATTTTCAGCAGGCCCGGCTCAACTACCACCGGCTCCTGAAATTGTTCGACAAGAACTCTCAGCAGAAAATTTTGGCCGAGGCTTACAAAGACCTAGGGGATCTGTGTCGTCTGAAAAATAGTTATCGCAAGGGGATGGTCTATCTGGGCCGGGCCGAGAAAATCTACCGAGCCTTAGATGACAAGCCAGAGCTGGCCCACACCCTAAACAACATCGGGAATTTGTACTGGGTCTCACTACAGTACCAAAAAGCGCTGGAGTGCCTGAATTCAGCCTTAGAGCTGCATGAATCTTTGGGCAATCTGGCCGGAGCCGGCTCCACCTTAAACAACCTGGCCGGAGTATACTTAGCCATCAACCAGTATCAAAAGGCAATTCAGTACTACCAGCAATCCCTAGAGATCCAGCGCCGATTAGAAATTCCAGAGGAGATCTCCCGAGTTCTCAATAACCTGGGAGTAGTGTATATGTACACTGCCGAATATCAGCCAGCCCTGGAGTCTCTATTAGAATCCCTGGCAATCAACCGGAAGACTGGCAACTTAAGAGAGCAGGTCTTCAACTTAGAGAACTTAGGTGAATGTTACCAGAGGATGGGAAATCAGGTTCAGGCCCTCCAGTTTTCCCAACAAGGGCTAACCCTAGCCGAACAAATTGGGTTTACCTTGCGCAAAGGGAGGATCCTAAGAAATCTCGGGAAGAGCCATTTTCAGTTGGGCCAGTACAGCCTAGCCGGGGAGACTTATCAGAAAGCCTATGAGACCGCCTGCTCCATTGAAGATTGGGAAACCCAGGTCTGGGTTTTGCTGGATTGGGCAGAACTCTATGGGAAATTAAACCTTCCAGAGCTTTCCCAAGAGCATCTCCAAAAAGCCGAGCCTCTCTTAGAAAAATTAGACGACAGCCGGGCCAGGATATACTCTTATCTCTTAAAAGGAAAGTTTCACCAGGAAGAGCCGGACTTCGACTCTGCCTTAAGCGAGTTTCAAAAAGGCCAAAAATTAGCCCAAAATAAGAATCTATTAGAAGAAGAGCTGACCTCTACTATAGGTTTAGTCTTCACCTATCTAGAGCAGAAAGACCAACAGAATGCCGAACAGAGCTTAAACATCGTAGAAAAGCTTTTCCAGAAAGGAGATTTTTCACAGTATCAGCCTATTTTGGCCCTAGCCTGGGCCAATTACCTCAGGCTGACTGGTAAGATAGACCAGGCTCTGGAGCAGGTAGACAGAGGCCTGAGAAAGGCTATTCCAGGCCAGAAATGGGAAGAGGCCCTGGAATTATCATACCTTTCCGGTCAGCTCTGGCAGGAGAAGAAAAACCCGGAGAAAGCCTATCTGGCCTGGGAAGAGGCAGTTTCCATTTTGAAGAAGCTGTACCAGAATATAAACCAGCCGCACTTAAGACAGGCTTACCTACAAGGCACATCCAAATCACACCTTTTAGCCGAATTCAAGAAGATGGCCAGCCTTCTGGCTGGCTGATGAGCTAACTGGAAGAGGGGGTAGTCTTGTTAGTCAAACAAAAGGAGAGATACTCCAGCTCCATGGCCATATTTTCTGGCCGCAGATGTACGTCGTCGTTGGTCTTTAAATTTACTGGAGCAAAATTTAAGATAGCCCGGACTCCAGCTTTTTGAACCTCATCCACAATACCCTGAGCCGCATTGGCCGGCACAGTCAGAATGACCATGTCTATCTTGTTGGCTTTAATCTCTTTTTCCAAATCTTTGACATCTCTTACTTCCAGCCCTTTGTGGTTGCTTCCGATCTTTCTCTGGTCGTTATCCAGGACCAGCTTGATGTGAAACCCCTGTCTCTGGAATTCCTTATAGGAGGCTAAAGCAGAGCCGATGTTTCCGACTCCAATTAAGGCCACACTCCAGGTGCGGTCTAATCCCAAAATCTTGGCGATCTTTTCCCTCAGCTCCCGGACCGGATAGCCTAAACCCCGGGTGCCGAAACTTCCGAAGAATGACAAATCCTTTCTGACCTGAGCCGGGGTGAGTTTTTCTCTTTTAGCCAGCTCTTTGGAGGAGACGGTGTGGTAGCCTTCCTTTTCTACGCTCTGCAGGACTCGGTAATAGACCGAGAGCCGGTGAATGGTGGAGTCGGAGGGCCTTTTAATTTTAATTCTGGCCATAGTTGTGAACCTTTTCACAATAATAAATAATAATTTCACAAGCTTGTCAAGGACAAATTTTCGCCTTCCTAAGCGCAGAGGAGCACTCGATTCAGGGGGTTTGACTTGAAAATCTAACCTAATTTGAGCTTGAATGAAAATTCACAAGCGTGGCTTACTCAATCTGATGAATAACCAAAGTTACAGGAAAGACAAAGTATCCAAGAATACCAATCCATTAATTGCGGATAACAAACTATCTTGCTAACTCATTGAGAGTCAGACCAGTATTGGCCCTCTAGGTGTATAAGCGTCAGACTTTTCCAGAATAAGTATTTTCCTGTTTGGAGACTTAAGGTAACTCAACTCCGCTACTGTAACTTGGCAACTACCTCTTGCCATCGGTATTTCTAATTACTATGTTCACCGAACTTGAAGGTTATGCAAAAGAGTCTAGTCAAGCTGGGGGCGATTTTCATTCTGACCACTGTTGGCCGGGCAGAACCATCCCTCAATATTGATTCAATCGCCTTAATAGGCATAGACCTAGTCCATCAAGAGAAATTCGATTCGGCGTTGTCAGAATTTGACAAAATAATCAAGGCCTTTCCAGAAGAGCCGACCGGCTATTTCTTCTCTGCGGCCACTTACCAGAGTATCATCGATGACTACCGCTCTGATAAATACAAAGAAAAGTTCAACCATTTCATCGAATTGGCCATTAAGAAAGGCAAGGCCAAGCTGAAAAACAAAAACCCTTCAGCCTCAGATTATTTCTACACCGGAGCGGCCTTAGGGTACCGGGGCATCTTCCGCGCTTTTCACGGAGACTGGTGGGGGGCTTTCTGGGACGGGGGAAAGGCCAAAGGGATGTTAGAGGATGCTCTCAAACTGGACTCCAGCCTGTATGACGCCTACTTTGGTCTGGGGGCTTACTACTACTGGAGAAGTGTAAAATCCAAGATTCTGTGGTGGCTCCCCTTCTTCGGCGACAACCGGCTCAAAGGGATAGAATATACCAAGCTATCCCTACAGAAAGGGAATATCTCCACTGTCGAAGGAAAATACGCCTTGGTTAGAATCTATGCCGAAGAAAAGGACTGGCAGAATGTGCTGGCCTGGTACGACTCGGTCAAAGCGGTCAATCCGGAGGATCCTTTCTGTCTCTGGCTTTTGGGCTTGGCCCATATCAATCTAAAAGAGTTTGAGACTGCTGGTCAGGTTTTTGCCCGACTCCTGCGGGTTCAAAAGTCCTCTCCTTATTTTGATGTTGCCAGCGAGATGGAGATCCGTTACTATTGGGCCTTAATCAACTTCCATCAAGAAGATTACAAGAAAGCCCTCTCAGAGATAGGCTTTGTTTTTGCCAATAAAAAGGTGGCTGAAGAAAACGACTATGCCAAGAAGGCATTAGAATGGGCTAAGGAATTAAAAAATCGAATTGACAAAGAGCTAGGGATTAAATGAAATGGGGGTTAGCAGCTTTTCTTCTGCTGTCAGCAGAAGTTATAGGCTCTCCCCTTTTGTATCAGGCAGAAATCTCCCAGGGGATCGAATTCTCTTTTCAGGAGAATTTCTCCCAAGCTGAACAGACAATTCTTAATCTCATCCAAGCCGACACGCTCGAGCCGGTCGGGTATTATTTTTTGGCCCTCACCTTTCAGGCCCAGATGCTGGATTTAGAATCAGACTTCAAGATGGATCAGTTTGAGGCGGCTCTGGAGAGTTCTATCCAGCTGGCTGAAAATAGATTAAAATCCAATAAAAGCGATAAAATGGCCTTTCTGACTCTGGGTAACTGCTATGGAAGCTGGGCCATCCAAGAAGCCAGGGAGGGCAGCTGGTTTAGAGCCTTTCGGCTGGGTTTGAGGGCCAAGGACAAATGGGAGAAGGCCATTGCACTGGATTCCGGCTTGTACGAGGCTTATGCCGGCTTAGGGAGCTATCTTTACTGGAAGTCTGTCTTCACCAAGCGCTTTAACTGGCTCCCCTTTGTAAAAGATAAACGCCAGCAGGGAATCCAGATGCTTAGGTTAGCCTCTGAAAATTCAGAAATCTCAAGAGATTTTGCCCTCTCCAGTCTGATGTGGGTCAATCTCAAAGAGAAAAGCTACAAAGAGGCTTTGGATTTGGCTTTTCATTTCCAGAATAAATATCCCCAGGCCAAGTTTCCTCTCTGGGCCGAGGGGTTTATTTACTACGAGAAATTTGACTGGCGCAATGCCCTGCAAGCTTTCAAAAAGCTTTTTTCCAGACTACAAGAGACTCAGCCCTTTAATCATTATAACCTAATAGAAGTCGAATTTAGGATGGCGAATTGCTATTACAATCTGGGGAAGTATAATGAGGCTCGCTTTTTGTGTGAAAAAATCTTGGATTACGACCTGGACAAAAGGACTCAACAGAGACAGAGACAAAAAATAATAGAGACTAAGAAATTACTTGAAAAAATCTCAAAGATTGAAAAATAGCCGGCTACTGTCGTATGACCAAAGTTGCCCAGGCTGCTTTAAGTCGTACTCAAGTCAATTCTCTCTTCGACCCACTTTTCCCCAGCCACATCTCCGCTCCCAAAAGCACCAAGGCCAGAATCAAAGTCTCTCTCCACAGCTCTCGGCCATATCTGGTCCTCTGGATAAATTTAGCCACCCCAGAATTAAGCGGCAGTTCTACTAAATTGATATTCTTATTCTGAGAAAGAATTGTTTCCCTCATTTTATCCAGATCGACCTGCTCCGGCTCTGATTCTCTGGCATCGAGATTGACCGCAAAGGCATCCAAGACCCTTTCCCCGGATCTAATTTGGTACACACCCGGTAGGCTGGTATTTTCTATCTTGACTAAGGCTGTAGTTCGGCTAAAGATGGGAGTCAGGGATTCTTTGGTTTGATTGGGATAGACTAGTTCAATAGTCTGCCGGGCTGGGATTTCTCCCAGCTCTCTTTGAATTATTTCTCCTACTGTATAAGTCTGGTTAGCAAGATCGATATCTTGAGCCAAATATCCCACCATTCGATTGACCCAGGGGACAAAGAAGGGATGCCGGCTGACATCTGAGGAAGTGGTATCCAATCCGGCCAGAAGCAGCATGGCCTTCCCCTTTTCAACCGCGGTCTCCAGCAAGGCCGGATTTTTTCCGGAGAAAAAGGCCAATATTTTCGTCTCTGGTTTGATTTGACCTTTGTGAATCTCATAAAACTTAAGTTGGGGCAGCTCTTTGCGCTCTATTTCCTGATAAATTGAAAAGACCGGATGCTTTAGATCCCAGTTCTCCAGCTGGTAGAAGCCGGCTTGGTCTTTAGGAGAGGACTCTTTTTTTTTCAGAAGAGTGCTGTAGAATCTTTGAGTTATTTTCTGTGAATAGAAATCTCTGTCTGCATTTCTCCCCAAGATTATCCAAACTCCTCCACCAGTCTCTAAATACCTGCCCAGATTATTCAGAACAGCCTCTGAGAGATTTTTTAAGTCATTTAGGATCACCACATCGTAATTGCCAAGCTCCTCCCTTTCTAAGCTCGCCCGGCTGACAGAGTTTACTTCCAGATTCAGATTCAGCTTCTCTTCCGGTTTAAGAGCCAGCTCCAAGAGGTGATTGTCCGGCAGAGTCTGGCCGGCTATTAGAATCTTTATCCGATCCGGGATTTTGAAGACAAAGAATCTATAATTATCTGAAACCAAGTCATCTTCGGCCAAATCGATATACCCGGAGTGAAAACCAGGCTGATGGACTGTGTAAGTAAACTGCACTTGACTCTTGGACCTCCCTGGGATAGTAACATCAGTCTGAGCCACCTTTCTTTGGTCCAAGTAAAACCCGACCAACCAATCTTTAGCCGGCTGCAAAGAGTGATTAACCAGGGTAGCCTTAATTGTAAAAGCCCTTCCCGATTCAAGCAACTGCCGGCCAAAATCGACTTCTGGAATGGAGAGGTTTTGGATTTCTTGGGCCGAGAGCCGAAACCAGTAAACTGTCATCCTCTCTCTTAAAGAGCTCAACTTCTCCCAGTCAAGAATACTCTTGTTGGTCAGAACATAGAGCTCCCGGTTTAAATTGGAGGAAGTAGCCATAAGTTTTGCAATCTGTTCCAGGCACATTTTGAAATTTGAATTGGCAAAGGAGGGTTTCCTGACCGAGAGGCTGTCTTTTAAGCTCCCGAAGTCTCTGCTAAAAGAAGCACTCTCCGGGGGTAAAGCGGCATAAATAATGGCGCACTCATCCTGGGAGGAGAGCTGATTCAATATCTCCAGGCCTTTTTTCTGGGCCAGTTCAAATAGGCTTCCCTGGCTGGTCTGAGTAGCCATGGAATAGGAATCATCCATAAGAATCACCACTGAGGAGGCAGCGGCTTTGCCCAAACCAGCCAATTGACCTTTCAAGGCCGGCCGGGCAAAGGCCAGAACAATCAGAATCAGAATCAAAGTCCTGATAAGCAGAAGCAACAAATTCTTTAGCTTGACCTGGCGGAGTCTGGTCTTCTCCAAATCCTTGAGGAACCAGACCGAGGAGAACTCGACCATTTTCAGCCGGCGCCGGGTAAAAAGATGAATCAAAAGCGG
>Ga0209619_10001884_pt1 | contig 15247 bp, 18 predicted proteins | sample Rifsed16ft3_FD_184011 | JGI IMG/M metagenome (GOLD analysis project Ga0209619, IMG submission 184011) | Soil microbial communities from Rifle, Colorado, USA - sediment 16ft 3 (version 2) | ecosystem: Environmental > Terrestrial > Deep subsurface > Rock core/Sediment | place: Rifle, Colorado... | reverse complement strand
CCCAAAACAGACCGCAAACCTCTTAGCAGAAGATCTTTGCTCAAACTGGCAGGATGGTCGGTGTTGGAATTTTCGGGCAAGTTGACTCCCCTGGCCAATCTTTCACCGCAACCGGATATCTGGAAACATGATTTGCCCGACCCCAAACCGCACGCTCTCAGATTCCTCCTGATTGGTGATGTCCACGTCGGAGACAAAGATAACAGTCCCCGCCAGCTGAATACGCAATCCCTGGATATGCTGGCAGCCGTAAATGGGCACCTGCGGGCTTATCCTTTTGACCTGTTAATCGAATTGGGTGACAAAATCAAGGAAAGTTCCGTCTCTGGTCATAACCTTTCCAATTACCGTGCCTGTATTGAAGCTCTGCAGCCGTTAGCTTTACCTGCCATCCACCTTTTAGGTAATCACGATTTGTGGGGTATAAAATTCCCGGATCTGCTAAATATCCACTCCCGCTTTCGTTTGAATCAACCCTTCGGACTCCGGAAATTTCCAAACTTTCAAATCGCATGGCTGGATCCGGAAATACAGGACCAAGGTTTACCAGGTTCAATAACGGAAGAGCGAATCGTTTGGCTCAGGGAAAATATCTACAAGGATACTCCCACTTTTATTTTTACCCACTACGGCTTTCTCCCCCAAGGGTTGGGGGGGAACCCGTACTTTAATGGCGACACCCGGCTGACAGCCTATTCCAACGGACCGCAGGCGTGGAAGGCAATCAAAGACCTGCCCATCCCAGCCGTTTTCAACGCTCATGTTCACCGGCCTTCGTATTTCCGGTCCGGACTTACGCATATGTTTACCCTTCCCGCCTTTGTAGAAAATATCCATTTCTCCTACCCTCTCAACCCGGGTATCTATTCCACCCTCGAAATCGTCTCTCCCCGCGAGTTTACCGTGGACTCATACTATGGCAGCAAATGCTTCCAGCACACCCCCATTAGCTCCTGATCTTCCGAATTTATTCTCACTTAGTAATTATCTCCTTCATCCAGTCCTTACCGCCAGAAGATAGCACTAATATTGGCTCCGCCGCTTGTCAGATTTATGGCCTTCTTCAGCTCATACTGGCTGATGGCCTCATCCAGCGGTTCTCTGGGAGAAATGTTCCCCGTATAGTAACTCTGCAGGACAGGCAGTGCCCGTCCGTCCCCCAGCTGGCCCAATACCCATATAGCGGAATTCCTCTGTCGGAATCCTCTGTTCTTGTCGTTCAACAGATTCATTAAAGCTTCCGTGCAATCCCCTCCGTATTCATCTTTTGCCTCCCGGCACTTGCTTTTGACATCAAATCCGATCCATGTGGCAGCAATTACAAAAAACAGCATGAAAATGCTCAAGCCAATGGCCCCGGCAAAAAACACCGGCTGCTTAATTTGTTTAATGACTTTCATTAGTGATAAAAATCTTAGACCTTTATTTTTTAAATACATATTACTAAAATAAATCTATGGAAAACCAGACTCTTCAGCCCTCCCCCGCCCCCAAACCCTCCCATCCGGTACCGATTCTTATCCTTGTCCTGCTTCTTCTTGTGTCTCTTGGATTTAATGCTTATCTCTATCTCCAGGGTCAAAATCCTGCCACGTCTCCATCTCCCGCCTCTCAAGACTCCGTCACTTCCATTCTGCCGTCCCCTACAGAATTCTCCAATAGCCCCGCACCGGGCTGGCCTTCTTACAAAAATGCCGATGGTGAGTTTACCATTCTTTATCCACCGGGTTGGCGGGTCGTCGATGGGTTTGGGTACGTCGGTTTTGGACCGAAAGACATGCAGGAAGATATTATATGGATGGTCAGTTATTACTCCAAAGGAGCAAAATCCAAACAGGCGCTCATTGATGAGATGGGCAGTCAATTCAAAGACCGTCGCGTTGCCACAGACGACATAATCGTCAATGGCAGGCCTGCCGCCAAAGTGACTGTTACTACCCCCCAGTTTGTCGATTGGTCCTATGTCCAAATCATTATGGAATCACCTACAAAAATTTATGCTGTCTCCAACGGTGCGTTCACAAATGATAAACTGCAGCAGATACCAGGAGTCCCTGTAGGCACCACTTTTGAAGACTTTTACAACTCAATGACTTTTTGAAATCTTCCGGATACACAACATAGTATTGGTTTTATTCCGAATATAGTTGTTTCCTGGTCCGGGTTTTGCTTCGGCGGTTCTCTTCGGCTCCGGTAAGTCCTGGGGATTTTTCGGCAATATACTCACCTTTATCAACCGCGTATACATAAATAAAGTTTTAGCGAAGGGGCCGACTGCTGAATAAATTCATGTAAAAACATCGCTTGTTTCCTTCTCTCATCCCCAAGGGCATCGAAATACTCCTGGAAGGACTTCGCTTTAGTTGGTTTAAACGTGTTCATGAGACTAAGTAATATTATAAAATCTTTGTCTATGGCTCTCCCCGAGACTCAGCTCGAAATCCCCTGTATGCGTGATCCCTCAAAAAAATGCAATTGCCCCTGGCGCGAGTTCAACAAATATGACCTCCGGAAATGGGCCCGCAGTCCTCTGCTCCGCAATGTTTTCCAAAGAAGCGGGTTTCCCCTCAATTTCTCCACCCTCTGTGAAGCGCTTCTTTATCCCGGTAATATTTACTCGGAATATATCGAAAACTTCCAAGCGATGTCCCAGGCAATGGTTGCTCATCTTCAGCAGATTGTCACTTTGCGTGTGGATTTTATAGTCAGAGAAGAATCCCGCCGTGCTGCCCACCCTCTCTGCCCCAATGTGAAACCAATAAATACCGCCTCCGAAAAGTAGTTGTAAACTTGACTCGCTCACCGGTCAGACTTTTGAACTTTCCGTTTATTCCATTACTTCACGAAGATTATATTCAAGTATATTATTATCGTCTCCGAATAAAAACTCACCCTCTACTTTTTTCCCTGCCAGGACCATGGGCAGCCAGATGCGGTCATCTGCCCACATTTGACCGTACGGAACTTCTTCATAATTAAACCATTTTGGAGACATTTCTTCAGTCTCCTCAGGCTCCCCACTCCACTCCCTGGTTGTATATCCGATAACGCGTTGTCCCCACTCGGGTTTATTTACAAAATAAAATTCAATTTTTGCTACTGGCAACAGATTGGAAACCGCAATTCCCAATTCTTCCAATGCTTCACGGGCTGCGGCAAAGGCCGGCTCCTCACCCGGTTTTATCTTCCCTCCTGAAGCATTCCAAAAACCCGCACCAAATCCCCTCTTTTTCATCGCCAGTAAAACCTCTTCTTTTCCTCTTAATGGAATGCACCAGGTCGCAAGTTGTAAGTCCTTGGCTCGTTTGGATATCATTTCAGCCAAATTCATAAGCACTAACTTTAGAATAAATAAAAAAGTACATTTAAATATTATAACCGGGGTTAATCCAATTGCTCGCTCACCAGGATTTCAAAAAGTGAAACTGCCAAACTACTTATTTTGAACCAATAAATATATGCCGCCTTTTTCCGCATCTCTGTTTTCAATATAACCGGATTCGACATTCCCGAATGTCTTTTTAAATATTTCCTCCAGCTCCTCCTTCATTTATAACTTCTTTTATTTTGGTTAAAATCCCCGGTAACTCCGCTTTTGGTATGTGCAACAATGCATAACTTGCCCATACACCGTCAAATTTTTCCCCGACCTGGTCAATTTCTGAATACTTTATGACTTTCCCTCTCAACCCCTTTCCCCTCGCCAGATTCACTATTCCGGCTGCACCGTCTGCTGCCAAAACCTCATATCCTTTGTCTTTGAACCTCTTTCCGTCATTCCCCGGACCGCAACCCAGGTCCAGAATTTTTCTTCCCGGTTTTATTACAGCCAGGAACAACCCTCTTTCTCTGTCTTGGAACTGCCAAGGCACCTGCCTGTCAGAATAATCCCCTGCGTTGTCGCTAAAGACTTTCACAGTTGAATCTTCGTAATTCATCTCCCAATTCTACCAAAGTTAGAAAAATTCGTGAGTTACCCCAACTGGACAGCTATTAAACTGGCTCGCCCAGGAGGATGTTTTTCGAATCTTACTTAATCAGTAAGTCCTTCATTTCTTCCTCAAATACCTTTGAAAACTCCTCTTCACCTTGGCTTAGGAGAGTCATCTCCATAGGTTCACTGAAATTTTAAACCACTCCACACTTATGTCAAAGCCCAAATCTCTCGCCAATTCCACCATTTAATTTTTACACTCCCCTTATTCTCCTACCCAAATTTCTAGGACTATTATTGTAATAAAATATAACCTTAACGATATTTTCAAAATACATCTGTCATGGAAGTCAAAAAAAGATTGGCTTATAGCGATAAAAAAAACACCCGTACAAAAGAAGTAGATATTGTACGAGGATTAACAATTGTGCTTATGGTGGCAACACACTTTGCTTACTCCCCTCTGCTTATCAGTAAATTAGGCAATACTCTGTGTTTCACTATTTTTTTAATGCTATTCGGATTTAGTCTATATGTATCTGTTATAAAACATGGAAATCATCGTAATATACGGTACAAAATAATAAAAAGAGTAGGACTGCTTTTATTAGCCTATTACTTTGTCGCCTTCATATCTTTATTGAGCGAGCCAAAGAGTGTTTCCAGAGTCATACAAACCTTAACATTTTCCTACTCTCCCATTTTGACAGAGTTCATTCTTACATTTATTTTCTACACTGCATTGTTACCGTTGGCCTTTTACAAATTGAGGTTTGTTTTCACCCTGCCACCGAGACAAGAATTTGGAATTTTCGGGATAATAGGCATTTTATCTTATATTTTGGGGACAGTTCTAAACAAAACTTTATCCCAACCATCCATTCTCGCCTTTCTTGGTGGATATAAAAGTTACAGCTACTTCCCTCTTCTCCAGTATTTAATTGTTGTACTAATCGGCATACTTTACGCCCGTTACATCGAGACAATTTCCGTAAAAATAATGCATAAAGTTATAATTTTGGAAATGTTAACAGTGATATTAGTAAGCTTAATTTTTCCCCATAAATTGGCTCAGTTATTTACACCGGAAGAGAGATTTCCACCTACCATCCTATTCATTGGTTTGGGAACAAGTGTCGGTTTTGGATTGCTGTTGTTGGCCAGATCATTAAAATTTGAAAAGGCCTCAAAAATAATAGAAACACTAGGAAAAAACTCTTTAGGTATATATGTGTTTCACATCGCAATTTTAAAGCTGTTAAATTATAAAACCTTCATTACCATAACCGGACCAATGGAAAAGACTTTCATGTTCGGGTTTTTGCTATTCGGCTACTTTCCGGTTTATTCGGCCGCCCAATTAGTTTCAGTAAAATTACTCAAAATAGGTTATTTTAAACTGCTCGGCAAACGGCTTAAACAAGCTATCACATAATTTCTGTAATCTATTTGATGCCCCAACAGAACGCTTTTCGAACTTTGTTCCCCCTGGTAAACGCATTTAAGAATCGAGAAAGTAAGTTTGAGTTTGGTCTACAAAACATTCAAACAATTTTTGAGACGATTCAAGTACAGCCCTTAGACCCTAAGTGAACTATGGAATGCACCAGGTCGCAAGTTGTAAGTCCTGGGCACGTCAGGTTCACAAAAAAGTTTCACTAATATCCTTAGATCCTATTCAGTTCGTCTACAATGATTTTATTAACTACCATAGTTACTTAACCATATTATGTAATCAAGACCGTTTACATTACCATTGATATCAAAGTCTCCGTCTTTGACGCCGTTTGTGGTTGGTTGATTATAGTGGCTTAACCAAATGAGATAATCTTTTCCGTCGACCTTACCATCACCATCGGCATCGCCTATAACCGATCCTTGGTAGCGTGGCCAAGTATACTCACCGGGCACGGCCGGTTTACGATTTACTCCGACATCAGGATGCCTTTGATGCCAATCAGCCACCTTATCTTTCCATAAAGTTTTGCCTTGGACTTTGCCAGTAATCAAAATCAGGCATCCCGGAAACTTTGCATTGATTTGATCAAGAAGGCTAAAAGGGGCTTTGGTAGGATCTCCCAGCCAAATGAGAGTGTTGTTTGCGCAGACCGTTACTTTAGCAATTGGGGGGAATATATCCTTTTCCGAGTCGTACTCATGAAGGAATATTGAATTAGTAATTTCAAAATTCGGTTCATTGCCGTTATCCAATTTAAAAGTGTTGCCATAACCAAAAGGAGTAACACCATATCCGGGCACTGTGAAAGTCGGATCGCTTTTGGTATCCCATTTATACGGATACGGCATAGGTTCCATGCGCATAAGCATTTTATTCATCTTGATTATTGTATTAATCCCGGAATACCCGGTGGAGCTGGGACGTGAACTAAAGCCGACGTAACACCCGTCAAAGAGTACATCATAGATCTCCCCGGAATGAATGTGGTCGTTTTCAACACAGTCATCTCTGATGTAATCCAACCATACGTGCTGGATTCTCCAGTTATCATTCGAGTCCGTTGTCCGTATACCGTCGTGTACATTGTAAATATGCAGGCCTGTCCAGGTCGTCCTGTTATGAAACGATTCGACAGCAGCTGTATTCCTGTATGTACCACTCTGGTCATAGCCGTGCTTGCTCTGGTCCCAAGATATATCCAGGTCGTGCCAGTCCAAGGCAGCAGTTACATAACCTCCAGCCCAACACATGTCATGACTATCACTTGAGCCTCTTAAAACAACTTTGCCCCACGAAATGTCATAAGGTATTTCAAAACTTGCCGTGCGGGCATCAAATTTTTTAAATGGCGCCGTCTCCGGCTCAAATTTCCCTGTACCGTAAAAGCCCGTAACCACTTGTGTCGGACCTGCAGCATCCAAGCAGGCAAATGAGGGATCATTCGCTGCATAACTTATTTTAGTATCCGATATAAACGATACCACCGATAACAAACCAATAAAAAGCACTAATTTTCGCAGCATAGCAGCTTACTTAAATAATATACTTTCACATTTACATAACAAAATAAATGAGTCAGAAACAAACTTCAAACCAATAAGCAAAATTGCTATTAAAACAATTCTTTTGAATTTACTTTGAGGGATTCGTTTCACAACTTGTTTTCCAGTAAAAGAACCAACCAATGCGATTACAAGCAAAAAAGGGGCATACCAATAATATTGATTACTCAAAAACCCTTCCGCGAAATACACAGGAATTCTGGTTAAATCGACTGCGAGTGCAATGGCAGCAGCAGTAGCAATGTATCTTTCTTTAGGTAATCCAAAGGCTGTAAGAAAAGCTCCTCTTAATGCTCCACCGGTTCCGATTAACCCTGCCAGAAATCCAGAAAGCCCGCCTCCTAAAATTGAATTTAGCATTGAGGGTTTTATCTTCAAGTTTTCTTTCCAAAAAGAAATACCGGCATAAATAACCAAAAACATCCCCAATATGCCTTTTAGGGTATTTTGGGAAATGTACGTTATAAGTAGTGCACCAATCAGGGTTAGTACGACACTGGGTACGCCGAAAATAAGCAAAATTCGTTTATCTAAACCGTGTCTAAAGAAACTAATTCTTCCGAGATTGCCAAAGATATGGAGGAGCGCAACAAGCACCAAAGCAGTTTTGAAATCAAAAAAAAGCAATGCCAGTGGGAGGAAGACCGTTGATGAACCAAATCCGGCAATGGTTCCCACAACTTCTGACAAATAAGCCGCTAGGAAAAATAATAAGTCCATTTATCCTAGACTAGCATAAGTGGAGCAAAGAAAGCTGGTTTGTCCGACTCGAGGAAGAAATAGAAAAAGAGAAAATAATTGAGCAAATTGTGCTAATATAAAAATATATGGAAAATGAAATTCAACCGAATGTTCCATCACATACTAATTGGCAAAAAGTTCTATTATTCATTTTTTTAGGATTAGTTGTTATTGCTGGATCGGTATTTGTCGTTATTCGAATCGGTAAAAGCCAAACAACAAATCAGCAACCAACAACTGAACAACTAACAAATATTCCTACCCAAGGTGTTAAGTTTACAGGAATTATCACAGAAACAAATAACGGGTGCTGGGCGGATGGGATATGTAGTATAAAAATTGATAATAAATGGGTTGTCGCAGAAATTGGTGGCTTAAGACCTCCAAATTCCAAACCCGAAATTAGAGGAAGTTTAATAGGAATTAATTTTAGTCAAGATACGAACAAATATATAGGTAAAAAGGTGGAGGTTTATGCAAAACAAACGGATGATAACGACTTCACGATATATGATAATGAAAATTACTACATTAAGCTTCTTGAATAATACACCGGATTTTTGGTTATATCGGAGAACTGCGCCAGCGCTGGTATGGGATAAAGAAGCTGTTGAAAGGAGAACTACAGGATAGTCCAAGACCAAATTTGGACAAATTCAATATATAATTGTATTATGCATTCCTTTTTAAGGAATATTCTCAACCGCATCACCATGTACAGATTAATGCTGTACTTTCTGCTCGTACTTTGGCTTGCATCAATAATCCTTTCTTTCACGGATATCTTGCCATACAATCCTCTCGACATTCTTTCTTCTGGAATATTTTTAAGTGTAGTTTGTAATCTTGCCAACTACCTGTTGGCAAAGATTTTCCGTGCGAGGACAAATCTGGAGTCAGCTTCCATAACAGCTCTGATCTTAACCCTGATTGTCGGCCCATTATCCCCAATAGAAAACTTATTGATACTGACATTTATCGGTGTCGTTGCCATGGCTTCAAAATATGTGTTGGCATTAAATAAAAAGCATATTTTTAATCCCGCTGCTGCTGCAGTACTCTTAGCTGCGATTGTTCTTCACAACGGAGCTTCATGGTGGATAGGTAGTATATACACACTTCCTCTTATTGTGCTGGGAGGGTTTTTAATCCTTACTAAAGTTAGGAGATTTGAGCTGGTTATTAGCTTCCTCGCGGTTTATTTTTTAACACTCATCTTGTTTGGTGAAGGAGTTACTATAAATTCTTTTGTCGTCCCTTCCATTTGGTTTTTTGTTTTTGTAATGCTTGTTGAGCCACTCACGTCTCCCTCAACTAAAAATAAACAAATAGTTTTCGGGGGATTTGCCGCATTGGGCTACTTTTTACTGCCAAAGGTTATCCCCGGTAATGCATATGGCCTGGAAACTGCACTCTTAGCTGGTAATTTGCTCAATTTGTCAATTTCACCTTCGTTCAACATCCTTCTGGCTTTCAAAAAGAAAGAAATGGTCGCCAAAGATACCTGGCAGTTTCATTTTGAGCCGATGAGCAAGTTCGATTTCACCCCAGGACAATATTTGGAATGGACGCTTCCACATAAAAATCCAGACGCAAGAGGAACAAGGCGTTTCTTTACTGTATCCTCAGCCCCAAGCGAAGAAGATATCACCCTAACCATGAGAGTTGCCGAAAAAGGAAGCAGTTTTAAGTCTGCGTTTATGAATTTCAGGGAAGGCCAAGAAGTTGTGGCCTCAAGTCCGCAAGGAGAATTTATATTACCACAAGATAAAGCCTTGCCATTGGTTTTTATAGCCGGAGGTATCGGAGTAACTCCCTTTAGAAGCATGATAAAGTCTATGCTTTTAAATAACGAAAAAAGAGACATAGTTCTTCTATATTCAAACAAACAAGAAGCGGATATTGCTTTCAAAAAGCTTTTAGACAGTGCAAAAGGTTTCGGATTAAGAACCTTATATATCAATACTGACAAAGAGGGACACATCGACAAGGAGATGATAATAAAGGAGGTACAGGATTATCAAAAAAGGATTTTTTATATTTCCGGTCCCCAACCCATGGTCGAAGCCATTAAAAAGACGCTTTCTGAAATGAAAATTAAAATGATAAAAACCGACTTTTTCCCGGGTTACATGGAGATTTAAACAACCTATTCAACTATTACTACCCCTGTGTGGGTTGGAAACATGTGGTTGTGATAGTTATAAGTACCGGTTTCGGTAAAAGTGAAAGAATAGCTATTTCCTGTTTGCCGCTGGTCAAAAGCTGAATGGTCGGTGTGTACTGGGTGCGGATCAGATCCCACCCACATGGTGTTATCAGACTGATCAATAAAAGTCACTGTTGTTCCGGCTGTTACGACAAAACTATCGGGAGCAAATCCCGAGTCTGTATAGGTGACCGTGTTTTTTTCAACTTCTCCCTCATTCTCGATAACCTGTGTCTCTTGAGTGACATCTTCTTTACCACTTTTGTTTCCTTTGAGGGCAAACCCCCCAACTATCGCAACCAGTAGAATAATAAAAATTATCAAATACTCTTTCTTCACAGTCTTAATACTACACCATATATGTCCTTTTTTAACGGGTTATATTAAAAAGCTCTATGGGTCATTTTGCTCGAGGATCGTAACGTTAATATAACCAGTCAATTAGACCGTGTATTCAATGTTTTCGAAGATTTCGGATTCATTCAACAATTGAGCGAGGAAATGGATAAAGTACGGCCAGCAATAACTATAACTACATAATTGCAAGTAAGGATTCAGTTTCGATATAATGGTAGAAATGAGAATTATCATCTCTGCCATCACACTTTTATTATTTGCTTCACTTGTAAATCCCGTCTTAGCTGCAAAACCAACTCCTACTCCTACTCCCAAACCAGGTGTAAAATCTGTTTGTTTAGACGCAGGACATGGTGGTTATGAAATTGGAACATCAAACCAGGATTTATTGGAAAAAGACGTTAATCTACAAGTTGCCCAGCTACTAAAAGGAAAACTGCAGGGAGCTAACTATGTTGTATACATGACTAGGGAAGACGATAGCGAACTATCAAATGCAGATCGGTACAACTACTGCAATTCACAAAATGCTGCAATTCTTGTTTCAATTCACCATAACGGCTCAACTAACCCAAGCACAGATTATTCCCTCGGTTTATATATGAAGAAATCAGATAAAGCATTGGCCCAAGAGGTAGTAAATACAGTCTCCAGTACGTTAAATCTCCCCAACAATGGTATTTCCCGCTTTGCTTCAGGGGTACTTTTAAAATCCAAAATGCCATCAACTATTTCGGAGGGATTCTTTTTAACGAATAGCGACGAATACACAGCTATAAAAAGCGGTAATAGACTTGAACAAGAAGCGGAAGCTTTGTTTACTGCCATCCAAAACTACTTCAACTAATAGCCACTATCGTTCCTGAGTATTCTCAGAGGTTATATTAAGTATCAACCGACTTTACTAATTCAAGGCTAAAATAGATGTGCTCCCCCGGTAGGATTCGAACCTACAACCCTTCGCTTAACAGGCGAGCGCTCTACCATTGAGCTACAGGGGATTGTCGAAACTAGGCTATTTTATCTCAATCCCGAAAATATTTCCTTATCTCTTCAGTCCTCATATATTAAAATAAAATTATGAATATTCTGATTACCGGCGGAGCCGGTTTCATCGGCTCCCATATCCAGGACCGCCTGATCGCACTCGGCCATACTGTGGGAATAATAGACAACCTCCGTTCTGGCCGTAATACCCGCCTCCACCCCAAATCGGAGTTTTTTAAGTCAGATATCCGCTCCGTGGAAGAAATGGCAGCTATTTTTAATCGTTTCAAGCCCGTTGCCGTATTCCATTTAGCCGCCCAAAACGAAGTTCCCTACTCCATGGACCACCCCGAAGAGGACCTGGAAATTAATATCAAAGGCACCATCAACCTTCTCGAAGCTGCCCGGCCTTTTAAATCCAAATTTATATATTCCAATACCGGCGGGGCACTATATGGCGAGGTGCCGGAAACTTCGCTTCCGGTAACTGAGGATTACCCCATCAGCCGCCCGACTTCATATTACGGCGTCTCCAAAGGAGCTGCCGAAAAGTACATCCAGCTGTACGGGGAAATTTTCGGCATGCCGTGGGTCTCCCTGCGTTATGCCAATGTGTATGGCCCCCGCCAGGACGGCAATCGCGAGGCCGGCATTGTCGCTATTTTTACCCAAAAACTCCTTGCCCGGCAGACGCCCAAAATCAACGGTGACGGCCGGCATACCCGGGATTATGTCTATGTCGGAGATGTGGTAGACGCCAATCTTCTGGCTTTGGATTATCCCCAAAATGACTATTTCAATATTTCTACCGGCACCCGCGTCTCCAATCTGGAAGTTTTCAATACTCTTGAGTCTGTCCTTAAAACCGGTATCAAAGTCGAATTCGGACCTCCCCGCCCCGGCGATCCCCAGCACAACGCCCTTTCCCCCATCAAAGCGGAAAAACTATTGGGCTGGATCCCTAAAACCAGTTTCTCAGACGGCGTTAGACAGACCGTTGAATATTATCAATCAGAAAAATAGCCAGATTTTTTTGATACCGTGGATATACTTTTTAACTATCTTACGCAACCCCGCCTTGATACAAAACAAATTGATATAAAGTTTTTGGCGGGGTGAGTACGCAGATGACATCGGGGGAAAAACTTGAAAACTGTTAATAGCAGATGATCATCGGTAGTTAAAAAGTATATCGAGGCATCAAAATACATATACCTCTATAAAAAAGTAGTAGCACCTTTCGGCGCTACCACTTTGCCCCCAGACCCGCGCGGATCCGTCTGCTAACCGTAGGGATTGGCCCACAATATATCCCGGTGTGCGTATTGATGAATATCATCTTTGTATTCTTTCTTAAGTCTGTCCATCTGCAGCAAGGTCGCCATCTCTACCAGTCGTCCGTGATCCTCGCTGCAGACCCAAAACTCCCCCCATACGTTTTCCGCTATTACCGCCTCAGATATCTCCATGCTTCTTCCGCAGCAAAAAGTTTTAATTATCATTAAGCGATTTCACCTCCTCCGATGGTCCTGTCTGAACCGAATGTAAATAGTGTAATTATTGAAGTTATCAGGCCTTCTCCCTGTATAAGCCCTTTCATCCATTTGCTGAAATTATCAGTCACTTTTTGTATTCGTTTCTTCATGTTTGGCATTGGAAACATCATGTTCTTTTGTCTTAAGGAAGGATTCAATGCCCGGTAAGAGCCCGGTAAGAAGCCGAATCCAAATTTTACTCTTCAGTCCAGGTAGTCCTGCAGCTTTTTCCTTCTGCTCGGATGCTTCAGTTTGCGCAGCGCTTTAGCCTCAATCTGTCGTATCCGCTCCCGCGTCACCCCGAATTCCCTCCCCACTTCTTCCAAAGTCATCGGATTTTTGCCGTCCAACCCGAACCGCATCCTCAGAACTTTAGCCTCCCGGTCAGTCAGGGACGAAAGTACTTCTTCGATGTTTTCTTTTAAAAGTTCCCTCGATGCCGCTTCTATCGGGGAAGGCTGGGAAGTATCGGCGATGAAATCCCCCAGCATGCTGTCTTCTTCGTCTCCTACCGGTGTTTCCAGGCTGGTGGTGTCCTGGGCGATCTTCAAAATCTCCCTCACCCGGATAGCTGTCATCTCCCCCATTGTCTCGGCAATTTCCTCTGCCGCCGGCTCTCTTCCCAACTGCTGCATCAGCTGTCTTTGCACTCTGATCAACTTATTTATCGTTTCCACCATGTGCACCGGGATGCGGATAGTTCTCGCCTGGTCTGCTATCGCGCGTGTAATGGCCTGTCTAATCCACCAGGTAGCATAGGTCGAAAATTTGTATCCCTTTCTCCAGTCATATTTTTCCACCGCCCTGATAAGCCCCTGGTTGCCTTCCTGTATCAAATCGAGCAAAGAAAGTCCCCGCATTACGTACTTTTTGGCTATGGATACTACCAGACGCAAATTACTCTCAGTCAGCTTTTTCTTGGCTTTCCGGTCACCTTTTTCAATTTTTTGAGCAAGCGATATTTCTTCTTCGGGTTTCAGGAGAGGTATTTTTCCGATTTCCCTCAGGTACATCCTTACCGGGTCGGTAGTCACCCCGCCTTCCATCTTCGTCAGCGCCTCTATCTCTTTATCCAGTTCCGCCACCGCCTTCTCATCCGCCTCCATATCCTCTTCCGTCAGCGTCTCAAACACGTCCACTCCGATATCCAGGAGCTTCGCAAATAGCTTATCGAGCTCCGGAATCTTGTTTTCCGCGTCAGGGTAAACCTCCAGTATTTCGTCCAGTGTCAAAAAGCCCTGGTGTTTGCCCTTTGCCGCCAGACCCTCCGCTCCTTCAGTCAGCTTGGTGAGTTTGCTGTTTGTCTTGGTTTTTTTTGTTGTTGCCATGACGCAATAAAAAAGCACCTGTGTCAAGTCAGCTAGCCTCGTGCCTGCTGAAAGTCAGGGTTTACTCGTCAGAATATACTATATTACTTCCCCCCCGTCAACTCAGACAGCCTCTTGGCCAGCTTCGCCACTTCCTTCATCTTTCCCTCTTGATGTTTGTAACCTGTTATTTGTTCCCTGATTCCAATGGTTTCCAGCTCTCCCGCCGCCTCTTTCCACTCCTTCTCCCATTCGTCTCCCGCCGGTTCTTCCTCATTCAGCATCAGCTCCTCCACCCTCCCCCTCAATTCCGCCGGCATTTGCTTAATTAATTCTCTGATTGGGGTTTGTGGCTTGAAGCCGGCCACTTGATCAATAACTTTTTTCCAGAAGTCTGTTTTAATCATTTGATTCATGGGTTTGGTGGCTAACAAGTTTGCTTTACTGCCCCTCAGGGCCAGTCCCACTATATATTCCTCCACTACTTCCCGACGGGATTTTTTCATTCTTTCATTTGTCATTTGATTATTTTTTGGGATTTGGGAATTGAGTTTTGGGACTTGAGACTTCGCCATTTGTTGGCGGATGTCTTCCTCCTCCACCCCCAGTACCTCTGCCAGTTTCTTTACATAATGTGCTTTGACGATTTCGTCTTCTATATTCTTCCAGATCGGCAGCAGTTCCCGCCCAATCCGGGTTTTCCCTACTACATCCAGGCCGTGTCTGGACACCGCCGAATCCAGATAAAAATCGTAAACTACCACTGCTTTCTTTACTGCTTCTTTCCACCCGTCCGGGTCATCCGTCGCCCACTCCCCGGGATCTTTGTATTTTCTCCCCTTTCGTATATCTACCACCTTGACGATCAGCCCTGTTTTTCCCGCTGCCTCAATGCCTTTTCTGGCTGCTGCGTCCCCGGCCTGATCCGCATCCAGAGCCATTATTACAGTCTCACCCACCCGTTTTAACAATTCAATTTGTCTATCTGTCAGGGCAGTCCCCCCCACCCCTACGCTGTTGGGTACACCTGCCTGCCAGGATCCGATTACGTCCATCTGCCCCTCCACCAGCACACTGGTGTTTTCCGCTTTAATAGCCGATCGCGCCAGGTCATATCCATAAAGTATCCCGCTTTTGTGATATATCTCCGTCTCCG
>Ga0209619_10001882_pt1 | contig 15252 bp, 13 predicted proteins | sample Rifsed16ft3_FD_184011 | JGI IMG/M metagenome (GOLD analysis project Ga0209619, IMG submission 184011) | Soil microbial communities from Rifle, Colorado, USA - sediment 16ft 3 (version 2) | ecosystem: Environmental > Terrestrial > Deep subsurface > Rock core/Sediment | place: Rifle, Colorado... | reverse complement strand
GGGGGCAGAGGCGATCCTGCCAGGGGCGAGAGCCGAGATCTCCCGGCTCGTCCCCGACGTCCAAGTCCTCATGACGGGAAGCTTCGACCTCCACATGAGTACGGTGTTGTACGAGGAGCGCCGAGACGCCTGGATCGCCGCGGGAACGGGAGCGCTGGCGCTTCTCCTGACGACGGTCGGGCTCTACGGTCTCGTCGCCCTCGTGACGAATCAGCGGACGCGGGAAATCGGAATCCGGATGGTCCTTGGAGCGAGCCGACGAGAAATCGTCCGCCTCGTGGTCGGTCGAGGGCTCGCGCTCGCCGTCGCCGGCTCGGTCGCCGGCGTCCTCGCCGGGCTGGCCGCGTCGAGCTATCTCGCAAGCCGCCTTCACGGAATCGATAGCCACGACCCGTTGTCGTTCGCCCTCGGCGCGGGTATGGGGGTTGCCGTCGGGCTTCTCGCCGGCGTCGTCCCCGCCCTTCGCGCCGCGCGCCTCGACCCGGCGATCACGATGCGCTCCGAATGAATCGACGCACTACGCGTTGCAGCACGATGGGTCGAAGAGGATGTCGGTAGGCGTCGAGTCCAAAGGAGAACGAAAGAACTCCAGGGCCGAAGCCGGCCTCATCCGACTGGCCGGCCCGGGCCTCATTGTCGCCGCGACCGGCATCGGCGCCGGCGATGTGGTGTCGGCCACGGTGGGAGGGGCCCGCTACGGAGAAGCCCTTCTCTGGGCGATCGTTCTCGGCGCGTTCTTCAAGTTCGTCCTCAACGAGGCCGTTGCCCGCTTCCAGCTCGCCACCGGCCTCACCGCGCTCGAGAGCTGGGCCGCCTACCTTCCCTGGTGGGTGCGAGCCTACTTCGGGACCTATCTCGTGCTGTGGACCGTCGCGGTCTCGGCGGCCCTCGCGAACGCCTGCGGTCTCGGGATCTCGAACATCACCGGGGGCGCGGTTCCGCAGTCCTGGGGCGCGGTAGCGCACTCTCTCTTCGGCTGCGCCTTCGTTCTCGTCGGAGGTTTCTCGGGGTTCGAGAAAGCGATGAGGGTTCTCATCGGGGCGATGTTCTTCAGCATCATTGCCTGCGCGATTGCGACCTTCGCCGATTTCCCCGCCTTCCTCCACGGTCTCGTCGTTCCCCGGATCCCCGCCGGAGGCGCCGCCTACCTGCTCTCTTTGATCGGAGGTATCGGAGGCTCGGTCACCCTCCTCTCGTACAACTACTGGCTTCGCGAAGAGAACATGGTGGGACCGGAGCACGTCGGATTCGTGCGGAAGGATCTGGGCCTTGCCTACGGCTTCACCGCCCTCTTCGGGATTTCCATCATGATGATCGCGAGCCGGGCCTTCCACGCCGCGGGCGTCCCCCTGACCGACTCCCAGGCCGTGCCTCGTATGGCGGAGATGCTCGGCTCGATCGTGGGACCCGTCGGGTTCTACGTGTACTCGATTGGATTCTGGGCCGCGGTCTTCGCTTCGCTTCTCGGAGTGTGGCAGAGCGTCCCCTACCTGTACGCCGATTTCTACGCGCTCTGGAAGAACGCCACGCCTTCGGAGAGAGACGAGCTGACTCGGGTCACGAGCACCCCCTACAGGATCGCCCTCGCCTTCATCTCGTTAGCACCTCTCCCGTTCGCGTTCCTCGGCCGGCCGATCCTCATCATCGTTGGCTTCACCATCGTGGGAAGCCTCTTCCTGCCATTCCTTGCGGCAACGCTCCTGTGGCTCGACCGCAAGGTGCCCTGGACCGGCGCCGTCCCACGAAACAGCCGCATCACCACGGCGCTTCTCGCTTTGATCCTCGTTCTTTACGTCGTTATCGGCGCCAGGGAAGCGATGCAGGCGTTTTGAGCGTCAGGCGATCCACTTCGAGACCGGCGCTTTGGCCTCATGGAGAGGCTGGACGACGACGTCGAGGAGGAACGGGCCCTTGGAGGAAAGGCTCTCCTCGATCGCCGAGGTAAGCTCTTCCGGCCTCTCGACCCGACGGGCCGCGAGCCCGAAGGCCCGGGCGATTGCGGCGTGGTCCGAGTCGGAGAAATCGACGGAGTAGTACTTTCGGCCTCGGACCTTCTGCCCCGCCTTGATCCAGCCGTAGCCCGAGTTGTTCAGGACGACGAGAGTCACGGGAAGCGACAGGCGCGCGAGGGTCTCGAGCTCACCGCAAGAGATCCCGAAACTGCCGTCTCCCATGATGCCGAGCACCCGAGAGGCATCCGGTCGCGCGAAGTAGGCGCCGCAGACTGCGGGAAGAGCGTACCCGAGGGCTCCGTGGGCCCGCGGAGACACGAACCAGCGCCCGGCGCGTGGAAGGCGATAGTAGGCGGAGAGGTAAGGACAGCCGGTCCCGGGATCGACGCACATCACCGCTCCATCCGGCAGGCGCGGCAAGAGCTCTGTAAGAAAGCGCTCGGGCCGGATAGGGGTCTCGTTCGAGTGGAACTCGGAGACGCTCTCGAGGTGAGCGCGCCTCCGCTTTTCGATTTCTTCCGGATCGACTTTTCGAGCGGCTCCGGAGATAGAGCGGCTGCACTCCTCGAGAAGGGCTTCGACACCAAGTCGCGCATCGGCCACGATCCCGACTTCGATCTCGTAGTTGTGGCCCAACCGTTCCGGATCCACGTCGAGCTGGAGGATGCGCATCTTCCCCTTTTCCGGGAGAGTCCACTTCTCCGTCGTGACCGAGCCCAGGCTGCAGCCGATGACGAGGAGGACGTCGGCCTGACGCAGAATCTCGTGACGATAGGGAAGTCCGCCGTTGCTCCCGACCACTCCGAGCGAGTAGGGATCGGTCTCGGCGATGCTTCCCTTGCCGCTGATCGAGGTCGCGACGGGCGCCCCGAGCCGGTGGGCGAGCTCTCTCACTGGATCCCAGGCCTCCGAGCGAACGACTCCGGCCCCGGCGAGGATCACCGGGCGTCGGGCTTCCGCGAGAACGAGCGCCGCCTTCCGAACGTCGTCGGGATCGGGACCGACGCGGTTTCGGGGATAACGGCTTGCGCGCTCGTCACGAACGATCGGTTCGGATCCGGCGTCTCCCATCTGGACGTCGAACGAGAGACCGACGTGGACCGCACCCATGGCGCCAGAGGTCGCGGTGCGGAACGCGCGGCGAAGGGTGCGGGGGATCTCGGAGGCGACTTCCGGCATGTGCGTCCATCGAGTCACGGGCCGGAAGAGGGCGGTCTGGTCGAGCTCGGTAAGCGTCCCTCGTCCCCTGTCCTTTCGATCGATGTCGCTCGTGAGGCAGACAAGGGGCGCAGAGGAGCCGTTGGCCTCGGCAACTCCCGGAAGGATATAGGTAGCGCCTCCTCCGCTGGGAGCCTCGCAGACGCCTGCTTTTCCACCGAGCCGTGCGTAGGCGTCCGCCATGAAGGAGGCCGATCGCTCGTCTCTCGTGAGGATGTGGCGCATCCCGTGGTCGAGGTCGTGGAGCGCCTCGTAGAGCGGGAGCGTCGTGTCGCCGCAAAGGCCGAAGATGAACTCGACCCCGAGCTGCCTCAGGGTTTCGACCGCGGCTTCGCTTCCTCTCATCAAGCCGATTGTACTCGAGAGCCTGCGTTTCGTAGGAATTCCAAGGTCACTCGCACACGAGGTCATCGAGTGGTTCTCGACTCTCCGGGGGCCTCAACACGGCCTCAAGTGCGCGGTGAAATGCCGGAGGAAGGGTACCTCTTAGCGCTGGTCACGCTTTATCAATCGGAGGGTCTCGGTATAGATGTCCCTTCTGGGACCGATGGCGATGACTTCGAGGACTCGCGAGGACGGCCGATAGATGATCCGCATTTTTCCCACACGGAAGCTCCACAAACCTGCGAGGTCTTCCTGGAGGGCTTTGCCGCTTTTCGGCTCTCTGAGGATCTCACTCAAAGCGGAACGGACTTTTCGTTTGAGGTCCGGATGCAGCGTTCGAATCACCGACCGAGTTTCATCGGGGAGCTTCAGCCGTCGGGAAGCCACTGGCTCGGTTCAATCGCCGAATAGCTCATCGAGACTATAGAGCTTCGCACCACGCTTGAGAGCTCGCAGACCCCTGCGAATCTCCTCCATCAGCTCGGGATCGGAACGCACGGCAACTGTTTCTTTCCAGCTCTCGAATTCGTCCGGGCTCACCAGGACGGCCACCGGCCTGCCGTTCCGTGTAATGGTGATGACCTCGTCTCGCGATGTGACCTCTTCAACGAGCTCACTCAATCGCGCCTTGGCGTCCGAGAGCGGTAGGGTTTTCACTTGGCCTCCGAGAGAAACTGGTCTGAATTCAGACCCATCATAGCGAAGACGCGGCAAACGGTCAACGATCGACGGTTTCTCGGACGCCCCCTCCCCGTTCGCGCTCAAGAACGTGTAACGGCCCCCGCGGCAAAATCCGTATCGGAACGGGATCGCCGCTCGAAAACGCGCTTCCACAGATTTCTCGTGTTCTGGCTCACGTCTTCCGTCAGAACCGCGAGCACGTTCGCATGAAATCCGCCCTGAAGGCGGGTAATGGGAACCTTCGGTTGACCGGTACTCCTCGAGTCGTAGCGGACCTTCAAAAGAGCGGGTTGTTGAAAGAGTCGAAGTCGGTTGGTAACCGCCGTCCAAACAGCCAGGAGCGGTGCCCCCAGACAGAGCGTGCGCTCGCGCAAGGATAGGGGGCCGATCTCCTCCCGGATCTCGCGGAACAGCTCACGGGCTTCGGAGCGCGTCTTTCTGTTGGGTCCAAAAAGAATGGCGGGAACGATGCCCGGGAGGGACGCCCGAACGACTCGCAGCTTGGCATCGGCTCGCGCGCGCAACAGGGGCTTCGTCGAGCTCCGCAGTTGCCGGTAACCGTCGAGCCAGACGCGCATGATCCGGACGAGAGAGGGACCGAGCCGCTCGAAATCCTGCCGGTAGAGCTCCCTTTGAAGGCCTTCGAGCTCCGGGGCGCTGAACTCCGGGTGCTTGAAGTGCATGGAGAACCCGTCCCAACGCCTCAGATCGGGGTTGTCTCGATACTCCGGCAGATAGCGGTCCTCCTTCAGAACCTGTTCGTGAAAAGGGGTGCCCGGGAAGGCGAAGTAGATGAGGATCTGGGTAAGCGAGGGGCCGAGATTCATCAGGCGATCGAATTCCCGTCGGACCTTCTTCGAGTCCTGATAGGGAAACCCGATGATCATCGAAGACAGAAGAGCGACGCCGCGGGATCGCAGGGAAGAATACAGGGCCTCGAGCTTCTCACCCTGGAGTTTCGCATAGCCCGACTCGACGCCCTCGAAGGCGGTCCAGATGGTATCGAAGCCCATTTCGGCGATTTCATCGGCGCTGAACTGGGAAAGGCCACGGACGCTTCCGAATCCCATGAGGGAAAGCGGCTTGCCTCCCTCCCGCACGCACTCCAGGAACTCCAGGGCCCTCTTTCGATACAGGAAGAAATCCTCGTCGATGAAGATGACGCTGCTCAGAGTATCCCCCTGCGCTTCGGCTCTTCTCTCGATCGCCCGGATTGCCTGGTAGATGTCCCGGCCCGTCTCGAGAAAGGGAACGTATCTGCGCTTGAAGAAGTGCGAGGTACAACAGAAGTCGCATCCATTGGGACATCCGAGCCCGGCCGTGAGGTGCCCCACGATCGTGGGTTGTTGATAGGAATAGACGCGGATGGCCGGGATCGGGGCGTAGGGAGGTGAGATGGGTCTTCCGTCATTCTCACCCAGGAGGCGGCGCATGAAGCCGACGCCTTCCTCGCGGCAGACGTGATCGGCATGAGGGTCGAGTAGCTCGTCGGGAAGGACGGTGCCGTAGCCGCCGAGGATGATGCTCGCATGCGGGGCATGGGTGCGAATGAGCTTCACCATTCGACGAACCTTGTGAAACGTGGCGACCACGAAGTTGATGCCCACGTAGTGATAGCGATTGGCCTTCAGCTCACGAACGAGCTCGCGCTCGGAAGGGTAATGGAGCACCAGGGAAGGAGCCTGGATGTTCTCGGCCAGGTAATCGATGGCCCAGCACCGAATCACCTGCCGAAAGCTGAAGATCCCCTGCGCCCGCGTGACCTGGGCGTGGAAAAGCTCCGCACCCACGGAGTCCCCTTCGCCCGGCCCGCCGAAGGGCCGACAGACCGATGTGAAAAGGATCTTCGGACGACGGGAGCTCGACGGGGGTTGTTCCATTGACAGGTAAGTAAGTAGTTACTTACAATACTATCATGGTGGCGGTGCGATTGCGCAAGCCGGCCGCAGAGAGGCGCCAGGAGATCGCCGAAGCCGCACTCCGGATCGTGGGCCGGCGGGGAGTGACCGCGCTCACCACCGCGAACCTGGCCCAGGAGGTCGGGCTCACCACCGGAGCGCTCTTCCGCCATTTTGCCAGCCTCGACGACGTGCTCCGGGAGGCCGTCCGGCAATCGCTGGAGAGGATGGAATCCACGTTCCCCGAGCCGTCGCTCCCTGCGCTTGACCGGATCTCACGGCTCGCCAGAAATCGCGTGGGGATTCTATCCTCGGACCCGGGGCTCGCCTGGCTGGTGCGCTCGGAGCAGGCGCTCCACGCGCTTCCCGGGGACGCGGTGGATTCACTTTTGGAGTTCGTGTCCCGCTCGCGGCGATTTCTCCTGGAAGCGATCGAGGAAGGAGCCCGAAAGGGGAGTATCCGAAGAGACATCGTGCCCGAGGCGCTTCTCGTTCCCGTCGCGGGAACGATCCATGCGCTCGTGGGCATGCCCGGGATCCACCGGCTGGCGCGGGGTTCCCGAAAAGTCGACCCGGAGCGCGTTCTCGAGGGACTGATGCGCATGCTCGGGCCGTCCGGACGGGGAACCATACGAAAGTTGAAACTGGTCCAGAAGGAGCGGAAGAAATGAACATCCATAGCGACAGCCAAGTCGGTCGCATCGCCGCCGAGCACCCGATTTCAACGCGTGTCTTTGCCCGCTACGGCATCGATTACTGCTGTGGCGGAGGTGTGCCGCTCGACGCGGCCTGCGAGAGCCGCGGACTCGACGCGGAGAGAGTGATGGAGGAGATTCAACGGGAGGCGGGTCCCGCCGCGGGCTCCGAAGAGCGCTGGAGCGAGCTGCCTCTTCAGGATCTCGTGACTCACATCCTCGTGGCGTACCACAAGCCCCTCAAGGAAGAGCTTCCGAGACTCGAGGCCATGGCCCGCAAGGTACTCGAGGTTCACCGAGACAAGGAGCCCGAGATGCTGACCGAGCTCTTATCCGTTTACCTTGGCCTCAAGGCTGACCTCGAGCCGCACATGCAAAAGGAGGAACAGATTCTCTTCCCGATGATCCAGCAGGGGCAGGGATTTCTTGCCGACGGTCCCATCTCGGTCATGAGAGAGGAGCACGACCAGGCGGGATTGGCGCTGAAGCGTCTCCGCGAGCTCACCAACGACTACGAGGCGCCGCCTCGAGCGTGCAACACCTGGCGCGCCCTCTGGCACGGCCTCGCCGCGCTCGAGGAATCACTCCACCAGCACATCCACCTCGAGAACAACATCCTTTTTCCGCGCGCGCTCGGAAGCTAACTGCGCCTTTCAGCTCAAGACTTGAGGGAAATGACGCTGAGCTCTGGTAGCGGACTATCGCGGATCCCGACTAAGTCGAGGGCTCTCGGAGAGTTTGCCGTCCCGCTTCCTGGTCCCGGTTTTGCACATCCCGTCCCCAGGAGGGGTAGCCCATGCGCGTGGTCTCGTGGATGGTTCACCGGCCGGGTGAGCCCATGGTCCGAACCGAGCGCGAGGAGACCGTCGAAACGGGTGAAGTGCTCGTCCGGGTCGCGGGCTGCGGGGTCTGCCACACGGATCTTGGTTTCTTCTACGACGGCGTTCCCACCAAGCATGGTTTTCCACTCTGCCTCGGCCACGAGGTGAGCGGCCGGGTCGTCCAGGCGGGAGCCGGGGCCGAATCCTGGGTAGGCCGGGACGTCATCGTCCCGGCAGTGATTCCCTGCGGAAGCTGCGACGCCTGCCGCGCCGGCCGCGGCTCGGTTTGCCCCTCTCAGATCTTTCCTGGAAGCGACGTACACGGAGGATTCGGATCTCACGTGAAGGTCCCGGCCCGCGGGCTGTGCCCGGTTCCGGATCTGACCGACGCGCGCCTCAATCCCTCGGGAGCGGACCTCGCCTCTCTCTCGGTCGTCGCCGACGCGGTGTCGACGCCCTACCAGGCGATCGCGCGAAGCGGGCTCGGGGCCTCCGATCTCGCGGTGTTCGTGGGAGTCGGAGGGGTTGGGGGATTCGGCGTCCAGATCGCGGCGGCCCTCGGAGCGCACGTCGTCGCCATCGACGTAGACCCCGCGCGTCTCGAGACGCTCTCGAGATTCGGAGCCGAGCTCACTCTGCGAGCCGACGTTCTCGAGGCGAAGGCGCTCAAGGCCGCCGTCCGAGAGCTGGCCAAGGCCCACGCCGTCCCGACCTGGCGGCAGAAGATCTTCGAGACGTCGGGGACGCCGGCGGGGCAGGCGGCGGCGTTCTCGCTTCTCGGCCACGGCGGCTACCTCGGTGTCGTCGGCTTCACACCGGAGAAAGTGGAGCTCAAGCTTTCGAACCTGATGGCCTTCGACGCCACAGCCCAAGGCAACTGGGGTTGCCTCCCCGGGCTCTATCCGAAAGCGTTGGACCTGGTTCTCTCGGGGAAGGTGCGGATCGCCCCGTTCATCGAAAGGCGCGCGCTCGACTCCATCAATGAGACGTTCGAAGCGCTGCGCGCGCGGAAGCTCGCTGCCCGTCCCGTTCTCGTTCCGGAGGGTTGAATGGAATTCAAGAAACACGATCTGGACGAGGGCGCCGCCCATCCCGGTGTCGACTATGCCGAATCTCCGCTGAAGGATACCGAGGGTCACCGAGTCGAGGGCCTCCACTCCGTGCGCATCACCCTCGATAACGCTGCGCAGCTCAACTCCTACACCACGGAGATGGTGAAGGCGGTGATCCTGGCGATGCGGCGGGCCTCGAACGACCGGCGGGCCGTCGCCGTGGTCTTCACCGGGGCAGGCGATCGCGCCTTTTGCACCGGCGGCAACACCAAGGAGTACGCCGAGTACTACGCGGGCCGGCCGGAAGAGTACCGGCAGTACATGCGGTTGTTCAACGACATGGTGAGCGCGATCCTCACCTGCGACAAGCCGGTGATCTGCCGGGTGAACGGCATGCGAATCGCCGGCGGCCAGGAGATCGGTATGGCCTGCGACTTCTCCCTCGCCCAGGACATGGCGATCTTCGGCCAGGCGGGACCGCGGCACGGCTCCGCTCCCGACGGAGGCAGCACGGATTTCCTCCCGCTCTTCGTCGGTGTCGAGAGGGCCATGGAGAGCTGCACTCTCTGCGAGCACTGGAGCGCGCACAAAGCCTACCGGCTCGGCCTGTTGACGAAGGTCGTGCCCGCTCTCCACGTCGACGGCGCCTTCGTGCCGAACCCCATGGTCGTCACCGACCGCTGGATCGACGATTTCGGCCAGGTCGTCTTTGGCGAGCCCAGGAGGGGAGAGGCCCGTGTCGAGGCGAAGAAGCTCATGGCGCGCGGGACCGTCGACCTCTCTCGTCTCGATGCCGCCGTCGACGATCTCGTCTACCAGCTCGCCCTGACCATGCCGGGCTGTCTCACCAAGACCATCGAGAGCGTGCGCAAGCACAAGCTCCAGCACTGGGACCGCAACAAGGAGACGAGCCGCGCCTGGCTGGCCCTCAACATGATGACCGAGGGACGCGCGGGCTTTCGCGCCTTCAACGAGGGCACGAAGGAGTGCCGCGAGGCCGACTTCCTCCTCCTTCGTCGGAGGCTCGCGGAAGGAGCGGTCTGGTCCGACGATCTTCTCGAGGAGATTCTCCAGAAGGCGCACGGAATGGAGGGAGTGGTTCCCACATGACGCCCGAGACCGGACCGCTGCACGTCGAGCGGCTGGAAGCCGGTGCGTATTGGGACGTGGAGCTTTCGGGCTCGAAGGGCAACATCCTCGATTCGGCGCTCATCCATGCTCTGATCTCGATTTTCGAAGAGGCAGCGAGCACGCCTGAGGTGAAAGCGATTTGCCTGCGCGGCCGGGGGAAGGACTTTTCTTTCGGGGCCAGCGTTCGCGAGCACCTTCCCGAGGAAGTGGGGAGAATGCTTCCACGCTTCCATCGGCTGTTCCGCGCCATGGACGCAAGCGCCGTAGTCGCGCTCGCGGCGGTGCGAGGGCAGTGCCTCGGCGGCGGGCTCGAGCTTGCGAGCTTCTGTCACCGGGTCTTCGCCGCTCCCGACGCCAAGCTCGGCCAGCCGGAGATCGTCCTCGGAGTGTTTGCCCCGGTCGCCTCGCTCGTGCTTCCGGAGCGCATCGGCCGCGCGAACGCGGAAGACCTCTGCCTCACGGGAAGGATCGTCGAGGTCTCCGAGGCGGCGGAGATGGGCCTCGTCGACGTCGTCACCGAGGAGCCCGAGAAGGCGGCTCTCGCATACGCGAAAGAGCACCTTCTTCCGCGATCGGCGTCGAGCCTCCGGCACGCGGTCCGGGCCCTTCGGCTTCCGCTTTCGAGACGTCTCGAAGGGGAGCTCGCGCGTCTCGAGAGGCTCTATCTCGAAGACCTCATGGGGACCGAGGACGCCGCCGAGGGGATCCAAGCGTTTCTCGAGAAGCGGGCTCCAGTCTGGAGGAACCGTTGAGCTGGGAGGGATTCAGAAGCGCCTCGGAGCTCGCGGCTCGCGCGGAGGAGACCTACCGGGACTATCGACTGACGGCGGTGCGCGAGTGGAAGAAGTCGAGCCCGGGTCCAGCGATCGGCTACATGCCGATCTACGTCCCGCGGGAGCTCCTCCACGCGCAAGGAGCTCTTCCCGTCGGAATCCTCGGCGGCGGCGACGACCTCGAGATCATTCGCGGGGACGCTTTTTACCAGTCGTACATCTGCCACATCCCGAGGAGCACCATCGAGCTCGGTCTGAACGGAAGCCTCGATTGTCTCGACGGCATGCTGTTTCCCGCGATCTGCGACGTCATCCGAAATCTCTCCGGGATCTGGAAGATGCAGTTTCCCGAGAAGCTCGTCCGCTACCTCGACGTGCCCCAGGACTTCGATCGCGATATCGGAGGTGCCTTCTACCGTCGGGAGCTCGAGGCGCTGTCCCGGGATCTCCTCGAGCACCGTGGAAGACCCTATGAGGAGGAAGCCCTCCGGCGTTCGATCGCGACCTTCAACGAGAACCGAGGCCTGGTGCGGGACCTGTACGCGCTCCGGCAAAAGGAGCCGTGGAGGGTCCCGACGAGCGAGCTCTACTGTGTCCTGCGCGCGAGCCTCGTGGTTCCGGTGGAGGAGTCGACGGCAATGCTTCGCCGCTACCGCCTTCTCGCGGGGAGCGCCTCCGACCGAACCCCGATGGATCAGGCCCGGGTGGTTTTCACCGGTCCCTTCTGCGAGCAGCCGCCCCTCGGGCTCATCAAGAGCCTCGAGCGCGCCGGCTGTTACATCGTCGAGGACGATTTCCTCCAGATCCATCGTTTCCTGCGGCACGACGTCCCGGTGGACGGCGACCCTCTCGAGAATCTGGTGACCGCTTTCTTGGAGGACGCAATCGCGAGCCCTACGCGGTACATCGACCGGGATGAGAAGGGACGGGACCTTCTGGAGCGGGTTTCGGCCTCGGGCGCCGAGGGCGTGCTCTTCGGAGCGCCGAGCTTCTGCGACCCAGCGCTTCTGGATCAACCCATGGTCGTCAAGGCGCTCGAAAGAGAGGGCGTACCCTGGACGGCGTTCAAGTACAGCGAGAACGGAGGGCAGTTCCAGGTGATCCGCGAGCAGGCAGGCACTTTCGCCGACTCCATCAAGCTCTGGAGCGAGGTATGAAGGATACGAGTCAGCTGCGCCAGAAGAAGATGCTCGCCGATCACTTCGGCCGGCTTGCCCGGGCGGAGGAGACGGGAGAGAAATCCGTCTACACCTTCGTTCCCGGAAACCTCACCGAGCTCATCCTGAGCTTCGATCTCCTGCCGGTTCTTCCCGAGATCAACGCCCTCCAATCGGGAATGCGCGGAAAATCGCGCGAGTACATCGCCGTCGCCGAAAGGCTCGGCCATTCCGAGGATGTCTGCACCTACGTGAAGTCCGACATCGGGATGATGAAGTCCGGAAACGTCGGGCCCACGGGCGAGCGTCTCCCCGCCCCGAGCCTGCTCCTGCTCTCCTACACCGGGTGCTTTACGTTCCTGAAATGGTTCGAGCTATTGAAGGAAGAGTATCACTGCCCGATCGTCATGCTCCATGTCCCTTATCAGGGAGACGGGAAGATCACAGAGTCGATGCGGTCCTATGTCGTCGAGCAGCTTCGACGCAAAGTCATTCCCCTTATGGAAGAGGTGAGCGGTCGGGCCTACGACGAGGATCGGTTGAAAGAAGCGCTGGCGCTCTCGGCGAAGGCCGAGGACGATCTCGTCTGGGTGCTCGAATCGGCAAAAAACCGTCCCTCGCCCATCGACGCCTACTTCGGAGCGGTCTACTACATCGGCCCCATGTTCAGCGCCTTCCGCGGAACCCAGGGGGCGGTGGACTACTACCAGTCGCTCCGGAGCGAGATCGAGCAAAGGGTCGTGGAACGCCGAGGGCCCCTCACCCCGGACGGAGAGCTCGAGAACGAACGCTACCGCGTCGTCGTGGAAGGGCCCCCGAACTGGACGAGCTTCCGCGAGTTCTGGAAGATGTTCGCGGACGAAGGCGCGGTGGTCGTGGCCTCGACCTACACCAAGGTGGGAGGCGTCTACGACACCGGGTTCCGGCACGATCCGGAGCACCCCCTGGAAAGCCTCGCCGACTACTGCATGGGCTGCTACACCAACTTGAGCCTCCCGCAGCGGGTTTCGATGCTCGCGCGCTACGTCACGGATTATCGAGCCGACGGCTTTCTCATCAACTCGATCAAGAGCTGCAACTCCTTCTCCGCCGGGCAGCTCCACATTCTTCGAGAAGTCGAGAATCGCGTGGGCCGCCCCGGAGGCTTCATCGAGAGCGATCTGGTCGATCCTCGGTACTTTTCGGCGTCCAACATCAAGAATCGGCTCGAGTCCTACTTCCAGATGATCGAGCAGAAACGGTCGGGCGGAGCGAGCGCATGAGATACGTCGTGGGCATCGATCTCGGGTCGACGACGACGAAAGCCCTCGTCCTCGACGAGAAGGCGAACGTGCTCGGCCGCGGAATCACGAATAGCCGCAGCAACTACGATGCCGCCTGCCAGATCGCCCTCGGGGAGGCGCTCATCAACGCGCGTTTCTCCGTCCTCGATTCCGAGCTCCAAAGAGACGGCGTGAGGGAGGCGGAGAGGACCGCGTGGACGAGGACGCTCGAGCGCATCTTCCGACTCCGGCAGTTTCGCGCGCAGCTCGAAGCGCTCGAGGAGGAGTTGAAGCGGGTGCTGGTGAGGTTCGATCTGAAGGCGGTCTACGCCGACGCCGTGAATCGCATTCTCCGGAGGATGAACGAGGAGGCCGCGGCGCTCTTTGCCGAGGGCGCGAGCCGAAAGAGCGACTTCTTTCGCGATCTCGCGGGGAGCTCCTACCTTCGTCATGCCGAGGAGGAGTCGCGCGGGGAGGGACTCGCCTTCGGCCCCCTCGCGGGGCTCTACGACAAGGCGATCCTCGAGGTCGAGAATCTGCCCACTGCGGCGGGAGATTTCGAGAACCACGCCCTGGGCGCGCTCGCGGAGATGGACGGCCCGCCGTCGAAGCTGGCTTCGTCGGTCGAGCGCGCGGCAGGGATCGAGCTCAAGCAGGTGGGAAGCGTGGGGACGGGCTATGGGCGCGCCCGGCTTCCATTCCCCGAAGGGCAGATCCGCTCCGAGATCCTGTGCCACGGTCTGGGGGCGCATGCGATGTTCCCGAATACCCGGACGGTGCTGGACATCGGGGGCCAGGACACCAAAGCGATCCAGGTGGACGATTCGGGCATCGTGACGTCGTTTCAGATGAACGACCGCTGCGCCGCGGGCTGCGGCCGCTATCTCGGCTACATCGCCGACGAGATGAACCTGGGGCTCCACGAGATTGGCCCTCTCGCCGCGAGCTCGGAGAGGCCGGTGCGTATCAACTCGACCTGCACCGTCTTCGCCGGCGCCGAGCTGCGGGAGCGCCTCTCGCTCGGCGAGAAGCGCGAGGACATTCTCGCCGGACTTCACCGCGCCATCATCCTGCGGGCCATGTCGCTCCTGGCTCGCTCGGGGGGCGTCGCCGACGAGTTCACCTTCACCGGGGGAGTCGCCAAGAACCCGGCCGCGGTGGGGGCGCTCCAGAAGCTGGTCTTCGAGAACTACGGAAAGGTCGGGATCAACATCAGCCCGGATTCCATCTACACCGGGGCGCTCGGGGCGGCGCTCTTCGCCCTGAAAGAAACGAGCCGATTCGATGCCTGAGGCGGTGGGCATTCGAAGCGCGGGAATCGACGTGGGATCCTCCGCCGTCAAGGTCGCGCTCGTCGAGGACCGCGGGAACGGCGTGATCGACCTCGTCGCCTTCGACTCTGAGAGAATCCGAAAGCGCGACCCGATCAAGGTGACGGAAGAAGCCTTCGAGAAGACGATGGGTCGGGCGAACCTCCTGCGCCGCGACCTCGACTACGTGGCCACGACGGGTGAAGGGGATCTGGTTTCGTTTCGCACCGGCCATTTCTACGGGATGACGACGCACGCGCGAGGGGCCCTCTTTCTCGAGCCCGAGGCCCTGGCGGCGATCGACATCGGCGCCCTCCACACCCGCGCCATCCTCATGAACGAGCGCGGCAAAGTGCTGGGCTACCGAATGACGAGCCAGTGCGCTTCCGGCTCCGGACAGTTCCTCGAGAATATCGGGCGCTACCTGGGAGTGACCCTCGAGGAGATCGGCCCCCTGTCGCTCCAGGCGGATGACCCGGAGGTCTGCTCTTCGATCTGCGCGGTACTCGCCGAGACCGACGTCATCAACATGGTGTCTCGAGGAATCCGGGTGGCGAACATCTTGAAGGGAATTCACCAGTCCATGGCCGGCCGCTACATGCGCCTGCTGACATCGGCGAAGACGAAGGGGGTGGTGCTGGTGACCGGGGGGCTCGCCGCGGACGTCGGACTGCTCCAGGCGCTCCGGGAGGCGGCGAAGGAGCAGGGCGCCGAGGTAGACGTTCGCGCCCACGAGCGGTCGGTTCTCGCGGGCGCTCTGGGCGCGGCGATCTGGGGGGCTTATCGGACCCGGAAGCTGCGGGAGAAGGGCGTGTCTCTTTCGGCCTGAGGAGACCATCTATGAGAGTCGAGTCGGTGTCCCGAGACGGAGAGGGCGCGGTCGTCCGGCAGCTTCGAGCGCAGGACCTGGAAGCGGTC
>Ga0209619_10001880_pt1 | contig 15275 bp, 14 predicted proteins | sample Rifsed16ft3_FD_184011 | JGI IMG/M metagenome (GOLD analysis project Ga0209619, IMG submission 184011) | Soil microbial communities from Rifle, Colorado, USA - sediment 16ft 3 (version 2) | ecosystem: Environmental > Terrestrial > Deep subsurface > Rock core/Sediment | place: Rifle, Colorado... | reverse complement strand
CGCAGAACGATCTGCGCCATTATGTATGCCTGAGCGGACTGATTCTTTTCGAGCTCCAGTCTGGCTAATCCAGTCAGCGCTTCCAACGCCAGCGGGAAAGAACCCACCTCCAGAGCCTCGCTAAATGAGGTTTTACCCAACTTCCAGGCATGTTGATGGTCCCCCTCCAGACGATACACTTCAACCAGATAGATATTCGAGCGAATTAAATCCCAGCCAGTGGTAATTTCAGCCAAAATCGCCAGACTTTTCTCCAGGTTGTCGCGCGCCCTTGCAAGGTCATTGGCTTCCAGGTCAGTCAACCCCAGGTAGCGGATAGCGGTACCCAAACCCCACCGATCGCCTACCTGCGTGCACAATTCGATACTTTCTTCCAGAAATGTCCGGGCCTCGTCAATTAAATTCAGCTTTAGTGCTGTGAGGCTGATATGGTTTAATCCCAAAGCAATTGTGCTCGGATCGCCAGTCGTGCGCCTTAATCCCATTCCATCCAGCATTTTCTGGTAACCGCCAGCATAATCGCCTTGCAGGCTGTCCAGGTATCCAAGATTAAAAACGGCGTAACCGGCATGCCACTCATCCCCAGCCTGGCGCGCATAAATGAGACCTTTTTCCAGTAAAATGCGTGCATCCTCATACTGGCCGTTAATGTGCAGCATTACCCCTTTGAAAATCATCGGATCGGTCAATAAGGATGGGTCATTGATAGGCCCTAATAGTGTCAACGCCTCGTCAAGCACATGAAGCGCACGGTCAAAGATACCACGGCGGAAAAACAACAATCCCTGCTGCCCGCGGGACACACCAATCAGCCGTTTCGCTTCAAGTTCATCGACCCTGCCTGGTAATGTCCCAATCAGCATCTCGAATAGCTCAATTCCGTCATCCAACCAGCCAGCCAAATCGCAAAACCATCCCAGGTGATGGATGCACGCTTCCAATCGTTGAAACCACCCCAAGGAGAGCGCCCGATTCCAGGCCGCGCGCACATTGTTCATCTCCTCGCGTAATACGCGCATAGCATCAACCTGATCGGCAGTCTTTAACTGCCTGCCACGGAATTCCAGAACATCCAGGTAGGCGGATGCGTGTTTATTCAAAATTTCCTCGGATTCCGCATCCTGAATTAGCCGCTCATACGCATACTGCCGTACCATTTCATGTAAATCGAATCGTCCATTTTGTTTTCGCCGAACCAGAGAACGCCCTATAAGAGACTGCAAAATGGGCAGCGTTGCGCCTGCCACCTGTTCAGCCTGGGCCCGCTCAAAACCGCCCAGGAAAACGGAAAGCCGTGCAAGGACATTCCGCTCTTCTTCCGGAAGTAAACTCCAGGAATAATCGAATGCTGCCCGCAGGCTGCGCTGCCTGTCCGGTACATTTTTGAGGGTTGTCCGTAAAAAATCAAGGCTCAGTTCCACCTCATGCGCAATTTCCTTGCAGGACAACAATGCAACCCATCCGGCTGCCAGCTCAATGCCAAGCGGCATGCCGTCCATTATCCGGCAAATTCGCGTAATTGCAGGCACATCGGTTGGATCAAGTTCAAATCCGGAACTGGCTCGCCGGGCCGCCTGCATAAACAATAGGATTGAACTAAATTCTTCGAGGTTTTCGGGGCTATCCGTGGGGGGCGTCGGCAAGCCCTGAATCTGGAATACCCACTCCTCTTGCAGGTGAAGCCGCTCGCGCGAGGTAACCAATATTTTAATTCCGGCCGTATTCTCCAGGATTCCCGTATATACAATCAGGTCATCCAGCAAATGCTCAGCGTTGTCAATGATCAGCAAAAGCTGTTTGTGCTGTAAGAAACGATAAAGCTGTATAGCCGGCAGGTCGTGCCCCTGAAAGCTAATCCCGAGCGCATCGCTAATGGCGGGAACGATGTAGGAGGTCGAGCGGACTCCTGCCAGGGAAACAAAATATACTCCGTCAGCGAATTCAGCCGTGACCAGAGCGCCAACTTCCACAGCCAGGCGGGTCTTGCCGATACCCCCCGGCCCGGTCAGAGTAAGCAATCGGCAACCGGGATCTTTTATTAGCTGGCGTAAAGCAGCCAGCTCCGGCTCTCTACCCAATAAGGTATTGGGGAACGAGGGTAGTCTGGATCCGGGAATCCCAGTCTGGACTGCTGGCGTCAGCATGTTGCCCGCTGCGGGAGAATCCAGCCTTTCCAAATTCAATTCACCCCGGGCTACTTTTAAAAATCGGGGTAAGACCTCAGCTGATATTTCCAACGAATTTGCCAGTAAATTCGCCAGCTGTTTGGAAGGCCTCCGCTCGCCTGATTCGATTTTTCGAAGGGCAAAAACCGAACAACCTGCGCGATCAGCCAGTTCAGATTGGGTCAGGTCCAAAACCCTGCGGCGCTGCTTTATCCAGTCTCCAAATGTTACGGGAGCATCAATCGTCCCCATTCAATCCACCCGCTGCTCCGTGTGATTAATTAACTTTGACCGTTACAAGTTTTATATATTTTATCAAAATTGAACACAAATTGTAATATTTTTTGGGTCAACCTGTGGGTCAACCCCTCACCCCTGTAAATGGAATGCTGGATCGAAAATAAAGGTGCAATTTAGCCAAGACAGGGAGCAACAAATGGAAAATTTTGAATTAACCGCTTCTCAAACACAGTCGATCCTGGATTATCTGAGTGTCAAGCCGTCAAAACCTTCTGTAAGGTACCTGAACCAACTGATCGACGCCCATGTACGCCGAGTCCCCTGGGAAAGCGTCACCCGTATCCTGAAACGCCGTGGAACACCCGTCACTGCCAACTGCCCACGTCTGCCTGCTGAATTTTGGGAGGATGCCATTACGACAGGCAGCGGCGGTACCTGCTTTGAAAACAATTATGCCTTTTACAGCCTATTGACTTCACTCGGGTTTCAAGGCTATTTGACTCTCAATGACATGGGCGAAACTCGCGGCTGCCACGGGGCTATTGTAATTCTGGCCGCGGGACGGAAGTATCTGGTAGATGTTTCGCTTCCCTTCGATCGCGCGATACCCTTCCATGCCTACGCCACAACACGCCGCAGGACGCCTTTGCAAACAGAAATAGTTCAACCGCTCGGCGGCCACCGCTACCGTGTTACTCGCGCCCACCATATTCGCCCAGACATCTTCACCCTGGTGGATGTACCCGTCAGCCCGATTGAGTTTGTGGAACGTATCAAACGTGATTACGAAGCAGGCGGATTTTTCCTGGATAAAGTCGTGATGGTTAAAGCTGTGGCAGGAAATATCTGGTGCTTCAATAGTGCGGATACTCCTTACCAACTTCAGACCAAAGGCAGGAATAAATCACAGGTAGCCCCTCTCGGGACAATTCGCTTAGCGCAGACGCTGGGTACTCATTTTAATATGGCTTCCGCACCGATTGCTGCCGCCTTATCCATCGTCAACCCGCAAGCCCAGCCGATTCCGCGACTCGAAAATGCAGCCGTCAATGCCTATTGGGCTTTTGCCGTCCGTCGCAGATGGTTCTAAGCCTGAAACCGGAGCACTGATCCGTAAGCTTTTATCTGAAACGAAGAACTGAAAGGAGATGAAAGATGAACTTTACCCCCTGGAATACCAAAGGCAGCGTGCGATCTGCTCCCCAATCACGGAAACTTCCAATGCGACGAGGAGACCTCTTAGAGCAACTTTATCGCCACTGGCCTATCGGGGTACTCGAAAGCCAAATGGAAGGTCTGGTTTACCTGACAGTTAGCAAAAGAAAATTGCCTTAGCCGGCATTAACACTGTTTCAATGTCAAGATCTTAATTCACAACTAAGAAATGGAGAAATAGAAATGAACCTTGTACTATTAAATGCCCTTCGGATTTTGCACGTTTTCGGCGGAGTATTATGGGTAGGCGCAGCCATCTTTTACCTGTTCTATGTGGCACCATCCGTCAAAGCCATCGGCCCTGCCGGCGGACAGTTCATGGGACACCTGGTGGAAAAACGAAAATATCCTGTCTATATGGGTATTTCCAGCGTGGCGACTGTAGTGTCTGGAGCAGTCCTGTTCACCTATGTTTCCGGCAATTTCAATCCAAAATGGATCACCTCTGGCGTTGGCATGGTATTCACAATTGGCTCAGTCGCAGCCTTTATTGCTTTTCTCATGGGCTTTGGATTGATTAAACCGCGGGCAGTCAAGGTTAACTCGCTCGGCAAGCGTATCGCTTCGGCCGGCGGCCCGCCTGATCCTGCCCTATTGGCTGAACTGCATGCCGTAGAAGCCGAGTTGACCAATATTGAACGCATCGAGTTCGTTTTTCTGGCAATCTCGTTGGTTGCCATGGCGATTGCCCGATATACTTATTTCTAATCACATGGAGGATCACATAACCGCATGGCTTGATGGAGCCATGCGGTTTTTTATATCCATTAAACATCTATTCATCCTGACACCTTGATGTACAATTCCCTTTCATTCCCCCTTGGAAAATTGCATGGAACCTGAAACCAAAACAACCCGTAATCTTTCCATATTTATCATTATCTGGATTGGCCAAATCCTTTCAATTTTTGGCTCAGCGGTGGCCGAATTTGGCATCACACTGTGGGCTTATGAGACTACCGGAAAAGCCACTCCGCTCACTTTGATCGGCGTGTTTTACACCATCCCCATGCTGGCGCTCAGCCCGGTGGTGGGAGTCATGGTTGACCGTTACAACCGCAAGTTGATGATGATGTTGAGCGATTTATCTGCAGCCCTCGTTTCAGTAATTGTATTGGTCTTGCTGGTGACTGGAAACCTGCAGATCTGGCATCTGTACGTCACCGCGGTCATTGCAGGTGTTTTCCAGGGTTTCCATTGGCCGGCCTATTCCGCCGCCATCAGCACCATGCTGCCCAAGCAGCACTATGCCCGCGCCAATGCCATGCTTGAAATGGCTGGACCAGCCTCCGGCATCTTCGCCCCCATGGTGGCAGGCGCGCTGATCGGCTCCATCGGCCTGCGCGGACTGCTGGTACTGGACCTGGCGACTGCCAGCTTCGCGATTCTGACACTTCTCTTCGTGAAAATTCCGCAGCCCGCGAAAAGCCAGGCTGGCGAAGAATCCCGCGGGAATATTTTTAAAGAAGCCAGCTTCGGTTTGAAATATATTTTGCAACGCCCCAGCCTGCTGCAGCTTCAGCTGGTGTTCTTGCTGTGCAACTTCTTTTTTGGTATTGCGGTCAGTGTTCGTGCACCCTACATTTTAGCCCGTACCGGCAATGACCAGCTTATCTTTGGCAGCACCCAGTCCGCCGCCGCCATTGGCGGGCTGGTGGGCGGTCTGCTGATGGGAATATGGGGCGGACCAAAACGCCGCATTCACGGCGTATTGGCGGGCTGGGCAATTTCCTGTCTGTTGGGAGCTGTGATTTTCGGTATGGGTCAAACCACGATTGTGTGGATTGTCTCCAGCTTTATTGGCACAATTTTCGCTCCGGTGATCAACGGCTCCAATCAAGCTATCTGGCAATCCAAAGTCCCACCGGACTTGCAGGGGCGAGTCTTTGCCATCCGACGCTTGATCGCCTGGTTTGTCCTGCCGCTTTCGAATGCGCTGGCAGGTCCGCTGGCAGACAGGGTTCTTGAGCCAGCCATGATGCCAGGCGGCGGGTTAAGTTCGGTCTTTGGCGGGCTGGTCGGCACCGGCCCGGGTGCCGGGATGGGCTTGATGTTCGTTCTGGGCGGCGGAATAGCGACGATCATCGCAATTCTGGCCTATACTGTGCCAACCTTGCGCGAAGTTGAGGTCCGCCTGCCCGATCACGATGAGATTCAAGCTGAACCAGTTGGCGCCTAGACGATGCTTAGCAGTTCAGTCAGGCTCTCGATGACGAATTCCGGCTGAACCGCTGAATCCGCGAGTTGTTCGCGCCGGGTGACGCCGGTCAGCGTCAATGCGGTGTGCATTCCAGCCTCGACCCCCATGCGGATGTCCGTCTCAAGACGGTCGCCGACCATCAGGAGACGTTCTGGCGGAAGCTCCAGGAACTGGCTTGCCTGTTTCAAGATAAACGGGGATGGCTTGCCGGCTACCAGCTCAACTTTTCGGCCGCTGATGTATTCCAGCGCGGTGATGGTTGCCCCGGCGTCTGGAATGGCTCCACCGGGCATGGGACAGGTCTTATCGGCATTTGTGGCATAGAAGTGCGCCCCGTGGATCAGCGCCTGGTAGGCAGTATTGAGTTTCCGGTAGTCCAGGGTGCGGTCAAAGGCGACCACCACGGCATCGATCCCCTGCGGGTCGATCACCTCACGCGAATCCTGCTCCAATCGATCGTCCAGTATGGTTAAGCCGTGGGCGCGCAGTTCATTCCGCGTGTTGTCCTCGCCAATTACAAAATAGTTTAATGTTGGCGCAGTGCGCGCGAGGTACATCCCCAGCACATGGGTGGAGGTGATGACTTCATCTGTTGCTGCCGGAATCCCCAGGCGGCTTAACTTGGCTGAATACACTTCGCGGCCTTGCAGCGGTTTATTGCTGACAAACAATAAGCGGATGCCGCGCCGGCGCAGCTCCTGGCAGGTTTCAACAGCACCCGGCAAGGCTTCATCCCCGAGGTAAATTGTGCCGTCAAGGTCGAAAATGATTCCTTGGATTTTTGGTCGCGACAAGTCATACTCCGTCGAAGATTTACATTTTTCGAGCACACCACTATTCTTTTCAATTTCAATTGTAGATGAAATCACAGTTTTGTCACTTGGCGCTCAACCGGCATTATTAACCCACAAGGTCCAGCACTGCGCTGGACCTTGTTTAAATTATTCAATTTAATTTTTGGATTAGCTTACCGGCTCGGCAATCATATTTTCCAGGAGAATTTCGAGCGCCATGGTGTGGCTGCACACGCCGCGCGTGCTGAAGAAAGAGCAATCGCAGGACCATTTACCGTGATCGTAGCTGACATTGTGCGGATTGTTCTCCCCATCCATTGTGACTGTGAAACTTTGAAAATGCACCCGCTCACGTTCTTGTGCGTACCGTCTGGCTTTTTCTCGCTTGCCGATCATCCCGTAATCCATGACACAGTCTCCTTTCAAGAAATAGATAGAAAAAAAGGCACGCGCGTACACCTGCGTGCCCCCGATCAGAGCTTAGCTCTAGGATATGTCTTTAACTCTCGCATAATGGGTTTGCCTGAAACTCTTTCCTAATAATAATAGCCCGACTCAAAGTGAAAGTCAACTTACTCTAAGGTATCGTTAACTTTCTTTTCGAGAATCAAGGCATCTTCCCCGCCAACATAATAATTGCCCCAAATATCCACCTGGGTGTAGCCTTCGGCTTGGTAGAGTTCAATGGCAGCCTGATTGGAACGCCGCACGCTCAGGCGGATTACCTTCACATGCAGGCGGGATTCACAGGCATGCATGAGTTCCCTGGCAATTCCCATCCGGCGAAATTCCGGCATGACCCCGATGGTCACAATCCAGGCCAGATCCTGTCCACGGCGTAGATCACTGGCGACAAATCCCGCCATTTTCCCCTGTACCACGGCCTTCAAGCGCACGATGCCCGGAAAACTGAGCACCGCGATCAGATCGAACAGCGGCCAGGCATCCAACTCAAAACAAGCCCGCTCCAGGCGTCGCAGATCTCCCAGATCACGCAAATTGGCTTCGACAATTTCGAAGTCATTCGTCAATGCAGTCCCCCAAAGGGCAGTGATAAGACCCGCAGCCTGGATATTTTTCAGGCTGCGGGTCATTCGTTTGGGTCCGTTGTCTACTTATCGCGCATTTTGATGAAATCACCCAGCATACTGGTGAACTCCATCGGGAAAATATACTTAGTCGATGCGCCCTGCGCCATGTTCTTCAGCGTTTCAAAATATTGCAAAGTCATGGTTTTGGAATCGACAGTTTGGGCGACCCCAAAGATTTTTTCCAACGCCAGTGAATACCCTTCAGCCCGCAGCAATTGAGCTTCGCGTTCGCCTTGCGCTGCCAGAATGGCGGCCTGCTTCATGCCTTCGGCCTTCAAGATGGCTGCCTGCCGGTCGCCTTCTGCCACGTTGATCGCGGCTTCGCGGGTACCGGTCGATTCCGTCACCACCGCGCGGCGGGTACGTTCGGCCGTCAACTGGCGGTTCATCGATTCCTGCACCTCGCGCGGCGGGATGATCTCGCGGATTTCAACGTTGGTGACCTTGACGCCCCAGCGTTCCGTTACCTCGTCCAATCTGGCCCGCAATGCTTGGTTAATCTTCTCGCGTTCGGAGAGAACGCCGTCCAGCATAATTCCGCCGATCACCGAACGCAAGGTGGTGGTAGCGATACCCTGGGCTGCCAGTTCAAAGCTGCCGACTGCCAGCACGCTTTGTACCGGATCGAAAACCTTGTAGTACCACAGGAAATCGATCGAGATGGGGGCATTATCGGCTGTGATGGAAGTCTGCACTGGGATCTCGCGGACTTGTTCGCGTAAATCCACCCGAACTGCCCTGTCAATGAATGGGATGAGGATGACCAGACCGGGGCCTTTCTCGCCGATGCAGCGTCCCAGGCGGAAGACTACCAGCCGCTGGTATTCGGCCACGATTTTAAGCGCCGAGGCCAGGAAGACCAGGACGATTAAAACGATCACGCCAATTAAACAATATATTAATTCGAATTGCATTGTCAGACCTCCTGTTATGGTCGAAAATCCGGCGGTTTTTCCCGCCGGTTATAGCTAATTATTCTTCCTCTGCTTCCACTTCAAGTACCAACCCTTGCCGGCTTATAATCCGCACCCGGGTCTCAACCGGGATCGGTTTCCTGCTCCAGGCGGACCACTCCTCCCCGTTGATATAAACGCTGCCTTCCTGAAAAATATTGGTATGGGCGATACCGGTCATACCTGGCAAGCGTCCCAGGTCAAAATCCGGGCGGCGGGCGATCGCCTCCAGACCTTTACGCCCGATGATCCAAATCAATCCAGCCGCCAGAATGGAAACAATTATTGCCAACCAGACATTGACCGCTGGACCGCCGTCTGGATTGCGGAATAGAAATACCGACCCGACAATCAAAGCGACAATCGCGATTCCCAGGAAAAGCCAGTTGCGCCATTTGCGCAGCGCGAACACGAAAGGAACGATGCCAAGAATCAGAACAATCAATGCCCACGGGTTAATGTCCATGTTGACCGCGCTGATCCCAGCGACGACCAATGCGAACAACGCCCCGATCTCAAGAAAACCTGTCCCTGGCGCAAACAACGCCAGAACTCCCAACACCAGGCCTAAAACCAAAAGCACATAGGCAACGTTGGGGTCCATAAGCAGATTCATCGGTTCCTCCTTGACTGTTAACAAGATTATACAGCACAAGAGGGCCTATTACTCTACGAATCGGAGCGTCAGGTCGAAACCGGATTCAGTTGTTTACCCCAACCCCGTAAAACTTGTTGAATACCTCATCCAGGCTGGGCTGCTGGCTGATCACGTCCAACAGGCGGAACTGGCTGGCAGCCTTGAAGAGCGCATCCGGGTCTCCCTGTAGCGTGCAGCGCAGTTTATTGTCTTCCAGCACCAGGTCGTTGAGGTTTGGCAGGTTGGCAAAAGCTTCCCGGTGGATTGGATCGGCGAAGCGCAGCTCAATTTTTCGTAATGCACGTTTGCGCAGGGTGACACCGCGTTCGACCGCCACCAGGTTGCCGGAATAGAGCACCGCGACCCGATCCGATATGCGTTCCATCTCGGTTAAAGACTGAGACGCAATCACCACTGTCACACCGTTCGCCCGGGTTTCCGAAATCAGGTGATAGAGTTGAGATTGACGCTCAGTGTCCAGCCCAGTGGAAGGTGCATCTAATAAAACCAGCTCGGTGCGGCGCATGAAGGCTTGAATGATGCTAAGGGCGCGTTTTTCAACCAGGGAATAATCCTGTGCGCGGCGGGAAAGATCGATTTTAAAGCGCTCAGCAAGGCTGGTGACATAATCTTCGTCAATAAGGCCGGTCAGACTGGCGAAACGGTCCAAAATCTGTTCGCCGGTGAGACCCAGGGGCAGGGCCAAAACATCCGGTAGGTAACTCACCAGGCGCCGCACTTGCAAGCCGTTGCGTTGGCTATCCATCCCCATCACCAGAGCGACTCCGCTGGTCGGCCGGACTAAATTCATCAAGATATTGAGAAAAGTCGACTTGCCGGCCCCTTTAGGCCCCAGGATGCCGAATACTTCACCCGGTTCCACTTCCAGAGTCAGGTTTTGCAGCGCCGGCTTACGGCCAAAATTCTTTGTCAGATTTTCCGTGCGAATGACCAGGTAGCGCATCGCCGCCTCCTCTCTTTTTCTGGCAAGATACAAAACTGGCTGGACCCGGAGGGAGATCAGCCAGTAAAGATCTTGAGAGGATCAGACAACAGGTTTACAGATCCGTTGTCAGGCTGACGTCTCCTTTTGGGCTTGCCACTCTGCGATGAGTTGCTCGTAACTGGTTCTGACCAGATCGCTCCAGGCCAGAATCTCGAGCATGCGTTTTCGAGCGGGATGTTCGTCTTCCATGCCCTCCAAGCCTTCCTCTGCCATTTCCTGCAGCGAGAGGATGCCTTCCAGGCGCATTTCCAAAGACTTTTCCCAGGCGTCATCCGAGAATTCGTAGTGATCGTTGCGTTCACCCGGGAGAGAAACCCGATCTGCCAGGCCAGTCATCAGCAGTGTGCGTAAATTTGTTGAAATGCTGCTGCGGCTGACTTGCAAATAATCGGACATTTCCTCAGGCGTCACCGGGCGGGTGGCTGCCAGCATCATGCCTAGCATCCGTCCTCCGATACGCGGCACCCCGTATTCCTCGAAGTGCAAACCCATATTTTCAATGAACTGGGATAGTGCGGCTTCGTCACCCTGTATGGGAGGGTTACTATCCGCGCCGCTATCCGCTGCTTCTGAATCCATGCGAAACGTTACTCCTGAATAATCCAATACGATGGCCTTTGTAGACCATCATTAGTTTACTCTTTCTACTCATTTCTGTCAAGACTGAAATTATTAACGCTCACGGTTATGAGTGTGGTCTTATGATATGCGTACACATCACAAGCATGAACACAATTGTATATACATGCTTACTCGGGGTATCAATCAATACTGTTGCTTATCCTTGTGTAATCAATGCACCAATCGCCAATGTTGTATATACATGCCTGACTGCCTGGGTGGGGTCAATATATACGCCAAACCATGATAAAATCCACCCATATTTTGAGTATTCGAGGTGCTGTATGACCGAACCCATTTTGGTAGCCATTGCCTGGCCCTATGCCAACTCTGAAATTCACGTCGGCAATGTGACCGGCTCGCATTTGCCCGGTGACATTTTTGCCCGATATCAGCGCATGCGCGGGCGCGATGTGGTCATGGTTTCCGGCTCAGATTCACACGGCACCCCCATCACCATCACCGCTGACGCCTCGAACTCCACCCCGATGGAAGTCTACCAGCGCTTTCATCAGACCTTTCTGGACCTGTTCATGCAGCTGGGCATTAGCTACGATCTGTTTACCAGCACGCATACCGAAAATCACTTCAACGTTTCGCAGAAAATCTTCCTGGCGCTGCTGGAAAACGGCTTTTTGTACAAGGAGAGCCAGCAGCAGTGGTATTCCACTGCCCAGAGCCGTTTCCTGCCCGACCGCTACGTGGAAGGCACTTGCTATGTGTGTGACTATACCCAGGCGCGCAGCGACCAATGCGACCGCTGCGGCACACTGCTCGAACCAGCCAAGTTGATCAATCCGCGCTCAAAAATCGACGGATCGACGCCGGAGCTGCGCGAAACCGAACACTACTACCTCGATCTTGGCAAACTGCAGCCAGAAATCACGGACTTTTTAAAGCAGCGTTCTTCATACTGGCGGCAAAACGTAATGCGCCAGTCGCTCGGTCAAATCGAGGCAGATAGCTTGCGCGGCCGCCCAATCACCCGCGACCTGGACTGGGGCATCCCGGTGCCGCTCGAGGCTGAGAAAGGCAAATGCCTGTACGTTTGGTTCGAGGCAGTCATTGGTTACCTGTCTGCCACCATCGAGTGGGCCAGCATTACCGACCAACCTGAGGCATGGAACAAATGGTGGCACGACAAGGCTTCCAAGACCTTCTATTTCATCGGCAAAGACAACATCCCCTTCCACGCCATTATTTGGCCCGGGCAATTAATCGGACTGGATACCAAATTCGACGAGTTGATGGGCAACTCTGTCAAAGCGCCGTTGGTGCTGCCGTATGATGTGCCAGCCAACGAATTCATGAACCTGGAAGACCAGAAAATCTCCGGCAGCCGCCATTGGGCGGTTTGGGCGCAGGATTTCCTCACCCGCTACGACCCGGATCCGCTGCGGTATTACCTTACAGTCAATATGCCGGAAACGCGTGACACTGATTGGGATTGGGAAGATTTTTACAAACGCAACAATGACGAACTGGTTGCCACCTGGGGCAACCTGGTCAATCGCGTATTGTCCTTTGCCGCCAAACACTGGGAAGGCGTTGTCCCAGAGCCGGGTGAATTGACCAGTCTCGACAAAGACTTGATTGCCGCCATTGAGCAGGGATTTGAAACGGTCGGCAACGAAATGGAAGCTGTTCACCTGCGCGGCGCCCTGGGCGAAGCTATGCGCCTGGCGAGCGAGGTCAATAAGTATCTCGACACGACGGCTCCCTGGACGGCGATTAAAACGGATCGAGCTGCTGCCGGGCGAGCCATTTACACGGCACTGCGTGCCATCGATTCGCTCAAAATTTTGCTGGCTCCATTCCTGCCGTTCACCTCGCAAAAGCTGCACATATTTATGGGTTACAATACAACCCTGTTTGGCACTCAGTTTATTAGCAAAGAAGAAGATTCGCTCGGGACACACGGCGTGCTTCGCTATAATTCAGACAGCGCTGCCGGGCGCTGGGAACCCAGTCAGCTCCAGGCGGGTCACCATCTGGATAAACCCGAACCGCTTTTCCGCAAACTGGACCCCGTTATTATTGAAGAGGAACGAGCGCGGTTAGGAAAACCACAACAATAGCATGACAGCAGGGCGGGCTGCGGGATGCCCGCCTTTTTGTTGAACTGCCTGCATTTGGCAGTCATTATTGAGGAAATAGGAATGAAAAATTACCGAATCAAATTCGTGTTTTTAGTATTGACCATCGTTTTATTGAGTTGCAATCTACCTGTCAGTGCATTAAATCCTAATTTCAATGCAGCTGGCACTCCGCTGGCTGAATCCGAGGTCGTTGACACACCTGCCGGACCGGATTACTCCTCTGCCCGGTTGACGCTTGTCGATTTGCCCGAAGGCTTCCGCGAACTGACGTCGGAAGAATTAGAAGCCTTGGGACTTTCCAGCAGCCAATTCACCAACCTGTTCACCGGAATGCTGTCCGAAGCCTTGCCAGAGAACTTTGCCGCATTCACCAATACTAACGGCAGCTTCGAGGTCATTGTTTCGGTGCTGATTGTGCCGCTGACGTTCGTGGAACGCACCGCCGTCGACCTGTACCTGCGCGATCCGCAGCGCCTGGCAGATAATTTTTCCGGTGCTGAGGGAATAACGGATTTAGAGCTGGACGAAAGTGCCGCCAAAGTGGGTGAATCTTCCAGCAGCGTCACGTTTGGCGTGCCAAATGCTCCGCTTAAAATGAATGGCGGTTTGACCGTCTCACGCCGCGGTGATGCGGTGCAGGTGGCAGTGCTGTTCTACCCGGACGGCATTGTGCCAGCGCTGGCTTCCTCCGCCGTTGCCGAAATTGTGGACGAGAAATTGTCGCTTATTAACTAGCGAAAGATCCCGCGCGACTTATGCACCCTTTCTCCGGGTTGATCTGCTGAGGGTCTCCGGGACAGCGGGTAACCGGACACCGCACCTGGATGGTTCCACCCCTAAATTGACCTCTTTGGCCTTCCTCACGGGGTATAATTTCACCATTCACTCATGGTAGCCACCATCTCCCCCCGCGAAAAAGCCCTGATCGTTTTGACCCATTGGTGGGTCGTTGCCGCTGCCGCCATCCTTGGCGGTCTGGTTGGCCTGGGTATCTTTGCGCTCAAAGAACCGGCTTATGAAGCCCAGGTGACCACCACCATGGGGATCGATTTCGCTCGAACCGGCTACATGGAGCAGTACGATAAGGATCTTGCTCTCGGCATCGCTGCCGGCATCATCTACTCCGCGGATGTCATGCAGCAGGTGGTAGACGAGGCGCTGGCGAACAATATCGTCGCCAGTTTTGAGACGCTCAAGCATGATTCGACCATGGAACGCAAGTCATTCGTGTGGATTCTGCGCGTCCGTCATGGCAACCCCGAACAGGCTGCGTTTCTGGCCAACCGCTGGATAGACCTTGGAATTGCCGCGCTTGACAGCGCTGCGCAGCATGCCATAACCGCGGACGGGCTGCAGGAATATATGCAGTCCCTGGAAAGGTGTCTGGAACAGGTGGCGGTCAACGCCGTGGTTCCAACCTGTCCATATGACACCCTCGCAGAACTGCAAACCAATCTGGTTGTAACTGAAAATGAATTTATTGTGGAAAGACAGGCTGCCCGTAACCTTTTCCCGCAGCTCACCTACGAAGTTACTCAGCGGGCGACAACACCGCAAGCTCCGGTGACTTACGGACGCAATAATCTGGTGCTGGCAGGCCTGTTGATCGGCTTACTGGCTGGAATCGCTGTCGTCACCAGCGGACTGCCCGAACGCTGGAAGAAAAAGGACTAAAGAGCATGCCGCGCCTGGTCCGCTGGCTGTGGGCTGCTTTGATGCTGGCGCTGCCGTTCAGCAGCTTTCCATTAATTTCACGAACGTTGGGCGTACAGTCTGTCGCGGCTTTGTCCGTCGTTTTCCTGTTGTTGCTATTCATCGTCTGGTTCGTGCCTCACCTATGGCGCGGCGGACGCTTGCCGCTGGCAACCGTACCGATTCTGGCGTTTGTGCTGGTCGGCTTCATCGCGACTTTCGGCGCTTTTTTCATCGACATGCCTGCCTTCCGCGATTTTTCGCGCTGGCGCACCCTGGCAGAAAACCTGGTCACCTTGGGGGTCGGCGTCAGCGCTTACTTGATCGCCAGTTCCTGGCCCGCTGAAAAAAGGGATATCGATCATCTGCTGCGCTGGTTGAACTTCGGCGGTATCCTGATCATCCTCTGGTCAGGAGTTCAAGCGTATTTTGCTTTTTTCGAAGGCGCCTATCCCGCCTGGCTGGAGAACGCACAGCGTTGGATCTCTTCCAGCGGTCTGCTCTATCCGCGGCGGGTAACCGGCCTGGCCTTCGAGCCGTCCTGGCTGGCGCACATGCTGAA
>Ga0209619_10001875_pt1 | contig 15309 bp, 16 predicted proteins | sample Rifsed16ft3_FD_184011 | JGI IMG/M metagenome (GOLD analysis project Ga0209619, IMG submission 184011) | Soil microbial communities from Rifle, Colorado, USA - sediment 16ft 3 (version 2) | ecosystem: Environmental > Terrestrial > Deep subsurface > Rock core/Sediment | place: Rifle, Colorado... | reverse complement strand
CCGCCGACCTCGGCCCACGAGCTTTCGAGTAGCTTCTTCGATTCCAGCCGGTGAAGCGCGGGGTAAAGCGTTCCCTCAGGAAGGTCCAAGGCCCCACCGCTCGCTTCCGCGAGACGGCGGGCGATGTGGTAACCGTGGGCAGCGCCGGCGCCAACCACCGCCAGCAGCAGGAGATCCAGGTGCCCTTTCAACGTTTCGTTCTTCATACCTCGCGATACTACGCCTCGTTATACGAGGTATGTAAGAACAAGGTTCACTTCTCTTCGCTACCCAATCGGGAAAGGGAAAGCCGACGATTATCGGACGCCGAACAAGTGGACGCGAGAGGGCCGCAACGGGCCCCATCGACGCTAATTCCTCGGGCGGGCCGAAAGGCGGGTTTCTGCCTCGAGTCGACCTGGACTCGACTGCTAACGACCCTCATCGGACGAGGCGGGCCTCTCCGGCGGAAAAAAAGCCGATACCTCGAAGGCTAGTTCCGGCCACGGCTCCGGTGTGATGCGCGTCGTTTCGCCGAGGGACAAGCGGACCTGGTAGCTCCCCCTTCAGCGGCTCTCGAAAGACCACGAGGACTCTCTCGACCGATTCACGACCCAGTACTCTGGAACGCCCGCCTCCGCATAAAGGGACGCCTTTTCAGCCAGGTCATATTCCAAGGATGAGTCCGCTACTTCGATAACCAGAAGGGGTTTCGTCCGCCGCGATCGATAGGCCCATTCATCCGGGTTGGAGCATAGCAGCACATCCGGCTCCGGCTCCGAATCGATTCCCTCCGCAACCAGCGGCGCCTCCTGGTAGACGCTCGCCTGTCCTCGAAGCGCATCCCGAGGCAGATCGTAAACGGATTTCGCCGCCATCACGTGAGCCCAGTTCTTGGGGCTCATCTCTCGGATGACCCCCCGGACGAGCTCGACGCGCTCGTCGGGTCCGAGGATGCCCGTCTCCGCCATTCGATGATATTCCTCGACCGTGAAGCGGCGCTGCGCTACGCTCTCGGGTCCTCGCACCATTACGAAATTCTACCTCTGTTCGGCGTGGTACCTTAACGGTCCATGAATGCGCGGTTCGGGGCGGAACTCCCCGACCTCGCCGCCAATTCCTCGACCGTCCTCTGCCACGAGATCGCCCACCTCGCGACCCGCGAGCTCCACGGACACCGCTGCCCCGTCTGCCAGCTCTTCCGAGCCGCGCGCCGCCTCATGAGCCGCTGGTTTGCTGCGCCTCCTGCGTCGCCTCCGGACTCAAAGGCAGCGCGCCCCTCTCGTCACGAAGCGGACAGCCCCTTCCTGCTTCGACGCCACGCTACCGGCGTAACTTCACGTCGGCATCTCCGTGAGCACGCATATAGGAGCGCAGGATCGCGTTGATGCGAGTCTGGTATCCCTTTCCCTGCCTGCGGAACCACTCGAGCACGTCCGCGTCGAGACGAATGGTCATGGTCTCCTTGACCTGCGGCATGACGAGCGTGGCCTTCTTCCAGAAGTCCTCGTCCGTAGGGCGAGCGTCCGGATCCGCTTCGATGCCCCGTCGTATGCGTTCGTCGGTCAAAGCGTCGACTCGACGCCAATCAGTTTTCCGCTTCGAGATGGTCGAAGTACGCTTTTCCTCATGCGTTTCAGCTTTCCAAGCCGAGATGATACGTCGCGTCTCGTCATCCACGTCGGTGTAGATCACGGTGATGGGACGACCCTCGGCTAACCCGATGGCATACCAGCGCGTCTCCGGGTAGTCGAAACGGTCATCGAGCCGTTCCAGGGTTGGTCCCTCAGATATCTTGACTGCGTCTTCAAAGGCGATTCCATGGACGCGAAGGTTCCTCGCCCCTTTATCGTCATCCCAAGTGTATGCATCGTGCGTATTTACACAACGTACGTACAACTGGTCCTTTGACGGACCGGGCAAAGTAGCCACTACGCTCCCGGCACAGCGACTCCGTGAACGCCTGGCCATGACCCATCTCGCCGGCCTCGACCGAGTAGACGAAAAGCGCAAGCGAGATCCTCGCAGTGGCCCTGGAGGTTCACGCCCTCCCGGGCGGCGTCCGTCGCGATGAGGATGCGGACGGGGTACTCGTCGTCGATTACAATCGATTTGGGTTCCTCGAGCTCCCGTTTCCGCGTGAAGGTGTAGAGTCGTATGGCAAAACCGGCTTCATCCCAATCAACACGGCGAAGGTACGCGTCAAGGATACCTTCCACCGCGAGCTGACCCTCTTGAGAGACATTGATGAGCTGAGCGTAGTGGCGGACGAAGAGATCCCGGGGAGATGCTGGATGCCAACGTCCGGTTCATCGAAACGGCGTTCCTCGCTCTCGAACCGACGCACTGGGATTGACTGTTCTCCTTCCCCCCCCGCGCGCCGTCAGGGTTTTGAGGCTTTCCGCCGCGAACTTCGTTCTCGGCATCACTCGCCAAAGACGAAATTCGCCGAGGAGCTCCTCCCGCGCGCGCCCCGGGGAGGATTGCGCGCCCAAAAGTCGTCTTCCAGGGAAGATGACTATCGGGATCGAGTTCGATCGCGGCACCCTCCTCGTCCGAGGGCTTCCGAGCGCGGGGGCTACCGGCCTTCCCGTGCGGTGGGATCCGCGCGTTCAGGCGCATCGGGCGCGAGCCCTGGACTACGCGGAGCTCCAGCTGAGGTTGAAGCGGTCGTCGCTCGCTTTCGACGACCGTGTGCCGCCGCCCGGAATCGCGGGGGCGAGGCCCGCCCCTTGGAAGAACATCGAGCTCCGGCCGTATCAAGAGGCCGCCCTTCACGCCTGGAACGCCGCCTCCCGGCGCGGCGTCGTCGTGCTCCCGACGGGCTCGGGAAAGACGCGGCTCGCCCTTTCGGCCATGGCGGCGAGTGGTCTACGGACTCTATGCCTCGTTCCGACGAGGGCGCTTCTGGAGCAGTGGCATGGGGTCGTCTCTCAGGCGTACGGGGGCGCCGTCGGCTGCCTCGGGGATGGGGAGCGGCGCCTGGCGCCGGTCACGATCGCGACGTTCGAAAGCGCCTACCGCCACATGCCCCGCATCGGAAACCGCTTCGAGCTCCTCGTGGTGGACGAAGCCCACCACTTCGGCGGCGGACTTCGCGACGAGGCGCTCGAGATGGCGACCGCCTCGGCGCGGCTCGGTCTGACCGCGACTCCTCCGGAGCTCCGGCACCACGCCGCGCGGCTTGGGGGTCTCATCGGTCCTCCGGTGTTCGAGCTCTCGGTCGGAGACCTCGCGGGGAGCTACCTCGCTCCCTTCGACCTGATGAAGCTCTTCGTCGAGTTGACGCCCGAGGAGCGCCGGTCCTACGAGGGATGGCTCGCGCTCTACCGAGAGCCGCTCGCGGAGTTCCGGCGTCTTAATCCCGCCGCCTCCTGGGAGTCCTTCCTGAGAACGGCGGCCCGCTCCGAGGGGGGACGGCGCGCGATCGCCGCCTGGACTCGCGCGCGGCGTCTTCTCGCCTACCCTGAGGGCAAACACCATCTCCTCGGGTCTCTTCTCGAGCAGCACAGGGCTTCTCGAGTGATGGTCTTCGTGGGCGACAACGAGACGGCCTACCGGGTCGCTCGCGAGTTCCTCATCATGCCGCTCACCTGCGACATCCGCCGCAGGGAGCGGGCCTCGGTCCTCGAGAGATTCCGGAGCGGAGCGTTACGCACGCTCGTCTCCGCGCGCGTCCTGAACGAGGGGATCGACGTTCCGGATGCCGAAGTCGGAATCGTGGTCGCGGGCCGCCTCGGCGGGCGCGAGCACGTCCAGCGCGTGGGCCGCGTTTTGAGGCCCGCGGAGCACAAGAGCGCTCTCGTCTACGAACTGGTCGTACAGAGATCGGCGGAGGTCGGGCAGTCGGCTCGCCGCGTGGAGGGTCTCGTTGGGATACGCGCGGGTTCCTTTTAGGATCCGCTCCGGCACGGCGCGGATCGACTATCTCGGAGCGCACGACTACGGCTGGCTCAACGTCGTCCTCGCCGAGTTCCTGCGCTTCGAAGGAAGGCGTTGGCGCGAGCTGGAGCAGCGCCTCCGGGAGCCTTTCGATATTCCCCTCGAGCCGATGAAGCTCCAGGCCGCCATTCACGTACTGCGGATGCTTTTCGGAAGCGCGGAAGACGGCCACCTCGACGCGGTCCGGGCCCGGAAAGAGCTGTTCGAGCTGGCGGCGCAGCGGACGGGGTCCCGCCGTGCGATTCTCGCGGAGGCCGCAGGGAGGCTTCGCGTTTCTCCGGACACGCTCGAAGAAGGCCTCTTTGGCGACGTTCGGCAGGAGCGCAGAGTAACGCCTCCCGCCCGTCCCATCACAGCGTCCGAGCTCGCGCTTCGGGTGAACTCCCGCTTCGCACAGGCGGTCGTTCGCGGTGCTTCGGAGGTCGAGGTCGAGGCCCACGAGAACGTCCGGAGCCTGGTACGCCACGCGCGGCTTCGCGGTCTCATCTGCACCATCGCCGCGGGGAACGACCTGGCCCGAACGCGGCTTTCGATCTCCGGCCCCTTCGCGCTCTTTCGGCACACGCTCGTCTATGGACGAGCGCTCGCCGAGCTCGTGCCTCTTCTCCCGCGCGCTCCCCGATTCTCCCTTTCCGCTCGCTGCCTGGTTCACGGGGAGATGGTCCGCTTCGTCGTGGAGTCGGGAGACCCGCTGTTCCCCTCCGAGAACCTGCGGGCGTTCGACAGCCGTGTCGAGGAGAGATTCGCGCGCGATATGGCGCGTCTCGCGCCCGACTGGCACGTGCTCCGGGAACCGAAGGCGGTTCCGGCTCTGGGAACGCTCATCTTCCCCGATTTTCTCCTCTGCCACCGTCTCGATCCGAGAAGGTGCTTCCTGGTCGAGATCGTTGGGTTCTGGACGCCGGAGTACATTTCTCGCAAGCTCGAGACCCTGCGAGCGGCCCGAATCGAAAACCTCATCCTCTGCATCGACGAGGCCCGGCGGTGCTCCGAGGTCGACATTCCTCGCCACGCATTGGTGGTGCGCTTTCAAAGGAAGGTGGATGCCTCGAAACTGCTCCCGATCCTCGAGTGCGGCGCGAATCGGCCTGACGCGCAGGTGGGTTAGAATCATCCGAAAGGGAAACGGTGACACGGACTCCGATCGTTGTCGTTCTTGGCGGACCGAACGGCGCCGGCAAGAGCACCACCGCCGCGAGGCTTCTCCGGGGAGCGCTCTCGGTGAACGAGTTCGTGAATGCCGACACCATCGCCCAGGGCTTGTCCGCCTACCGGCCGGAGTCGGCGGCGATTGCCGCCGGCCGGGTGATGCTGGCGCGGCTTCGCTATCTGGCGCGCATCCGCGAGGACTTCGCGTTCGAGACCACTCTGGCCGGGGACACGCGCGATGGCTTCTGTCGCTGCGAGCGGCGGGATATCGGGTCCATCTGACGTTTCTATGGTTGCTGAGTCCGGATCTCGCTGTCGCCCGGGTTGCCGGGAGAGTTCGGCGCGGCGGTCACGGCGTGCCGGAACAGGTCGTTCGCCGCCGGTTCGCCGCAGGCCTGAGGAACCTGGTTACGTGTTATCTTGACGTGGTAGACAGTTGGCAGATCTATGACAACTCCGGCATGGACGAGCCGCTGCTGATTGCATCCAGGGACGCGGGCGCATCCCCCGAGATCGTTGACTCCGAGGCATGGCAAGCTCTTCTGAGACGAACGTGAAGACGCAAGATTCCGGCTCCGCGCTTGGTCCCGTCGAGCGAGTCGCTGATTTGCCCAGAATCGCGCGCGCTTCGGCTCGCCGTTCGGGAGGCCTTGCGGGACCACAAGCTCGCCGGCAATCCCGTCGCTGTGTGGCGCAACGGCCGGGTCGAGTGGATCCCGCCCGAGGAGATTCCCGATCCTCCGGACGAATCCGACGAATAGGGCCCGCGCGCGAACTCCCGTTCCTCCTGCTCGTGGTGTCGCCTTGGGTCCCCTTCCTCGGAACCCCTGGGCTTTCGCCGACAAAGCGGATGCCTTCAAGAAAATGAACCACGGAATCCCGCGGCCGCTACCCCGCCGTTACCCGTCGGTCCTCGCCGGTTATTCGTGCTTCTGAGCTTGGGTTGCGCGGCCGCACGCAAGAGCCCACTGACTTAAACGCACGAGGAGCCTCAAAACCGACCGAGCCCTTCGCCGTTTAGAGAGGGTCCCCACGGGCAGGAGAACGTTCGCTATGATCTCATTGAGGAAGCAAAGGTGCTCCCCAAAGGGACTTCATCCAGTCATCAAGGGGTCTGTCTATGAGTGGCTAAGGATTGATCCCGCCAGGATCAATCCTTGTGACTCTTTTTCGATTTGGAACGTGAGCTCCTCTGCCCGTACCTTTCAACCAAGGCTGTCAGGAGGCGAGGCGACGCGCGAAATGTGGTTGCTCGCAAGCGGTCAATCACCTCAGGCAGATCGAGCAAACCTCGCTCGGCTGAAACAGCTAGAACTCCGAGAGTCCCGATAACACGCAGCTCGCGCTCGCTTGCCTCCCTGCGGCCGTCCCGGTCTTAACGCGATGGGGGATTGCCACGACATCCGCTCCCGTTGTCGATCGGAAGTAGCTCTTCTCTCCGTTCCCTGGTGGAAGGCCGATGGCATTGGCGATCTGACCGTCGAAGAGCGACCTCTCCGCTCCAGAATCGAGGTGTGCCTGGATTTCGAGCTCGCGACCCTCGGTTGGGCTGCGCACAACGATCCATAACCAGGGGAAGGGATCTCCGGTCACGCTGTCATGAAGATAATCGAGCTCATGAAGATAGGAGACTTCGAACATCCTAGAGTCCGAGCCTCACCGTGCGCGCCCGGCTTGGCTCCACGTAGAGAACCCGTGGGCAGCCGATTCCCCTCGAGCGTGCGTTCTCAACGATCTGTGCCAAGTCCGGCCCGTGCTCTATGACCGTCTCGTTCTGGACCACGACCCATTGGCCAGCATAGGCCTGCAAATTGGCGACACGATTACTGGCCGGCGTGTCCACGTTGGTGTTCGTCTCGCTCATACTCTCCCGTCCTCCCCACTTCAATATTCTAGCGAATTTGCCTCCGCTCCGGATAAGGATAGGGAAGTTCCATCCTGCCGTGAGACTGAAACGTATGCCGGACGCGTCATAGGGAAGAGGCGCAGTCTGTCGTTCCGTCTCCATTTCGACCTCGAGCGATCGTGTGTACAGAACCTCGCCTCAGCGTCGGCACCGCGAATGATGTCGTCGGTCCCGGCAGAGCTCGACCTTCTGGTCCAAGTCTCTCGGAACGGGTCGAGGGAGTCCCTTGCCCTGTTTTTTCGTCTCTCTTTTCCGACGGGCCTCGCGATGAGGACCGATGCAATTCCCGTCTCGAAAGGAGAACCAATGATTTCCTTCCAGGCTGTGCGGATACCGGGACGATGGCGCGACGGCTATGCACTCGACCTTCATACGGTCCGGAGCACGTTTGTTGGCGATGACGAGTACGGACACGCCCGGTTCGACACCGAGCGGTCGGCCGCGGGCGAGCTCTTGTATCGATTGAAATACAAGAGTGACCCGGCGGCGGTCGACGAGCTTGTTGAGGCTGCAGCTTTCTTCCTCAGGTCGTGGGAGCCTGCCGTCGATATTCTCGTCCCGGTTCCAGCCTCCAGAGCGCGGGAGCTTCAGCCCGTCCTTGCAGTGGGAGAGGGGCTCGCCAAGGAGCTGAATTTGGAGTTCTCTCCGCCTTGTCTCCGACGGATACGGGAAATGCCGCAGCTCAAGGACGTTTACCAGTACGACGAACGATGGAGACTGCTCTCCGGTCTCCACGAGGTCGATCGTGCTATCGTGAAGGGCAAGGCCATTTTACTCTTCGACGACCTGTTTCGCTCTGGCGCGACGATGAACGCCATTACATATGGCCTGTATGACCAGGGGGGCGCCTCGGATGTTTTTGCGCTTACAATAACCCGGACTCGGAGTCATCGTTGACGATAGTCTTTGTTTCTGGATCGCGGCGGATTCACCGACTCAGCCTGGACGTCCGACACCGCCTGGATCAAATTATCGAGAAGAGACTTCCCGTGGTGATTGGGGACGCGAATGGATCCGACAGGGCGGTTCAGCGCTATCTGAACTCCCGAAGCTACGCCCTCGTCGAGATATTCTGTGCGGGCGAGAATCCGCGCAACAACGTCGGCGATTGGCCGCTTCGCAAGGTTCAACCTCCCCACAACACCCGAGACTTCGATTATTACGCTTCCAAAGACCGACAAATGGCCAGAGAGGCCACGGTGGGGTTCTTGATCTGGGATGGGGAGAGCCAAGGAACCCTGATGAACGTCCTTCGCCTGGTGGCACTGCATAAGATCGCAGTCGTCTATGTTGGCCCGCAGAGGGCGTTTTCCGAGATTCGCACCCGCGGCGATTTCGACAAGCTAGCCAGCGATTTGAACCACGCGGCGGCGCGGAGGCTTCATGACCAGGCGATACGCGAAGGCCTTTTCGAGCGTGACGAAGAGCAGGCGCCGACCTGGATCGCACTCTAGACTGAAAACGTACGAACCGAGGCCTACGTGCCGACTGTCAGTTATCCACACATCGAGCTGAGCTCAAAGGGCGTTCCGTATATCACGGGCACCCAGACGAAAGTTGTGGAGATCGCGCTCGACCGAATTGCTCATCACTGGGACGCCGATGAGATTCATAGACAGTATCCCCACCTGACTCTCGGCCAGATTTACGCTGCGCTTGCGTACTACTCCGACCACAGGGAGGAGCTCGACAGCGAGATCGAAGAGCAGCTCCGCTACGTGGAACGTTCTCGAGCGTCCGCTGGCAAGTCTCAAGTTCGCGCAAAACTGAAGGCGATGGACCGGCCCTCTTGACCCTTCGCCTCTACATGGACCGCCACGTTCCCGCAGCGATCACCGACGGTCTCCGTTTCCGCGGAGTAGATGTCCTGACTGCCTTCGAAGACGGAACCGAAGAGTTCGGGATTCCCCCTCACTCCAGAGCGCAAGCGAGCTAGGCCGCGTCCTCTTCACACAAGATAAGGACCTCCTGGCGGTCACAAATCAGTGGAATCAGAATGAGCGCGAATTTGCCGGTCTCTTCGTGGGCGTCAGCTGCAATTGACGATCGGCCAGGCGGTCCGTTACCTAGAACTTGCGGCTCACGCACTGGAGCCGGAGGAAGTCAGGAGCCTCGTTTAGTATCTGACGCGACGACCAGGGACTGCGTGAACGCCCGCTCATTCCTCGGCACCAGTACACTCGAGCCGAGGAATATCATCTGACTTAGATTGAGTTGTCCTCGAGGCAAATCTTCATCGTGGGGTAACGAGCTTCCGCCCAGCTCCGCCGGGCCTTTTTGCTGGAAGATGCGGCTCGGGTTCGACGGCGGATCTTGAACACTCCAGGGCTGACGACGCTGAGCGCGTCCGACAGCTCCGATTCGTGTTCGCGGATGGCGAGCGACACGGTCTCGGGCCTCAACCAGTCGGCCTGCGCTGGTGAATGTGGTAGGGACGGATGGGATCGAACCATCGGCCCCACGGATATCAGCCGTGTGCTCTTACCGCTGAGCTACGTCCCTACAAAATCAAAAAGCCCATCCCGGTTTCGTCTTCCGAGATGGGCGGCTGTGTATCGATCTCTCTCTAACGATAGGCAGCACCCCCCTCGCGATGATGACGAATCGATATGCACACCTCGCCCCTCATTCGAAAACCGATGGCCGAGAGTTTTCGCCTCATTAAATCTGACTGCATGGTAGCCAGGCGCTCACGTCGTGTCAATCTAGTAATCTATCGGCGGGAAGGCGAAGCAGAACGTGCGATCGAGAAGCTTCAAGCTCGGCGAAGAAACAGTCACTCTCCCCCGGGGCACCCGCGTGCTCCTGAAGACCGAGCTCCGGGGAGAGGACGGATTTCTGCACCGCGCTTCGACCCCGGCCACCGTGCGGGATCTCTTCCATAACACTTACCTTCTGGAGACGGCGAGCGGCCGGAGACTCAAAGCGGAGCGCGACCAGATCCGGATGGCGCGCGAGGAGCTTCTCGCTGACCTCGGGGCGAGACAATGGGATTTCCGCCGCTTGCGTGAATCCGTCATGTACGAAGCGGTCGTCGGAAGCCGGGCCTGGGGTCTCGCGGACGAGGAGTCCGATGAGGACGTACGCGGTTGGTTTGTCGCGCCCTTCGACGACGTCGTAGGGCTCTGGGAGCATCCCGACGAGATCCAGGACCCGGATACTGATGCGGCGTACTGGGAGATCGAAAAACTGCTCTATCAGGCCCTCCGGGCCGATGCGAACACCCTGGAGTGCTTGTGGTCACCCTTGCGAAACAAGGTGACGCCGCTCGGGGAGAAGCTACTCGGCATCCGCGATGCCTTCATCTCGATGAACGTCCTCGGAAGCTTCGGTCGCTACGCCGAAAGCCAGTTCCGGAAGATCGAGCGCTCGGAGCATCGCAATCAGGCTATCGCCGAGCTTCTCGAAGCCATCGAGACAAAAGGGCTGTCCGACCCCGCGAGCGCTACATCGTTTCTCCAGGAGAAGGGTGCCGCGTCCCTGGGTGAGGCGAAAGACGGGGTCAAAGCGGTCTACCGGTCGCTCTTCGACCGGGGACTTCTTCCGCAGGCGACGTTCGACGCCCTGGTTCGCACCGTTGCCGAAGGACGTCGAAAGTCTCTGGAGCCGGCTCCCCACCGGCCGAAGAACGCCTACAACCTTCTTCGGCTGCTCCACTCCTGCCTCCATTGCCTCCGGACGGGCGAGCCTCTGATCCGGGTCGAAGGGGCGCTTCGGGAAACCCTCATGGCGGTCAAGAAGCAACAAGTGCCGCTCGCGGACGTTCTCGAAAGCGCGCGCCTCCTGGCAAAGGAGATCGACGCGGAGGCGAAAGAGTCCAGGCTTCCCGAAAAGCCGGATTTCACGGCGGCGGACGATTTCTTGAAGCTCTGCCGCCGGGAGAGCGCGAAGGCAAGTCTCGCTCTCGAGCCGGCGCCTTCCGTCCCGGTCCCGGGGAAGCCCGGCTCGGCACAGGAGGAGTTGTATCCAACTTTTTTTGCCGTTCCCCTCCCGCCGGACGTCCGGCCCGACGCCGTCCAGCGGTTTCTCGCCGTCCGCGTTCGCAACGACGCCTCCGAGAGGCTTCCCCTTCTCTGGCTCGCGCTCAGCGGGGCTCACGCCTACGGGTTTCCTTCCGAAGACTCGGATCTGGATCTCAAAGGAGTGCACGTTGTGCCGGCACGTGCGCTCCTGGGTCTCCGGGAGGCCCAGGACGCCGTCGACGTCGTCTCGGAGTGGGAAGGACGGGAGTACGACTTCACCTCGAACGAGCTCGGCCACGTCGCGCGCCTCCTCCTCCGGGGAAACGGCAACATGTTCGAGCGGTTTCTCGGGCCGTTTCCCGTGGTGACGACGCCCGCGGGCCATCGGATGCGAGCGCTTGCCCGAGACGCACTGAGCCGGAAGGTCGCTCATCACTACGGAGGGTTCTTCCGAGGCATGATGCGGGAATACCGAGCCGAGGCCGGCGCCGGACTCCGAATGGCGAAACGCCTCCTCTACGCGTACCGTGTGGCGCTCACGGGCATCCATCTCCTTCTCACCGGAGAGCTGGTCACGAACGTGGTCTCGCTTCACGAAGAGTACAGATGTCCGAACGTGCTCGAGCTCGTACACCTGAAGCGATCGCGCGAGAAAGGGACGGTCCTGGAGGCGGACGAGCCGCGCTATCTGGCGGACCTGGCGCGCCTGGAGCAAGTTCTGGAAGGAGCGGTCTCGCGCTCGGTGCTCCCGGAAGAGCCGCCGAATCGTGCAGAGATCGAGGAGTTCATCGTGGCGTCTCGGCTTCTTCTTTGACTCTTACGATTTCCTCCAGACGCCGTCCCCACGCGTCGAGGGCCTCCCGCTTTTCCCGGTCGTAGGAGTGACGGTCGTAAACGGCGGTGACGCCGGTCTCGACGTGGTTCAGGATCCGGGCGATGACGAGTCGCAGGACTCCCATCGAGGCCATGTTCGACGCGGTTCGGCGCAGGTCGTGGCCCCGAAGCTCGATTCCGGCCCGGCGGCGAACGCGCTGGACGGCCTTCTGGATTCCGGCGAGCGGACCCAGACTGCTCGCGTTCGGGAAGATCCAAGGGGATTCGCTACTGAGAAGACGCTGGTTCTCGAGGAGCGCGAGAGCCGACGGAGATAGAGGCACGCGGTGGGAGAGGCCGTTTTTGGAGCGCTCCTCCGGAATGGTCCACCATCCCTCGGAGAAATCCACGTCGGCCCAGCGCATTCCGAGGACTTCCCCGCCCCTCTGGGCGGTGAGGAGCATCAGTCGAAGCACAGCCGAAGTCCGCGGCCTCTCTTCCACCAGAGCGGTCCAGAAGGCGCGAATGTCGGAGGTGCTCATCACGTGAGAGCGCATGCTTTCCCGCGCGGGGGCGTGAAAGTAACACGCAGGGGTTAAGGAAGCACGGCATCACCGAATCGTCCAGCGAGCTGTGATGGAAGATACGGCGTTCGTCCCTACTCCTCGAGGCGGAAGCGGAATCGAATCGGGGGCCCTGGCTTTCCCGTCATGCGAAAGACCACGCTATGGCCGTCGAGCGTGAGGACCTCCCCCGAGTCGACGCGGAGGCTACCCGGAACGAATCTCGAAGCCCCGCGGAAATCGAACCTCCACTGGCCCGGTTCGCCCGCTTCCGAGAGGAGACGTCCTTCGACGACGTTCTCTCCCGAGCGGCCGCGAGCGCGATGCCGCTGAGGAGTCGGAGCGACGGTCGCCACGGTCTCGGCCTGGTTGAGCGCGATCTGGGCGCTCGTTCCCGCCGGCAGCTCGAGCTCGCTCGTGAAATTGACCTCGGGGGGAATTGACGCCGAACGCCTCTCGACGACGATGAACTGCGTCGTCCGGTCCTGGCGTCCGTCCTCGTTCGTCACCGTGAGGGTGACGCCGTAGAGGTCGGGCGCGGTATAGAGATGCGACACGAAACGGCCTTCCCCGCCGTCGTCGCCGTCGCCGAAGTCCCAGTTGTAGGCGGTGATGAACGTCGGGCCGCCGTCGCGGTCGCCGATGGAGCATTCCGCGTTGAAGTCGATGGAATCGTTCACGAAGATCCTCGGAGGATCGGGGTTGGTGATGAAGCAGGCGATCGGCGTCGCACGCACGTTCACCAGGCGCGACGTGCGGTCGGTCCGCTGTCCGTCGCTCACCGTCAAGGTCACGGTGTAGAGGCCTCCCGGGCGGAAAAGATGCTCGATGCTTCTCCCCTGCCCTGTGGACCGGTCGCCGAAATCCCACTGGTAAGAAGTGACCGTCGTCGGGCTGCTGCACGAAGCGTCGAAGACGATCGTGTCTCCGGAATCGATGTCGGGCACCGGATCGGGAACGAAGCACGCGCGGATCGCTTGCGGGCTCCCGGGGTCGGGAGGAGGGGGAGCCTCGTCTCCCGAGACCGCGATCGCGGCTAGGCCTGCGCCCCCGCCGGCACCGGCCAGGATGCCCAGCGTCGTCCCCGACATGCCGCCCGTCCGGATTCCCTCCGGGCCGAATCCTCGCGGTATCTCGCCCTGGTCGTCCGCGGTCCGTCGCACCCGAATTCTTTCGGTCAGCTCCGCCGGTGCTGCGCGCGCTCCCGGACAACCTCCCATGAGCACGTTCACCACATACTCGGGAGTTCGCACCTCGGGCCTTCCTGAGGCGAAGTAGTAGTGCACTCGAACTGCCTCCCGCGTCGGCTGGGGGAGCGCTGCCTGGTATGTCAAGCCCACCGCGGACGGAACGTCGACCTCGTACCAGCCGGTGTCGTCGTCGGCTTTGAAGCGAACGGTGAGTCGTCTCGCGCGAGCCACCTCCGCGCTCGAGGCCCTGGCCTCGATGAGAGGAAACTCCTCGGTGCTCATGCAGGGGGTCGGCGTGTGGACGATGTCGTCGAGCCCCGCCTCCTGCTGCCGACCAACGGATGCCAAAAGAAAGAATACGAGCGCGAAGCGAAGAATCATGCTACTTCTCGGCCGGCCAGGCTACGCGAAAACCGACGACGCTTTCGCTCCCCTCGGGGTGCAGCGAGTTCCTCGGGGCGGCCGCCAGGTACCGCTCGTCGTTGAAATACGATCCCCCCTTCAAAACGCGAGCGTTCGACAGGCCGTCCCGGCACCACTCCCAGACGTTTCCCGCGAGGTCGTGGATCCGCTCCGGGGTCGCTCCTTCGGGAAACGAGCCCACGGGCGCCGTTCCGAGCGCGCGACCGACGCCGCTCCCATCAGGGTCATAGTTCGCGCGGGTGCGCGTGGGGCGCTCGTTTCCCCAGGGGTACGTGCGTCCCACGGAGCCGCGCGCGGCGAGCTCCCACTCCGCCTCGGTCGGAAGGGTCCCGCCGAGCCACGCCGCGTAGGCCATGGCGTCGTACCAGCTCACGCTCACCACCGGGTGATCCGCCGGAGCTCCCGCATCGTGCCGGGGGTCGAACCTCCGGTATTCGGCATTCGTCACCTCGTGCTGCTGCAAGTAGAAAGAAGAGACATGAACTCGATGTCCGACGGGCTCCCCATCGTTCTCCATCCCCGGCTGAATTTCGCCGCCCTCGATCCGGACGCGGCTCGCGGCAGTCGGCGACGGCGAGGGTGCGCCCAGTCCCGCCTCCTCGGTGAAACGCTTCACCAGCAGGCTCCGCAGGTCGCTCCATCTCTCGTTCGGCTGATCCTGAGCCCGCTCGTCGAGCGCCACCAGGAGGGGCACGAACTCTCGAGCCGACTGGAACCACCGGCCGTCGATCCGCTCGAGGAAAGGCTCGGGATCCTGGCTTCCGCGATCGAGGATGGCGAGCGCCCCGAGGACCTCACCGGGATCTCGACTCGAGAGCCGCTCGCGAAGCGCTTCGACGAGCGCGTCGTTCGTCTCCTGGACCTGTTGCTGAGTGTCTTCGACCTCCCTCTGTCGCTGCTCGGCGATCCTCCGCTGCTCCTCCGCTAGATTCTTCTGCAGGAGCGCGTCGCTGAACGCCTTTTCCGCATCCGCTCGCGCGTTCACCGCTTCGTACCGCTGCCAGAGCGCTTCCTCGCGTTGGACGTCGGCGATTCGCTGCTGGCGCGAGGCCTCGATCGCCGCCATCTCGGCGAGCTCCCGCGCCCTCTCCGCCTCCTGTCGCCGCGACTCCGCGATCGATCGCTGGTTCGAGGCTTCGGCGGCGGCGCTCTCCGCCGCTTCCTTCGCTCGAGCGAGCTCGTCCGCCTGCTGCTGCGCGAGGTAGGCCCAGGCGAGCGCCCCGAGCGCTCCCACGGCGAGGAGCAGAACGAGGAACAAGACCGCCGCCTTCTGGAGGCTCTTCCGATGCCGCTCCTCCAGCTTCCGGACCGCTTCCGCTTCCTTCTGTCGTCTTCGCCGCTCGTCGCGGCTCGCGGTCACGACACCCGTCAGGAGATCGTGC
>Ga0209619_10001873_pt1 | contig 15317 bp, 18 predicted proteins | sample Rifsed16ft3_FD_184011 | JGI IMG/M metagenome (GOLD analysis project Ga0209619, IMG submission 184011) | Soil microbial communities from Rifle, Colorado, USA - sediment 16ft 3 (version 2) | ecosystem: Environmental > Terrestrial > Deep subsurface > Rock core/Sediment | place: Rifle, Colorado... | reverse complement strand
TAACTTCTTTGACAGGGCGATATCAAACAAAGAGATCCAAGTGGCCGCACATAAGAAGCGTCTTGACGACCCGGAAGAAGACAGAGGCGGACCAGAAAAATATTTAGACTTCCTGGATCTCTGCATGGAGATTCTGGATTATCCAAAAGAAGATGCAGCAACATACTCTCCTTCAACCCAATGGTTGACGCTGTAGAAATCGATGATGGAGAAATTGAAGTATTTGTAAAATTCTGCTCTAAATTCTCCCTCAAAGGAAATACGTTCGGCCCGTACATCAAACAAAATGTAAAGCTTCCTTTATATGCTGCGACGTACTTAATGAGCAAGGGCTTGGCAGAAGTTTCACCATAGCTCAAGATTATTAGTACTTCGTGGACAGATGCATTAACGTTATATTCTAACTTTGGAAGAACTTGGCGGATGATGTCTATTATCGAGCAATCAATTTTGGTAAAAGTCTTTGAAATCTTCGAAGAGGAAAGAAGGAGTGAGCAATTAACAAGAATTCCTCTAACATTGTATAGAGATGTTGCCAACTATGTAAAAAATACCCGCAACGGCTTTGATAATAATGGCAAAAGCGTGTATTCGAAAATTGTTGGCCAAGAGAGGGAGATGCTCTCTTCTATAACTCAAAGAATTCTTGAATTAAGAGTAAAGAAGATTACCAACGGTCTGGCAGAATTTGATGGGTTGAACATTCCTCCAGAGGAGAAATATATTGTTGAGCCTCTTGTTACAGCCATGAAGAGGTTATCGAAAGTTGGCAAAGCCGTTGGCAATGGAGGATGCGCATTTTTGGAAACTGTCAGCGAGAAAACTGGTCATAAATATTCTGCTGTAAGGTTTCTGAAACCTTCTCCTCCAACAATGGGCGCCGACCTTGCCCGTTATGGACCATTCAGAACCGAAGATATTACATTTTTACCTATTGAAAATGTCAAGGTTCTGTTAAAACAAGGCATAGTACAAGAGCTTGATATTGAAACTTAGTTACTACCAAACTTTGCTTCAGGGTCTAGAATCCAAACTTCTTTGCAGATACCGGAAAAATGATTGTCAAGCATATCAGTACCCCTCCAACATCGAGTAGCAGATCATTATTCTTGGGTTGTAAGATACTTTACAAGAATTTCTTGAGAGTTTCGTATATGTTGCTTGAAAGCCTCTCCTGAACTGCAAGCCCCAGATTTACCAAAACTCAGCGAATCCATTTACCGGCGAAGATCATTCCGATACCTACCACGATTAGCAGGAAGCCCAGAAAGATGCCGAGGAATTCTAGCAGAAATATTATCGGCCTGATCAGAGCATTTCGTAGCAAGAAGAGTGTGGCAAATCCGAGCACTACCAGAACAGCGCCAACTAGAGCAAAACTCCGCATACTTTAGCACCTCAAATCTTGATCTCCTCTTCCATCTTCTCCATAGGTTCCGCTCCGACAGAATGTATGGCAGACCAAATGACAGAGATTGCGGCCAACATTGAAGAAGTTACGAAAATTTGGACAATTATAGGAAACTCGAATGTTAGGTTTAGGCCCATGGCACGTACTGTCATGTAGCCGTTGTTGGTAATTCTCAGAAGATAGAGTGCAGAACCTAAGATTAACGCTACTCCTGCAGAAAGCCCAAGAGGATGGTTTCTGAATATTTCTCTCAATATACCTAGCGCTGTTAACGCTATCGCACCCGGGACTATTACGAACGCAGCTTCGTCGATAGGCAGGTTTAGCGTCGCGAAAATGAAGACTGGCAGGTAGTAGGCCATCAGGAAGGTAAGGATAGCCCAGAATACGGCAGATATCAACCGCTTTGCAAATTCCTGCGTTGGTAGGCCGAAGACCATCTATCTCCCTCTGAAAGTTGATTCAGTACTTGCAGCAATGGGTCCTGCCGATGCAGTAATTTCGACCTTGTAATCTCCTGAACCAATGGCTTCGTTTCTTATTGGGAGAAAGACTGTTTGTGTTATCGCTTCATTGTTATTGACGGAAACGTCGAATGTTGCTGAACCGTAAACTCCTCTTGCTGTTCTTGTGGGAGTTGAAGTTACAACCAGACCTATCTTACCATTGAAAGGCACTGGCGACTTATTTGTGTAATAGACCTTCAGCTCTATTAGAGAGTGTGTTCTGTTAAACGCAGAAACTCCTTGCTGTTCTATTTTAAGCCCACTAAATACAGCACCAGAGGGGCTGATGAACCCTGACGAAACGTTGATGAAAGCAAAAGGTTGAAAACCTATTCTTGTAGTTACGTTTACTATCGTGTCAGAATCGTCGAAAAGAAGTTTCCTAACGAGCTCTGCGTCCGACATTGCGCTTTGACGTAAAGGTATAGCAAATTCGACATCTTTTGAGTCTCCGGGCTGTATAACATGTGGTCCGGAAACGACCCTACCAATTCTGACTTTGTTTTGCGAAACCTCCCCTATAAGATCCAACTCCAAAGGATATATGCCCTTGTTGGGTAAACTGAACTTGAATACTAACTCTACATTATTTCCAGAAACCCTCTGCTCGGTTTTGAACTGATCTCCAGATGCTATGACACCTTCAAAGACCTGCGCTGCAGAATAACCTATCGTTACAAAAATTATTATCATGACAAGGGTAAGTGAAAACGAAACTAGTCTGAGTGTCTTACTGATAATTGGAACGTCCTTCCCCATTTAGGACACTTGTTTCTTCTCTTCCTCGACATTGGTTACGATTCCAACGCCCTTCTCCACCTTAAATGTAACTACTCCTACACCTTTATCGACCTTCATAAAATCGACCCCTCTTACCAGCAGTATAGAGCCCACCCAGCCCATCACGCCAAGAAACATGGCCTGAATTGCAGCGCCCAGCAGAAGGTTCAATGTGGAAGTAATGTCTGAGCCTGGAGGTTTGAATGGGTAGTAAGACTGAAATACATTCATTGCAGTCAAAAAAGTGAATCCCAATAGGGCTATTCCAACTACCGTTGTTACTATGCTAGTAATACCACTTACTTTGAGCATAACGCGGTATTGTGGAGTTGCTTAATATATTATTGCGATTCCCCGTCTATACTATGTTCAGAGATCCTATCTGCGGCATGATGATTGATGAAAAGAAGACAAAATTTGTTTCAGAGTTTGAAGGTAAGAAATTTTACTTCTGTTCCCCAGCCTGCAAAGCCACTTTCGACAAAGACCAGAAGAAATACTTCAAGGCTTAAGCATAAATTATCATTGGAGAAATATCGTTCCCAATACATAACCTAACAATAAACTGAAAACTGTCATAAGAATCCAACTTCCGAAGACTTCTAGCAGATGTTTCTTGTTCAAAATAACTGGTCTTTTGGTAAGGCTCGAGCCTATGAGAGAACCGATCGCCACCTGAGTAACTGCAATTGGAATGCTCAGCTGAGTGAAGAACCATAGAACCCCAGCCGTGCATAACATTGCCGTAAGCACCGAAAGAGGGCTCAGACCTACAAGTTTTGTCCCAACAGACTGAGCAATCCTTTTGCCGAACAGCAGTACACCCAAGCAGAGCATAATCAAATTCAGAATCAATAACGCCAAATTCGAATCAATGGCGAGTCCGTTGATCAGGCCGATGTTATTAGCTCCGAGAGAATAGGCAAGAACAAACACCGTTACCATCACACCTATTCTGTTAATCGTGTCTACAGCCAAAAGACTCATTTTTCTAATAACTCTTGTCATGAATTTGTACAGCAGAATTGTCAGCGATGCAGCTATAACGGGAGATACAGTCCAGCTTACTACTATAAGCGAGAAGTATGACACGTCAACAGACACTCCAGTTGCCAATATTGCACCAATAAAACTCCCTACCAAAGCGTTAGTTATACTAACAGGGATATTCCACATACTCAAGTACATTACTAGAACTATAGTAATACCCACAGAAATCAGCACCATCTCTTGAGTTCCTTTGGGAGAAATCTTCGTTGTTACATTATTCATTTTATTGCCTTCGAGAACCGTGCCAGCAACAAGCCCAATAATGCTCAGGTAAACTGCTCTTCTATACGAAAGGAGCTCGGAGCCTGCCAAGCTACCCGTCGTAAGGCTAGAGTTGTTCCAGCTAAACACAAGAACCAGAACTGGAAGCAGAAATTCATACTGTATTACATTCATAGTTATGAATATCCTTTTGCCACAAACACAAGTAATTCATCAGAAGCATCTTCTGCAAAGTCGGCAATGTCATCCGCTTTGAGCACAAAATCCCTTAATTGCACAATCAGCAGGGCGTTATCACGGCTATCAAAGCTTAAAATATGATCCAAAACCGATTCCTTCAGCTTATCAGCCTCTTGCTCCCTCTCCTCCACAAGTTTTGCATGTGCAATAACAGAATCCTTTCCAGAGCCTAAAGAATTGACAGCGTCTCTAAGCGCTTGTACAGCACTTTCACAGGCTTGAACGAATTCTATAACTTTGGATTGAAAGAAGTAATTAAGGAATTCATCGTTCATCCTGCTATGAAGTAAGAATTTCCCCGCGCCTTTGGCACTGTCTGCTATGCTGTCAATTTTCTCCATTGTATCAAGCAAATCTTCTCTTATTCCTCCAAAGAAAGACCCCGCAGAGATTCTTGCAACTGCAGATCTGTGAAATGTATCTGCCTCCGTTTCTAATTCATCGATCAAGCGATATTCTTGTAAAGCCCCAGCTTTGTCATGTTCCTTTAATCTTCTTAGCATTAATTCAAGATGTTTTGATGCTTCCAGACCTAAATCTACATGCTTACTTAGAGACTGCAACACTTCCCTTTCGCTTTTGCTCAGAATATCAAAAATTCGCCCAAAGACCATGTCATATCCCATTGCATAATATTAGTGAACAAATAAAAAAAGCATAAAAGAGTTTAGCATTAAGCCCTCCATCCATAAGGTTGCAGGATAGTAATGGTTCGAACAGTCAAGATGACGGTTTCAGACCTTCCTGACAGTTATTATTCAGGCAAGAGAATATTTATCAGAGTAGACTTCAATGTTCCAATTGAAAACGGGATCGTTGGAGAGGACTACAGAATCAGGAGGGCTCTTAACACCATAGAATACCTTTCCGACAGAAAGGCCAAAGTAATCCTTGCATCTCACCTTGGAAGGCCGAAGGGCAAACCAGACAAGAAGTATTCTCTCAAACCCGTTGCAAATAGATTATCGGAAGTTGTCAGGGTTCCAGTGCATTTTATTGATGACTGTATTGGAGATAAAGTGGTTAACGCGATAAAAAGGATGAATGATGGAGAGGTTTTACTATTAGAAAATTTGAGGTTCTATGAGGGTGAAGAGAGTTGTGACGAAAGGTTCTCCTCCGCTCTGGCTTCTCTTGCAGATATTTATGTCAATGACGCTTTCGGAACCTCTCATAGGAAACACGCATCGACGTATGGTATGGGTATGCACTTCAAGTACAAGCTCTCTGGCTTCCTCGTTGATCAAGAACTAAAATACCTAACAAAAATTAGAGATGCACCAGACAGGCCTTTTACAGTAATTGTCGGAGGAGCTAAGATCAAGGACAAACTTACATCGTTGAGACATCTAATAGACAGGGCGGACAAGGTTCTCATTGGAGGGGCAGTCGCATATACGTTCTTGGCATCAAAAGGAGTTTCGGTAGGAGATTCGATGGTAGAACAAGAGGCCATGTCTTGGACTGCTGACGTGCTTTCAAATCAGGGCCATAAAATAATCCTGCCTACTGACCATATAGTTGCAATAAGTGATGCTGATATAGAAGGGATAAGACTCGTTTCTGGACAGATTCCGAATGGCCTAAAAGGCTTCGATATAGGAAGGGACACAATAAAGCGGTATTCGAGAGAAATTGCCAACGACAACAAAACAATCTTTTGGAGCGGCCCTATGGGTTTGTTCGAGAAGGAACAGTTTTCACACGGCACCATAGATGTGGCAAAGAGTTTGGCATTGGCTTATCATAGAGGTGCAACAACGATTATCGGAGGAGGAGATACAGTAGCAGCGTTAAGGGCTGCAGAGATTTCGGAGAGAGAAGTCAGTCATATTTCGACTGGAGGAGGGGCTTCGCTGGAATATGTAGGAGGAGAAGAGCTCCCAGGTGTAGAAGTTCTTACTGATAAGAATGCAAAGCTCGTCTAACTTTTCTTCCTCAGAAATATAGCGTCTTCTTCAACCTTGACATCGTATAGAGGTTCAGGGTCTAAAGGCTCGTCAAATTCCGCTTCTCCTGTTGACAGGTTCCATTTAGCGCCGTGTCCAGCACAGACAATTGATTCTCCTTCCAACTCTCCCTCTGCAAGGTCCCAACCTGCATGATTGCATATTGCTCTTATGGCGTAATATTTTCCGTTAACATTCGCAATTGTGACGTCTTCACCGTTAAAGCTGACAGTCTTCAGCCCTCCTGTTTTGATGTCAGAAACCTTGGCAGCCTGAACAAAATTTGCCATGACTTTCGTACAATCTAATTTGATATAAACTATTCAAAACTGTTTAGTAGGTTCGTTTGCCTACATGCGTCTATTCCCATGGTAGTTTGACACCTGCCCAGCTAAAGTTACTAAACGCGCCCCCACATGTAAAAAGATGACGAGGGGATTGCAGCATGAAGTAAGCTGTTAATGTTATTGTTGATGAAGTGGTGTTAGTTTTACGATAGATTGTACAATAGAATCATACTAAAAGAGTAGAGTCCTATAGTAGGTGCTACTTTTCTTTTAGTGCAGACGCTTTTTTCATACCTATAGCTGAGAGCTTGTAGGACCTCTTACTTCCCTCTCTAGCTTCTTCCACGACATCGCCGTCCATGTCACGCTTAAAGTTGTGTGCAATCCAATCATCAAAATTCACGCCAAGCCTCTTTGCTTCGTTATTAATCTCCTCCAGCAACATCTGTCTGTTATTAGTCATAAGGAAGATTGCGTAGACTATCTTGTTTCTCTCCCTAGCCTTCTCCCAAGCTTCTAGGTTGTCGGCTATCCATCTTGGAACCTGCTTTGCAGGCTTAACCTGTTTGGTCTGCTTTGAGAACAGTGCCATAGCTTCTGGAATCGCTTTGACAATCTCTTCCACGCTGTTGGCTTCGATATCAACTTCCACAAGCCCCTTTACATTAACTCTAGCGATAAAACTTACCATTGTGCATTAGTACATTGGAACGAGATATTAAGACATTTCTTCATGCTCTCTGTCAGCATGGACTCTTACGACGCGATTGTCATAGGCGCTGGTCATAATGGCTTAGTCTGCGCCAACTATCTAGCTCGAAAGAAGCTCAGAGTTCTTGTCATTGAGAAGAGAGGAGTTGTTGGAGGGGCATGTATTACAGAAGAGTTATGGCCGAATGTCAAGGTTTCTACTGCAGCCTATGTCTGCTCCCTTTTAGATAAAGAAATCATAGATGATTTAAATCTCCAGAAACACGGCTTCAGGTTTCTTGTTAGAGAGCCTCCTTCGTTCACGCCGTTTTTGAATGGAAAATACCTGTTCTTGCACAACGACTTGGAAAAGAGCAGGAAAGAAATCGCAAAGTTCTCCAAAAGAGACGCTGAAAACTATGGTAACTACGAAAGTTCGATAACTAAACTTGCAGAGACTATTGAGCCTCTTTTGAAGCAAACCCCTCCAAAAAACATGTACGGCATGCTGAAGTTCGGTTTGAAGAATCGAAAACTGCTGAACAGTTTAACAGAATTGATGGACTTTGCATCGCTTTCAGTAAAAGACTTCCTTGACAGATGGTTTGAATCAGAAGAACTGAAAGCAACCTTGGCTACTGATGGTATTATAGGCTCATTCGCATCTCCTTCGACTCCCGGAACTGCTTACGTCCTACTGCATCATGTAATGGGGAATATTGCAGGGAGAGGAAAGTGGGGTTACCTTGAAGGAGGTATGGGCTCGATAACAAATGCACTCGCAAAAAGTGCGGAGGAATTAGGTGTTAGGATAAAGACCAACTCTTCAGTAGAAAAAATTCTAATCGAAGATGGTAAGGCTATCGGGGTAGCTACAAAAGACGGGCAGACGTATAGAGCAAAGAGGATAGTTTCAAACGCAGAACCGAAGCTCACCTTCTTGAATCTTGTCGGAGAAGAACACCTTTCAGAAGATTTTCTGCAGAAAGTTAGAAACTACAAAACTGAAGCCGCTTCATTCAAAATCAACCTCCTGCTTAATGGCCTTCCTAATTTTGATGTTTATCCGACAAAGGAAAATAAAATCGGGCCTCACCATATGGGAACTATTCACATATGTGAGGATTTCGAGTATATGGAAAGGGCTTTCGACGACGCAAAATATGGCAGAGCGTCAGCAAACCCTGTAGTCGAGATGTGCATACCGAGCTCTGTTGATAAGACTCTGGCTCCTGCAGGGATGTACGTTGCGAGCTGCTTTGTCCAATATACGCCTTACAAGCTCATTAACAGTGATTGGGAATCGGAGAAGGAAAGGTTTGTCGATAGAGTTATTTCAACGATAAAGAAGTACGCTCCAAATATGGAGGATGTCATTGAGAATAAACATGCTCTTTCTCCTATTGATCTTGAAACAGAATACTCGCTTACCGGCGGTAACATCTTCCATGGCGATATGACTCTGAATCAACTATTCTTGTTCAGGTTCAACTACAGAACCCCGATAAAGAACCTCTACCTATGTGGTTCAGGAACTCATCCGGGTGGAGGGGTAACTGGACTTCCGGGTTATAATGCTGCAAAAGAAATTCTTGGTTAAAAATCGTTCATTCCAAGAATGTCTCTGGCAATTACCATTCTTTGGATTTCGTTCGTCCCTTCATAGATCTCAGCAATGAAAGAATCCCTGTACACTCTTTCAATACCATATCCTTCAACCAGCCCAAGCTCTCCATGGATGTCCATGGCCCGATCAATTACCCTTGAAGCAATTTCTGAAACATATGCCTTAACAATAGCGGAGTTTCTCGAAACATTTTCCCTGAAAGTTTTTGGAACCCTTTCACCCTTTGCAACCATCTTAAAGTATTCATCGAGTTCCAAGAGCGAATTATCGACTACAAGCCTAGCAGCGTGAACATCCATTGCAGAATCCGCTATCATCCACTGCACGCTCTGTTTGTCAGCAAGGGAGCTTCCTAGAGCCTTCTGTTTTTTAACGAAACTGACCATAGTTTCAAGCGTCTTTTCTGCAGCTCCAAGAGCGCCAGCCGCAAGCCCTATCCTCCCTCCGTCAAGCGTTGTCAAGGCAACTATGAAACCAGCGCCTAACTGCCCAAGAATGTTTTCTTTAGGCACCCTGCAGTTTTCAAAGATCAGCTCAGCAGTAGTCGATGCTCTAATTCCCATCTTCCTCTCGACCTTTCCAACAGAAAAACCGGCAAAGCCATTCTCGACGATAAATGCAGTTATGCCACCTGCAGGCCCCAGCGTTCTATCGTTTGCCGCAAACACTACTATGACATCAGCTCTGTTGCCATTTGTACAGAATATCTTACCACCATTAAGGATGAATTCGTCGCCCTTTTTCTCTGCCGTAGTGCGAATGTTTGCAGCGTCACTCCCCGCAGCGGGCTCGGTAAGTGCAAACGCCCCGAGTTTTTCTCCTCTGCTCAGCGAAGGAAGGTACTTTGATCTCTGCCCTTCCGTTCCAAACAGCCATATCGGCGTGCAAGCCAAGCCTAGATGAGCCCCGACAATTGTGCCGTGAGCCGAGCAGACCCTCCCAAACTCTTCGATAAGTATCCCGTACTCGATTTCTCTGTATCCAGCTCCCCCGTATTCTCGGGGTATGTTAATACCCATCAAACCTTGCCTAGCAATCTTCTCTATGTTCGCACTCGGGAACTGCTCAGCCTTGTCATAATATTCAACTGTAGATAGAATCTCCTCTTCGAGAAACTCCCTTATCGATTTCCTCAATAAATTCTGCTCGCCTGTAAAGTTCAACAAATCGCCTAGCCAAGAACCTTCTTTGCAGTTATCATCTTCAGCTCTGAATTTCTGCCACCAAGAATCTCTATAGCTTTGGCATCCCTTACAAAGCGCTCAACAGGATAGTCCCTGATGAAACCGTACCCTCCGTGAATCTTCAGAGCAAGTTTTGCAGATTTTGTAGCCATAGTCGTCGCAACGACCTTTGCAGCAGCCGCCTCATCCCAGACATTCCTGTCTTGATCTTTCACTTTAGAAATTCTGTCCAACAATGATGATATAGATTGGATGCCATTTGTAATGTTAGAGATCATTTCTTGAATTGCTTCGAACTTTGCTATTGGTTTGCCGAACTGAACCCTCTGGTTAGCGTATTTTACAGCAGCGTCAAGTGAAGCTTTAGCTATGCCCAGAGCAATTGATGAAATGCCTAGCCAGATACCCTCCTGCAATAATTGCAGAATCGTTAATGCGTCTTCTTTTGTGCCCAGAACTCTATCCTTTTGTGCTTTTACGTTTTGGAAATGAACGTGTGCAATTCCGGATGCTCTTACACCTAATAACCCGATACTCTTACCCTGAACGAAACCTTCCATGCCCTTCTCTGCTATCACCAATTCTGCTCCATTGTTAGAATTGCATTCGGTGATGCAAACGTCTGCAAACGAACCGTTTACCACGTACTGTTTTATCCCGTTTATTGTGTACCCATCATTGTCAAGCATGAAAGATGTTTTCGAGTCAGACGAAAAACTTTCAGAGGCTACTGCCCCGATTTTCTTTCCCAAAGCAAGTTCAGATAGGAGGCTTTTCTGCTTTTTGCTACCAAATTCGTCCAATATACTACAAGCAAGGTTATGGTTCAAGCATGTCAGGGCAACCGAAGCAGATGCCTCTCCCAATTCACTAATAACTTCCATCATGGTTTCAAAAGGTGCACCTACACCTCCATACTGCTGAGAGCAAAGAATGCCAAACATCCCAATTGATGTTAGTTTTTGAAATAATTCTGCAGGTATCAAAGCGTCAGAATCGATTTTGGAGGCTAAAGGCTTCAGCTCATTCTCGCTAAATTCTCTAACCGTGGATTGTATGATTTCCTGTTCCTCTGAACTGGCCATTCGTGTTAAGAGTTAAAGCCTCTAATTTGTCCTTTTCAGTGCAGCCTTCACAAGGTTGCGTATCAGAACGGCTACGAGTATGGGGCCGACGCCGCCAGGTACAGGGGTTATCGCATGGGCAATTTTTTTCACATTCTCAAAATCCACATCTCCAACTAACTTTCCATTAATGTAATTGTTTCCAGCATCCATTATGATGGAGCCTTTAGACAGCATGTTTGCTGTAAGGCACCTTGCTCTTCCAACATCCACTATCACAATATCGGCATTCTTAGTGTATTTGGCCATATCACGACGGGACGGCAATAGAGTGACATTCGCACCGCTATTAGCGAGGATGCTTACCAGAGGCTTGCCGAGAATATTACTTGTGCCTATAACCACCGCATGTTTGTTTTTCATGTCTATTCTATAATTACGGAGAATCTCAATTATGGCTTCCGCCCCTGCAGGTGCATAACCCTCTCTGCCCTGCACAATTCTGCCCAAACTTGCCGATGTTAAGCCATCAACATCTTTCTCAACAACTATCGAATCGATAACATCTTCAAGTCTCTTAGGAATTGGAAATTGGATAAGTATCCCGTGAACGCTCTTGTCATTATTGAGTTTCTTTATGTATACTTTCAGTTCGGAGGCGGAAACCTTGGAATCAAGATGATGTACATTCGCTATTGCACCGACCTCCCTGCATTGTTTAGCTTTGAGCTCAACATACCTTTTTGAATCAGCGTTATCTCCAACCAGTAACAGTGCCAAGCTTGGAATAATTCCTAGTTTCTTCAGCTCTGCAACCTTTCTAGAGGCTTCGCTCTTTATTGTCGCTGCAAGTTCCTTCCCGGTCATCAGAATTACCATAATCTCACTCAGAACAAGCCATAAATTCTGCCTTTAGCATCTATATCCATCTTTTCTGCTGCAGGCGACTTGGGAAGACCCGGCATTGTCATTATATCTCCAGCATAGACGATTATGAAACCGGCACCCGCAGAAACAGCCGCATTTGTAACTGTGAGTGTAAAACCTTCAGGTCTCCCAACCTTTTTTGGATCGTCGGAAAGAGATAACTGGGTCTTTGCAAAGCAAATCGGCAAACCTCCAAATCCAAGTGACTCTATTCTTTCTATGGCCTTTTCAGCAGTCTCTGTGTAAACAACTTTCCCAGCTCCATAAACCGATTTGGCTATCTTCTGCACCTTTTCTTTGATGCTTTCGTTTCTTTTGTAAAGAAGAGCAAAAGACTGTTCCTTGCTCTCCATCGTCGAAATGACAGCGTTAGCAAGCTCTATTCCACCTTTCCCACCTCGCTCAAAGACATTCGATTCTGCAAAAGAAATTTTCTTCTTCCTACAGAATCCCTCGACCATTTTTACTTCCATATCTGTGTCAGCAGACATCCTGTTCAATGCCACCACGATAGGAATACCCGATTGCTCAATATTTTCAACATGCTTCTCCAAGTTCGCTATTCCTTTTCTGACGGCGTCGATATTTTCTTTCGTCAAATCTTCCTTTACCATCCCTCCATGCATCTTCAAAGCCCTTATCGAAACTACCATTACCGTTACGCTCGGTACGATTCCAGTTTCAGGGCAGACCAAATGAAGGAATTTTTCAGCCCCGAGGTCAGAGCCAAAGCCGGCCTCAGCTATAACATAATCAGTTAGTTTTGAAGCCATCTTTATTGAAATTACTGTTGGGGCTCCGTGAGCTACGTTCCCAAAAGGCCCACCGTGAACAATTGCTGGCGTATTTTCAATGGTCTGAACCAAATTTGGTTTGACAGTGTCTTTCAATAGCAAGGCCATGGCTCCATGAGCCTTTATGTCCGATGCGGTTATCGGTCTTCCGTCATTTGTATAAGCAACTATCAACCTTGCTAATCTGGCCTTCAGATCATCGAAATTCTGTGCCATACACAAAACTGCCATGACTTCTGAGGCTGATGTTATCTGAAAAGACTCCTCTCTTTTGGTATTAGCGTCGGTTCCAATGATAACTCTTCTTAAGGCTCTGTCGTCCATGTCAAGAGCCCTTCTCCATACTACCTGCTCCAGATCAATTTTCAATTCATTACCATGAAAAATATGGTTGTCGACCATTGCAGCAAGCAAGTTATTCGCAGCTGTTATTGCATGGAAGTCACCAGTGAAATGCAGGTTAACCTCCTGCATAGGTTGCAGTTGACTACGACCGCCTCCGGCACCGCCGCCCTTTATGCCGAAGGTAGGACCAAGAGAAGGCTGCCTGAGGCAGACTATATTCTTCTTCCCAATCTTCCACAGCGCTTCAGAGAGTCCTATTGCTGTAACCGTCTTCCCTTCTCCTGCTGGAGTCGGAGTAATAGCAGTTACAAGTATGAGTTTGGCATCCAGCTTTCTGGAAGTCTTCTTGAAAACGTTAAGGGGGATTTTTGCCATGTAATTCCCATAAGGTTCTATGTAATTCTCTATACCCAGTATGGATGCTATGTTACGAATAGGTTTGATCTTCGATCCCTGAGCTATTTCTATAGAACTTTTCAAGCACCCTAGTGGTTTCTTATGTTGTCAATATCATTTTTGTTTTGCGTTATTTGGCTAACGTGAGTAATATAGCACCAATCACCAATACAATTCCTCCAATGATAACTTTTACAACTTTTCCCTTCTCTCGAACTTCTTTGAAGTAAAGGACGCCCCAAGATACGCTCACGAGCATCGCAAGTTGGGGTATGGGCCCTGCAAGTGCAAGCCCGATGTAATCAATCGAAAGTGCCGCGGAAACGTTGCCTACGGCCCACAAAATACCCGAAAACACGCTGTTCAGCGCACCTGATGCAGATGTGTGTCTCTTCCCTGCAGAGAATGATAATATCCCTGAGACAAATATCCCGAACATCATCGACGGAATTATCGAGCCTGCAGACATTTTATACATCAATGGGGCAACATATACTGAACCCCAGATTATGCCCGCAATGACAAACAGTGCAAAGCCTTTCCTGATACTGCTTCCTTTATCTCTTGATGATATTAATGGCAACCCGAGAATGAGAAGCGATATCCCTGCTATAGCAAGTGTTATTGACTCAAATGATTCCTGAAAGAAAATAACCCCCCATAGAAAAGAAACCAGCACTATGACCGCCTGCGCTATGGCAACCCCAGACACTCCCATGTACCTGATTGCGTTGACAGATATCAGATTAGCAGCTGCCCATATTATTCCCGGGATGAGTCCTATCACATTGATTTGCAATGGAATTCCAAGTAAAAACGAAGCAGAAACTCCGACTATAATGGCCCCTATCCCTACAAAAAACTGGTACGTGTAGGAATCTATACCATTAATGCGTTTCAATGGTACATAATAAGTTCCGAAGAAAAATGCCGCAAAGATTGCAAGTGAAAGCCCTGTAAGATCTATCATGCAAACCTGCGTAGATGCGAGGGTTTTTCAGCTCTTCTATTGCATTATTAACAAATTGAGCGGAATGTTCAAGAGAGTATAAAAAGACCCTAACAAGCAACAATGAAGTTGATCCCCAAACTCGCCTTCATAGCTTTAGCGTTTTGGCTCTTGCTCGTGCCAGTGCAGTTGGAAAAGGCTTATTCGCAGAATGCAGATCTCAATTGGGCGCTTCCTGCATATGACACTCATAACACGGGTTTTAATCCTCAAGCGATGATAACCAAGGCTAATGTGAAGGATCTTGAGTTGAAATGGATTTACCAAGCCCCGGAAAGGTCGACCCAAGTTCTTAATGCAAGAATTGCATTTGGGATACAGGCCCCTCCAATCGTAGTCAACGGCATTCTTTACTTTGTCACGGAATCGAATAAGCTTATAGCTCTTAACACGAATGACGGTTCTGAGTTCTGGTCATACCAATACGATTTGGCTCAGCTCCCACTTTCGAATACCTGGTCCTTCTTCCAGACGCAGAATGCTATTTCATACGTCGATGATAAAATTTGGATGCAGACCAATGATTGCAATGTCCATGCCTTTGAGCCTCTTCGAGGGGGCAAACTCTTCGAGCTTCTGAATACATGCTCCGAGATACCGGGGAATGACGGCACGTATGTAGGCCACTATTCACCTATATTCTACAAAGGGATTCTGATTACAAGAGCGTCCGCTGGTGGAGGAGGAGGCAGAGGATTTATTGCTGGATATGATTCTTTTAACGGAAGGCTATTGTGGAGATGGTTCACCATTCCTCCAACTGGTGGAGATCCGGACTGGGACGAAAAGTCTGGTGCTAGTAAAGGCAATATCAACTCTTACAAGGGCGATTGGGG
>Ga0209619_10001871_pt1 | contig 15321 bp, 17 predicted proteins | sample Rifsed16ft3_FD_184011 | JGI IMG/M metagenome (GOLD analysis project Ga0209619, IMG submission 184011) | Soil microbial communities from Rifle, Colorado, USA - sediment 16ft 3 (version 2) | ecosystem: Environmental > Terrestrial > Deep subsurface > Rock core/Sediment | place: Rifle, Colorado... | reverse complement strand
ATTCTCCTGCAAACCAGAGCTCTTCAAGGAGAATACACTAATCGTTAGGACCCGAGGGTCACCCGGACCCTGACCGTGTCCCCATCCTTCAGCCGCAGTCGCTTCCTCAACGACTGCGCAGCAATCAGCTCCACCACATCCTCACCATAGTGCGCCCGGACCGGCAAGACAATCGCCGACGAGACCTTCTCGTTCACAACAGCCCTGAAACACTTCGCAGGCCCATAACTCCTCTTCGCGTTCGCAAAACCCTCGATGTATACGGACGAGTAGCTCTCCAACATCCGCCGCCCGTTCAAATCCTCTTTCCTAACGCGGAGGTTCAGCGTGCCCGGAAACGGGACAAACCCGAGCTTCGACCTGAACTGTTTCCGGTATCCCTCCAGGCTCATGTAATAGGACCCCTCAGCAAGCCCCGAAAACACAACCCCGTTCAGGACAAGCTCCTTCCCAGGCGCGTCAAAAACACGCTTCAAAATTCCGTACATACCAGTCAAGTGCCGGAGGCCATCCTCCATTATCCGGACGCGCTGGTTACGGCCTTCCCTAGCCCGACTGATCAAACTGAGCCTCTCCATATCGATCAGGAGCCGTGAAGCAGTCTGCTGCGAGGACCCTATGCCCTTAGCCACGTCCACGGTGCTGCACAAGACCTCCTTCTCATGAGCACCCAGCTCCGCAAGCTTGTACAAAACCAGCAAGTGCGAAGGTTTCAACCCGGAAGCTTGCTCCTCAGCCGTACGCTTTCCAGATGGGCCGCTCTTAAGGGAGCTATATGGTCATCTACCAGCAACCTGCGAACAGTCTCAAAAGCATCCTCAAGACTGACCCTGTGGCCTAGGCTCACATAGAAACGCCTCGACCTCCCGGCTAAGAAAACCCGGCCGAGAACCGTCCCATCCTTGTCAGTGACCTCACCATCGTGCACTCTTCCATGCAGAATCGACTTCGCAACCCCGACAGTGGGCTTGTCCAAAGCGAGCCCAACGTGACACGCCAGTCCAAACCGATCAGGGTGAGCCACTCCATGTCCATCAGTCAGAAATACGTCAGCGCGGCCCCTGAGCATTTTCGCAGCAGCAACGACCAGTGGTCCCTCCCTGAAACCCAACAGTCCCGGTGCATAATCAACCGGGACCCTCAACACCACACTACGGGTCTCGGCCATACATGAAGCCTCCAAATCCCAGACAGCCGCGACACCAACACCGAAACCGCCTCTGTAGGCGGCGTCAAGCCCACAGACGCGGCGAGGACTAAACCCTGAAGGAGTACTGTCCACGACACGCAGCGAAAACTCTCGCTGTCTAGCCCTAGCAGAGTCAGCGTCTTTGAACTCGAAGAGCCTCTCCGAGTTCAACCATCAACGCGTTTTCCAAGCCTCTTCTCCAAACGGCCAAGCGCCTGTTCCAGCCCGAAACGCCTGACCTCAGTAACCACGTCCCCCCTAGTCGTCTCGATGATACGCCTCGCAGCGTCCATCTTCACCCTAAAAGTCGGAACAATCGCGGTATGCTCCAATCCCTGAAGGTCTTCATAGATGCCCTCCATCAAACCCAGCAGACTCTCAGCCTTCCCAACAGCACCCTTCCGCAGAGAATTCAAGGCCATACGGCGAAACTCGCCGATAACGTCGAGCAATCCAAGCATGTAGCTACGAGCGTCACTTCTAACATCGCCGAGCGAGGGAATCCTGCCCCTCTCAACAAAACTCCTCAGCGCTGATGCCTCCACAAACTCTTGGAAAGCTACGATAACTCCCTGTGACGCCCTTAGTTCAGCAAAACCCTCTGAAACCCCGTCAATACGCGCCAGAACTTTCTCCGCCTGCTGAAGGGAGGACGATGCGGCCGCAAAATCCCCCCTGTGAATCTCTAGAATAGAGGAGCCGGAGAGGCGTATTGCAACCCGCGAGAGGTTCAAGATCTCCTCCCTCACAGCGTCAAACCTAGTCAGCCCTTTCTGAATAAGACTCAGGTCTCTCTTCGTGAGCAATACAGACCAGTCCTTACAATGACTGGTTAGCCTATAACAGAATTTGCTTCCCTAAGTACGCCTAGGAAAACTTTGTCGATTCTTCCTGGATTCCGTGCGCCGTGATTATCAAGAGGTCGACACCGTCACCGCTAGAGATATCACGGGCCAGAGCAGACTTTATCGCCCTCAGAACAATAAGCTTAGCCTCCTCCACACTAAGACCCTCCCTAAAGTCAGACTCTAAAACTCCCATTGCAATCTCCGCACCAGTCCCGACAGCCGAAAACTTATCCTCCAACACAGACCCGATAGGGTCCAAGACATACAAGCCCGGCTTCCCGTCATCCATCCCCCCGATAATCGTCTGCGCCAGATACGGGTACAGCCGCCTCGCGGAAAGCAGGTTGGCCAGCATCTTCGCAGCGTTCTTCACGGTCCCCTTCCTTTCCCTCTCGAACTGGTACAGGTTCATGTAAGCCAGCGCCTCACGGGCCAACATCTGCATGTCGCCAATTATCCCAGCGCACGCAACACCGATGTTGTCTGTTATCCTGAAAACCTTCTTCGCGACCTTGCTCATGACGAAAGTGCCGTATGAGTATCGACGCTCAGAGGCAAGCAGCACGCCGTCCTTGCAGACCAGTCCCACTGTGGTCGCTCCAGGCATGTAAGGTTCATCGCTCAATGACTTCCGCCCAAAGGCGGGCAGCTCATCCATCTTGCTATAAAGGTACCGCCACAACATCCACCGAAACGAAAACAACAGACTAGGAGGACGATACAACGGGCGAACATCCGGTGAGACGAATCCTCTCACGCATTCTCAGAGGCGGCGGAGACCCGTCTCGCTTCGAACTTGCGTATGTGCACCGCGGAGCCCCCGACGACAGGGTAACAATCAAAGTCTCAGAAGTCAAGCATGTTGGAAAGGGATGGTTCCTCTTGGGCGACGGTGAGACCCAGATTCCGTTCCACAGAATCCTCTACATCAGGGATGAGAAGTCGACCCTGTGGGAGAAACGGAAGGCACATTCCTAAGGCCCAGGCCTGTTGCCCGCAAAACGCCTTTTCCCCCGAGCTCCCCGTCGATCTCAAACTTCACTCCCGCCAACAACTCCGCCACCTTCACGTTCGTGAGGGTGTGCTGAGTCACCCGGGACAGGGAAACCTCTGAGGTCCCGTTTGCAAGAGCCATGAACGGAATGACCATGTCTCCCATATGCCGGTCCAGGAAGGCCCCCGACTCTACTTCCTCGACGAGTCTGTTGGCCGCATCAGAACCTACCTCCTCGGCCGGCTTCCCTCTCTCCCCCAAACTGTCAGCACCTAGAACTGCCCCCCGCTCCGTTTCCGCGAAGAGGACAAGCCCGCTGCCCGGTCCCAAGCCAGGTCCTGTCTCCTGATACTCGATGATGATTTCCGGCTTAGGCAAGCCTCCTGCGCGAAGGACTCTGGCTGCGGCAGCGGACTGTCGCTCAGCCACGTGTACAGGAAGACCTACAGAATGGCTTACGCCGCGAACCTCGACAACAACCCCTAGGTCAAGCCCGGCTATCGGCTTGAGGCCCTCAACTGGCTCGACAGAGAACCGGACAAGGCCCCCTCCCCGCGGGTAATGTCCTCTCCTCGCTACCTCCAGCCGACCATCATAGCCCATCTTTCTCAAAACCTTGAGAGTCACATTCGAAACGTAATCTACTGGGGGGCTCCACCTGACGTCAGTGCCCCCCGTGACCTCCACCACAACCCTTCCCCCCGCACAGATCATTAAAGGCATAATTGTCTGGAGAACTAGCGTGATACTCCCGGCGGTTCCCACATCAAACCGGAAACCACCGCTCTTCAACTTTGAGGGTTGAAAGACCAGCTTCGTCGAGCCTGCCTCCGCGCCCTTCACTTCCGCGTCACAAATCTCCGCGGCAGCTCTAACCCCAGTGAGATGCTGCGCCTTCAGCCCCGGCTCGGACCTGCCCGCCCGTATGTTATTGATTCGAACATCTTTCCCCAGAACACTTGCTAGGGAGACTGCTGTTCGGAGAATCTGCCCCCCGCCCTCTCCAAAACTCCCATCCACGTCAATCATTTTTTCGAACCCGGCGTATGCCCAACGCTTAAAGAATACAGCCCTCCCCGTCCTCTTTCAGACATGATAAGCCTCCAGCCGGCGTTCTCCTTCCAGGACGGAACCTGGTTCGGCGTCTTAGTGGACAACAATGACCGGCTTATCGCGTGCGCGTTCTCAGATGAGAAGGGAACGGTAGAACGAAACCTGTCGGACTACTCAGAGAGGACGATGGGGAAACACCGCGGAATGTCAGAGCATCGCTATCTTGAGGAAATGATCAGGATCTTCAGAGGACAGGAGCCGCAGAGCAGAGTGCAGTTCGGGCGCGAACAAAATACCAGTTTCCAGACAAAAGTCTACGCGGTCCTTGACCGCATACCTCGAGGACGAGTAACGAACTACGGGCTGATCGCGAAAGCTATCGATTCAGGTCCTCGGGCAGTAGGCCAAGCCGTGGGATCAAACCCCTACCCGCTATTCGTTCCCTGCCACCGCGTTGTCCCAGTGGACATGACAGTGGGGAACTACTCCATGAGCCGCGCACCCCGGCACAGTAGGCCCGATGTTAAGAAGGGGCTGCTCGAACGGGAAGGAATACCGTTTCAAGGAGAAAGAATCCTACCCGGCGCGCTCTGGACCCCCGGTTAGGTACGTATCTTGACCACGGGCCTCTACATAGGCCGGTTCCAGCCTTTCCATCTAGGCCATCTAGAAGCTGTAAACCACATTCTCTCCCACGTTGATGACGTTGTAATCGTCGTAGGCAGTGCTCAACACAGCCACACCACGGAGAACCCGTTCACGGCGGGCGAAAGAATTACGATGGTGCGCCTAGCAATGAGAGAGGCAAACATCGACCCCGGCCGCCTTCTCATCATGCCTTTGCCAGACGCGGAGTTTCACAAGGTCTGGGTTGCCCACATTCTCTCTCAGACCCCTGAATTTCACGTCGCCTTTACAAATGAGCCGCTTACGGGGCGACTGTTGAAAGAGGCAGGGCTCAGAGTGGAGAAGCTACCATTCCACCATAGGGAGACCTACACGGCGACGGAGGTGCGACATAGAATGCTGACCAAGGGGAACTGGGAGGAACTCCTGCCAGGCAGTGTCTCCAAATACATCAAGAGTATTGGTGGAGTCGAACGTATCATAGACCTATCGCTGAGCGATAAGGCTAGTTAGCGCAAGCGCAGTTCCAGCTCGTCCCTTGGCTTCACCTCCAACGACGATGCGGCTGGCTGCTCTCGAAGCGCTACCTCAACATAGCCTTGGCTCCCGCGAAGGACAACCAGCTCCCTAAGCTCGGCCTCGTAGTACGAGTTCACGACTCGGCCCTGAAACACTCCTGTCCTGCATTTTACTAACACTCGACTTCCATGTCTTAGGCCCAGCCTGCCCAGGTATTCGTTCTCGGCGTTTGTGATGATGTTTCCGAACCTGTCCACGTGTAAAACGTGGCACTTTAACCGGCCCTTTTCCAGAGTTACACTTGAAGCGTCCAGCTCGAAGAGCCCTGATACTTTAGGACCCAGCCGCCGAGGCTCAAGCCCGGCAGCCAACTGTGCCGCAGCGACTGCAAAGACATCGCGCCCGTGGAATGTCGCCGAAACAGAGTGTTGACCTGGGCCAAGACGCTGAATCCGGTAGGTTGAGATAATTCCGAGCTTTCGCGCAGCAGAACACAACAATCCGTTATCTGGCCCTACCAGAACACCCTGCCGGCACACGATGGCGATCGGCAGTCTTCTGCTCCCCACGCCGGGGTCAACTATGGCAACGTGAACAGTCCCCTTTGGAAAGTGAGATACAGATGTCTCCAGAAAAAACGCGCCCATCAGTGTGTCATGTTTCTCCACTTCATGCGTTATGTCCACCACCTGGCAGCCGGGGCAGAGGCTGAAGATGACGCCTTTCATCTGGGCAACGTAAGGGTCTCGGGTTCCAAAATCCGATAGCAGAGTTATGATAGGCATGGACCTTGGAGTTTTCCGGCTAAGGCTTAAAATAACTGGGTTCGCGGCGAACCGCTTATCGCTAGCTAGGTGTCCTTGTTGAGTGAAGCACAGCGGCTGATAATGCTTCCAGGTCCCACTAACGTCCCCCCCGGAGTCGCAAGGGCCATGCTGAAGCCCTTGATGGGACACCGAGGCCCCGAGTTCAAACAGTTGCACACCAGGGTCTTGGAAAAGACAAAGAAAGTCTTCGAGACGAAAGGCGACCTTTTCATCCTGACCTCCTCAGGAACCGGCGCGACCGAGTGCGCCCTCCAGAACGCCATCGACGACGGAGACAAGGTCGTCGTGACGGTGAACGGCTTCTTCAGCGAGAGGCTGTCAGATGCCATCAAGGCCTACGGGGGAAAACCGGTCGCAATCAGCTCAAAATGGGGAAGATCTTCAAGAATCGAAGACTTCCGGAAAGTCCTCAAAGCGAACCCTGACGCAAAGCTTCTGGCAGTAGTATACAACGAGACGTCTACTGGAGCGACAGTCAAGTGCATGGAAGAACTGAGCGAACTATGCTCCGAACAGGATCTTCTCCTCATGGTGGATGCAATCTCGATCCTAGGAGGGGACGAGCTGCCGGTGGACAAGTGGAACGTTGACCTGTGCGTCACGGCCAGCCAGAAATGCTTGATGTGTCCGCCAGGGCTCTCATTCGTCTCGGTCAGCGAAAAAGCGTGGTCAAGAATACGGGCTAAGAGAAACCACAGGTCCTACTACTTCGACCTACAGATGTGGAAAAAATACCAGGAAGAAGGGTACACGCCTTTCACTCCGTCTGTTCCACTATTCTACGCGCTCGACGAAGCGTGCGACATGATCCTCGAAGAGGGTCTTCCCCAGCGCTACATGCGCCACCGCATCTGTGCGGAGGCAGTCTACGACTCCATGTCCGCAATGGGACTAGGGCTGTTTACGGAGGAAGAATCGAGGTCGAACACGGTAGCCGCAATAGAAAGCCCTCCGGGAATAGATGAGGGCAAAGTCCGCGAGCTCGTAAGGACAAAATACGGAATAGGCCTAGGAGGCAGCCTTGGAGAAGCGAAAGGAAAAGTAATTCGCGTCGGCGTCATGGGAAGCGTAGGACCTCCAGAGATCATGACCACTGTTAGCGCCCTAGGGTCTGCCTGCGCCGAACTTGGTTTCAAGGCCAAGATTTCCGAGGGGCTTGAAGCGGCAAGGGAGAGACTTTCTCGCATTCCTGGAAAGGTGAACTAGCTAGTTGGCAACGAAAACAGGGGACTTTCTCCTCCTAAACTACACATTGAAAGTCAAGGAGAGCGGCGAGACCGTAGACACAACATTCGACAACGTCGCAAAAGATGCCGAAATCCACAGGGAGGACGCGGCTTACGGTCCGAAATTTGTCATACTCGGGGAAGGCTGGCTCCCAAAGGGCCTAGAAGACTCACTTGTAGGCCTGGACGCAGGCAAGCAGACAACCATAGAACTCCCGCCGGAGAAAGGATACGGGACCAGGGATCCTGGAAGAATGCGGCTCGTCTCCCTACGACGTTTTCGGGAGAAGGGCATAGACCCCGCGCCTGGGGCTCAGGTCGAATTCGAGGGGAGGCCCGCGGTCGTGAGGGCGGTCGGTGCGGGACGGGTCCAGGTAGATTACAACCATCCCCTCGCCGGCCGGACTCTGATCTATGACGTATCAATAGAGAGAGTTTTGGAAGACGAGAACGAGAAGATTCTCAACATTATATCACGGCGAATTCCGGAAATAAGCCTAGGAAAGTTCGGACTCAACAGGAGCGCCACAGATTTGACCGTCGAGGTCCCCGAAGAAGCGTTCTACCTCAGCGGACTGCAAGTCGCCAAAAAATCCATAACCTCTGACCTCCAGAAATACATTCCGGAGATCGGTAGCATTTCGTTTATGGAAATTTTCAAGAGAACTGACAAGGCCGAGTCGGAGCCAACAGGGGAACCCGCTGCACAAGGGTCCCCTCTGCCCGCAGAAGAGAAACCCGCTGCCAAAGAATCTGCTGAGCAACAGGCCCCACGAAAACCCGAACCCACTCCGAGACGAGCGACCACAAGGACAGCCAGAAGGCGACCCCGCCTAGGGTCTGAAAACCAGCGGTAGGAGAGACACGTGCTGGAAACGTTTTTAAGCGGTCGTAAGCTCTTTGAATCTCAAGTCTTTCCTTTCTTGGAAAGGGTCATGATTGCTGATAGTCTTTAGGGATAGTCCGAGTTGGAGAACAACATGGTCACGTTGGTAATAGCGGAATGACAACCACAATTGGGGTGGTCTGCCGGGATGGGGTATTGATGACCACCGACACCCGGGCCACGATGGGCTCCTTTGTAGCCCATAAGAACGCCAAGAAAGTCTACCGGATTGACAACCACCTGGCCATGACCATTGCGGGGGTCGTGGGCGACGCCCAGGCCATAGTAGAAATGCTCAGAGCTAATGCGGCGCTCTACAAGCTGGATATGGCAAGACCGATGCCGATCAGCTCTGCAGCTAGAATGGTCTCAAACATCCTGTTTTCCTCCAGGTTCTACCCGCTAGGCGTTCAGGCCCTGATAGGCGGCGTGGACGACACTGGCGGCCACATCTTCGCCCTGGACCCGCTTGGCTCCAGTATGGAGGAGAAATTCGTCTCCACAGGTTCCGGATCCCCAGTCGCCTACGGAGTTCTCGAATCTGAATGGAAAGAGAACATGATGGTCAAGGATGCGACTCCCGTTCTCGTCCGAGCGATTAACTCAGCGATGAAACGGGATTCGGCGAGCGGTGACAGCTTCGACGTAGCCGTAGTCACGGGGGACGGCTACCGTGAGCTTACACCCGAGGAGAAGAAACACATCCTCCACTCCTAGCGCTTTCTTTCCTCCTGATTCCCTTCAGCCCTAATCAAGATAGCAGTAGAGGTAAGAGTATGCCTAAGGCCTACAACGATGTGCACGCGAAGATACGTGAGACAATCATAGAACACATGCCGAAAGACGCGGAGATTACTAGAATAGAGTTCGAGGGTCCCCGTCTCGCGATTTATGTCAAGAATGCGGCCTTGCTCGCGGAACAAAGCTATGTCGTAACCGAAATCGTGAATCTTCTGCACAAGAGAATCGTTGTTCGGTCGGACCAGTCCATCAGGCTCCCAGAGAGAGAGGCCGAGGCCTACATTCGAAAACTAATGCCTCTGGAAGCCGAGATTTCCTCGGTCAACTTCGACCCTAGCCTCGGCGAAGTCGTAATCGAAGCGAAGAAGCCAGGAGTAGCGATTGGAAAGGAAGCGGCAGTTCTCCAACAGGTCATCAAGGACACGAAATGGAGACCCCGAATCCTCAGGGCCCCACCCCTACATTCCAAGATCATTGCCAGCACCCGGCACATTCTTCACACGGAGAGCGAGGAGAGAAGCCGGATTCTGAGAGATGTGGGAGAACGGATTTTCCGGCCGACATTCAGCAAAGCGGGCTATGTCCGATTGGTCACGTTGGGCGCCTTCCACGAAGTTGGCCGGGCGGCCATGCTAATTCAGGCGGGGGCCAGCACCGTCCTACTTGACTGCGGAATTAACCCTGGATCCCAGGACCCGACACAGGCCTACCCCCGGTTTGATACCGACGAGTTTGACTTGGAGAAGCTGGATGCGGTAGTCATTTCCCATGCGCACCTTGACCATTGCGGAATACTGCCCTTCCTGTTCAAGTACGGGTATGACGGGCCCATCTACTGCTCCGAACCTACGGCGGTCTTAATGACGCTCCATCAGCTGGACTTCCTGGACGTCCACAGCAGAGAGGGAGAACATTCACCATTTGACCAGAAGGATGTCAGAGAAGTTGTCACGCACACAATACCCCTCAGGTATAACGTTGTTACGGACGTTGCCCCGGACATGAAACTGACACTGCACAACGCGGGACATATCCTCGGAAGTTCGATCGTCCACCTTCACATCGGTGAGGGACTCCACAACGTCGTCTACAGCGCAGATTTCAAGTTCGGAAGAACAATGATGCTAGACCCTGCAATGGCTCAGTTTCCCAGAGCCGAGACGTTGATTATCGAGAGCACATACGGTGGGCCGGACGACATCATGCCCGACAGGGAAGGGGTCGAGGGAAGGCTAGTCAGCATTGTCAACGAAACGGTCGAGAAAGGAGGAAAAGTCCTGATTCCAGTGCCTGCCGTGGGCAGGGCGCAGGAAATCATGCTAGTGCTTGACGCGTACATGAGAAATGGCGCTCTGAGAGAGCTCCCCGTCTACATCGAAGGCATGGTCAACGAAGCAACGGCCATACACACCGCCTACCCTGAATACCTCGTGCGGGACATTAAGGACCAGATCCTCCATAAGGACGCGAACCCGTTCCAGTCAGAATACTTCCATCCAGTCACTCATCCTAGCGACAGAGAGGAAATCGTCGCGGGTGGACCCTGTGTCATCATAGCGACCTCAGGTATGCTGGAAGGTGGGCCTGCCATCGACTACTTCCGTCACCTCGCCCCTGACCCTAGAAACACCCTTGCCTATGTCAGCTACCAGGTCGAAGGAACGCTTGGAAACAGGATTAAGAATGGCTTGAAGGAGGTTTCGCTCTACGCCCACGACGGAAAAATGGAGATGGTCAAGGTCAACATGCGAGTTGAATCCATCGAAGGCTTTTCCGGCCACTCAGATAGAAACCAGCTTCTAGCCTTCGTCAAGAGAATGATGCCCAAACCTACCAAGATAATTGTGAATCACGGAGAACGCAGAAAGTCGGACATGTTCGCGCAGTCGGTCAACAGGATTTTCGGAATAAGGACGATAGTCCCGGACGTTCTAGAGTCTATCCGGCTGCGCTAGACAAGGCTAGTAGGCTCCTCAGAGAGTCTCTGTCCGGCCCTCGCCTCGATTGGAGCCTGAGTCGCGGAAGTCTCTCTTCTCCAAATTCTAACCCCGGGAGGAGTGATGACGATTCGTTCTTCCCCTAGCCTCGCAATGTCGCCGCCAATAGACTTGGCATGGTCGGTTAGTTCCGTGATGGCGAGCTTTGTCTCGTCTACGCTCTTCCTCGCCAAGGGAGTGATGCGGATTATCAGAATGTTTCCAGTCCTAATTTCCGCCTTGATGGTTTCCACATCGTCAAGTTCCTGAAGTGGAAGCGCTTTCACGTAGACTGGTGAACCTGCCATGGCCAACATCAGATTAACGTCCGCGGACGTCGACGGACAGGGCCTGGAACCGATACGACTTTAAACTTTCCCTGACTGAGTTAGACGAAAAACCTCAACCGGAAGCAGGGGCCTGCCGGCTGAACACTTTCACCGTCTCCCATGTTGGGTCACCAACATAGTGGAGGTTCTTGATTACCTTCCCCTTCTTGGTAGCAGCTAGCGTCTGCGAGTCTACAAGGGCCCTTCCCACCGCCAGCGGCTTCCCGTATTTCTCATCCTCAACCACTAGCAAATTGTTCGCAGGAAATTCTCCCTCAACTCTCCGAATCCCGGGCGCCATCACGTCTGCCCCGCTTACGACGTGCGGGACCGCCCCCATGTCCACGACCACTCGTGGTAAATCCTTCAATGTGATAGCATTAACCAAGACCGGAATCAGCTCCCCCCTGCTCCTGAGGGCCAAGGGCTGCCCATCGACGAAGACAACCTCGCCGTCTTTCACAGCCTCCAGTTCGACGTGAGACTTTGACGACAGCGAGGAAAGGCCGGGAAGACTTCTCAGCTGCTCAATCAGAGGTTTTGAGTCGCGTTCTTTCAGAATCGTCTTCTGGGGCAAGTTGCGACGATCTCTGCAAGACAATCTTTAAAAGAGTACCTGGCAAGTCGCCGCCTGATTTCCCTAGGTTGGGACCTTGAATGTCAGAAGTTGCCGCTAAGATCTTCGAGGAAAGCCTCAACAAGGTTGTTCTCGTCCAGCTTAAGGGAGGACGCAGCGTTCGCGGTAGGCTCTACAGCTTCGATCAGCACATGAATCTAGTTCTTGAAGAAGCTGAGGATGTAACAAACTCGGAGATGGCTAAGAGACTCGGCACTATCATCGTGCGAGGAGACAACGTAGTCCTAGTGTCGCCCCCGCCGAAACGATAGCCAGACTATTTCTTCCTGGTGGCTGCTGACTCTAACCGTCCATGGACCCTAACGGACCCGACACGGAGATTCGGCGTGTTGAACTCAAGTGTGACGTCGAAGTTGAAAGCATAATCCCTCTCCGCCATCCTGTCCAGGAGTTCGGCAATTGTCGTGGGGCCAATTTCGGACTTCTGAGGCATGGAAGGCCCAGAAACTATCAGGCGTATTAAAACTAACAGCCATTCTTAGAATTCGATTTTACAAAGGTTAAATAGAAATCAAGTTGGACGGTCGCGGAGCGTTTCCGTGAAGGGACTTGAGGCGACCCATCGCGTTCACTGTCCTCATTCTTATTGCTACACTCACAACCGCCCCTTCAAACTCCTACACGCAGAATAGTACGAGTGATCTTACTCATCTACAACCCTCGTCCATCAGTGACCCCCCTGGGGCCCTTGATGCGTTCAACCTAGCCTACGCAATGTCGGACCATTACACCAACGTCACTGCAACCACGCAACCCACAAACGGCAACCTCACATGGTTCGCCGCCCTTACGAAAACATCGGACAATTCTTCAATCCCTAACACAGCATTCAGTTTCAACATAACGACATCGAGTAACTCGACGGGAATCCAATCGGTCAAGTGGAACGTGACAATTCCCAGTCCCGGTCGTTCATGCCCAAGTTGTACGCATACAGTGGTGCGATTCACGGTCATCAACTCCACGCTCATCACAGGAACAAACGCGACTTATGCATTCCTAAAGAACGTGACAACAGTCTTCGGCCCAAACAGCTTGGCAAACCGGACGACCAACATACCGTCGTCCATGATGGGCACGGTCTGTCCGGAAACACGCCAGATCTGCTTCGAAGCTTCCGGCCATGTGAATTCAACTCTGACATTGCACTTCCTCTTTGGCTGGAACCTCACGGGAACAGGCTTGAAAATTATGAAAGTAGAGATAGGCAAGCTACTGGTCTTTTCCACCAATCTGTCGTTCACTAATTCCGATAGTCATACGATGGCTTTGACGAGTTCCACGGTCGCACATTCGGCGAATGTTACACTAAGCTACAATCGAACTATTACAGCCGGGGCAAGACACAATTGGAACTCTTCCATCATAACAATCTACTATCCCACCGCATATCAGCTGGACAGACTCGTCAATATCACAGCCATATTCTATCCGGCCTCTAGCGCGACCGTCCCGGACCGCTATCCCTTCGAGACCGGGTCCTGTCAGGCACCAAACTGTACGGCGATTTTCCCGACCTCTTTTGTCTCCCTCAACATGACAGATGACCGAAGTGTGGCAAGGATTCTCACGGTACTAGCGACTACGCCAAACGCTGTGACCTCAATTGCAACAGAAATCAGAGGCGCTGCCACGAATTTCTGGATGCCCGGAGACACCGCCACTGTCAAAATGAGAAGTGAACCTCGTGTGAACGCCTCAGGATCGCAAACGATTTATCTTACCCCTCCCGTTGGAGTTCCGCCCCCTAACCAGACCTTCACGAACAGAGGAGGAACCTATTCATACGAGGTGACGATTCCAGAGACAGCCCCACTTGGGAAATGGAACGTTACTGGCGTCTTCCTAAACGGGTACGACTTTGGCCAGTTTGACCATACGATCTGGGTGGATGAGATCAAGGCAAGCTCCATCGAGATGAGTGGTGCTGTTGGCCAGGGAGCAACTCTCACAGTTCGTGGGGCCCTTGCTTACCAGCATAACACAACCACCGTTGCCCGTGACGTAAATGTTACGGTGTTTGCCATTGATGCAGGCTCGCTGCCTGGCCCCATCGCTTCAACAGGCACCGGCTCAGTAGGACTCTACATCTCGAACATTACATTCGTGCGGGGGGTCTTCAATCAGGCTCAGCCGCTAATCGTCTTCTTCACTGTGGTCAATCCGACCCCGTCAACAGCCTACAACGCAACTCTGACAATTGAGCACGAATGGTACTCCGGCTCAGGCGGGAGCCATGGATCAACTATTACATTTCCCCTTACATTGGGGGATGAACCGTTTACCCTCAATTCTTCCTCGGTTTACAGAATGGACGTGACTCTTACCTCCAATGGAGCGCGGGCAACCGTTAAGAGCATAACAACCCCTAGCGGTACAGAGGCACGTACATTCAGCCCCGGTTCTTCTGGAGTTTCGAATTCCCGCCAGCACTTCGGGTCGTTCAAAATCATCATAGACAGCATTCCAACGCGAGGAGGAAGCCCTTCCTCAAACTCCTTGCGATCCCCAACCTATGCCTACGTAATCGACAGCTCCTTAATCCCAAGTAGACTAATGGATTTCAGCTCCACCGTAGCCACCCTCCCTAATGGAACGTTCTCCGCAACCATAAAGGGGGACAAACTACTCGGAGCTAACCGACTCGTAGTATTCGCACTCGCCCGCGACCAGAACGGAATAACAATCGGAAGAGGCCAGGTAGGCACGGACTCCGACTCTACCTTCCTCACCCCCGATGCCAAGATACCGAGTGAAGTAACCATCCGACAGTCTGTAACCGTCACTCTCAATCTGAAGAGCAACTCCAGCCTACCCGTCACCCTAACCGTAAACGTGGACGTGTTTGGCTCTGCAGCCTTTGGCACCAAGACAGTGACGATTCAGCCCGGAAGTACACTGCCAATTGACTTCACAATTACGGCTCCTGACACCGCGGGCTCCTACCTCCTGACCTTCTCATCTCCACAATACGGGGTAATCGCGACGAAAGAACTGAAAGTCAGTCTGTTGCAGAGTAGCCTCCAAGTCCTGATTCCCGCAATCATCGGCCTCGTCTCCGCCCTGGTAATATTGGGACTATACCTCATACGGAAACGAGGTGGGACGGAAATAGTGGAGGAAGAGAAGAAACGTCCAGCCCCTGGCAAACCCTCGAAGCCTACGCAGGGCCCGTCGGGCTCGAAATCCTTAACTCGGAGCTAGACGATTCAGCTGGAAATCGGTCTCACAACATGGAATCGGGTCCAGAGGAAATATCACCTGATGCCACCACGCCTCCGGCCCCGATAAGAGAAAGAAGCCCGGGAGGACTTTTCTACGAATGCATCAACTGCCTCTCAAGGCTCACTGCGGACCAGCTGGCCATGACTCCGGAAATCAAATGTCCCTTCTGCGGCTACAGAATCCTCAGGAAAGTTAGGCCGCCGATCGTAAAGCATGTGAAAGCCCGCTAGGTCTTCACGCGCCC
>Ga0209619_10001870_pt1 | contig 15323 bp, 13 predicted proteins | sample Rifsed16ft3_FD_184011 | JGI IMG/M metagenome (GOLD analysis project Ga0209619, IMG submission 184011) | Soil microbial communities from Rifle, Colorado, USA - sediment 16ft 3 (version 2) | ecosystem: Environmental > Terrestrial > Deep subsurface > Rock core/Sediment | place: Rifle, Colorado... | reverse complement strand
TAAGGGCGCGTTGCTGCCCGGCTCCGATGCGGATATCCTGATTTGGGATCCGGAAAAGAAAGTGAAATATGGCGTTGCTCACGCGCATCAACGCACGGACTATAACTTGTATGAAGGCTGGGAGTTGGTGGGTTATCCCGAGAAAGTGTTTTTACGTGGAAATATGGTTGTGGACGGGAAACGCTGGTTGGGAAAAGCAGGAATGGGGCAGTTCTTGAAGCGAGAAGAAGGAATGGTGATTTAGTTTATGGGAGTTGTAAAAAAGCATCCGCTAATATCCTTCGGGCACGCTGTTCTCGCTAATCTTGGGCTCTATCGCCGCCTTGAGCAGGGATGTGCCGACGCATCTCGTCAGGACGCGTCCCCGAATTAACGTCTGGTAATTTTTTTAAACTCCTTTTGCGCGCGTTCAACAGCAGGAAGACGTGAAACCAAGTTAACCTTGCATCCCACCTCTTTTTCAAGTGGTGAGAGAAGCAGGGCGATCACGGGATTCTTTGTTTGTATTTCTTTTGGCAAAAGATAATTCGCCAGAGTCGCCGTAACTTTTTCAGGGATATGCTCCCACATCTCTTCAAGGGACGGGAGGGGAGAAAGCAAATCAAACCCCAGGATCATGTGGCTCTGTTTCTCGGCAATCATAAGCATAAAGGGAAAATACGGGCGGTCAAATTTCTTATCTCTTACTGCTTCTTCCATCATCTGGATATCCACTTCAACGATGGAGTTCTGCTTCGACATGCTTTTAAGATAATTCAACGCGTCCATATTCATACGCAATCGAAGAGGAGGGTCTGCAGGAAACTTTATCTTCTGAGGTCGGTCAGCCCATTTTCCGTTTTCATGCACGCGCACTAAATACCTGCCATCCGGCTCAGTCGGTTGAAGCATATCGGGATCCTCCTTAAACCGCGGGGCAACATCCAGCAATTGTTCAAGCCCGTGGATCAGCATTTGCGCTTCTTCTTTTTCCAAATACCAGGGGAAGCACCCGGGCCGATAACTGCGAAATTGGGGCCATGCCTTTTCGCCGCGAAATTTCAAATTAAGTTGTTTGATGATCTTTCGGTCTTCAGGTCTGATCATTTCCCTATCTTCAAAGGAGGCTTGGAGTTGCGGCACTTCCAAAACAATATCGGGTCCAAGTCTGTACCCCATGCGCTGCATGGTCAAGAAACCTTCAAAGCCTTTCTTTCCCATATAGACCGCAGTGGCAAAATGTTCTCCCAAATTCCCCATCACGCTTACAAAACCCAAATCGTTCGTTTCAGGGAATTGAACACCGAAGATATTGTGTTCATACATAAATTCCCACGGCGCGAGTTCGCTTATTTTATCCATCAATTCATGCAGACGTTTCCATTGTTCAAGGGAAGGGGCAATGACTTTTTGGGGCATGGGTGGTGATCCTTTCAACGCGTGTTTCCTCAATTCTTTCATGCACGGAAGCGTTCACGCCTCTTCCGCCAGGATTTCCTTCAAGCGCGGATGCTCCGCATAAACACCGCGATACCTTTCGGGTAATAGCGCGGCGATCCGGCACATGATTTCATCTGTATACTTTTGAAGCGCCTCGTCGCGGTTTTTGTTTGGCAGCGGGGGGATGATGAATGGCTCTCCGCCTGTGAGGATAATGGTTGATTTTCGGAGTCGTTTCAGGTTTCCCAAAATAACCTTGTCTTCCGTGCCAGTGATGGCCACCGGGACAACCGGGAATCCCGAACGCGCCGCGAGATAAGCAACACCGGGTTTACCCTCGATCAATGAACCAACGCGCGAACGCGTCCCCTCGGGGGCGATAACGAGACATTTGCCCTCCTGCATCAGTGCGATCATTTTTCGCATGGCTTTCAAATCGGGATTAAAACGGTCTATAAAAAGGAAGTTGAGTTGCCTGCCCAGCCAGCGTATCCAGCCGATCTTTTCCCATTTCTCGGCAACAGGGATGAAGAGATCAGTTCGATCGATGGCAAAGTAGACCATGATTATATCAAGAATGCCAATGTGATTGGACGCAAGTATCATTCCACCTTTAAGGGGAGCGTTTTCTTTCCCGCGAATTTCAACACGGGCAATGAGTTTGAGCAGAACGCGGATGAGGAAGCGAAGGAGTCGAAGCATCGTTATTTTTGAACGAGCAGTTCCTTCAAACGCGGCTGATCGGTATACACCCCGCGATATTTTTCGGGAAGAAGTGCAGCGATCCGGCACATGATCTCATCCGTTGCTTCGCGCATGGCCTGTTCGCGCCCTTTCCCTTTGGGGATCTGAATATGGAATAGATCTCCCGCCCTGACTGTGATTTTTGATCGCCGAAAGTGCTTGATGTTTTCCATAATCCTGCGGTCCTCCGTGCCTGTCAAAGCAACAGGCAAAACAGGATATCCGCTCTTGCTTGCCAGAAAAGCGACACCCATTCTTCCTTCCTGCAAAGCTTCGGTTTTTGAGCGCGTTCCTTCAGGGGCGATCACCAGCATGCCACCATTTTGCATCCGCGCAAGGATTTCGCGCAGCGCGGGATAATCCGCTTCGAAGCGATTCAGCCATATCGCATTGACGGCTCGTCCGATCGCGCCGAAAAGCGGGTGGTTCTTATATTTTTCAGCGACCGGCATGATGATATCCTCCCGGTCAATGATGCACAATAAGACGGCTGTATCCAGCCGGCCCAGATGATTTGCTGCGGCAATAAAATTGCCCGCGGGGAGCTTTTCCATGTCGTGTACTTCTATATCGGCAATGATCTTCATGAAGAATCGTACAATGGAACGTAAGGTTCTGTAATTCATGTCTCTCATTTTACAATAAAAAACGGGCTGCCATGGCCGCCCGTAAAACGAAAAAAACATCGTCGGAGCTATTTCCATAAATAATCGTCGGAACCTTTGCTCCTCATTGTATGCTGTGAGCCGTATTTTTCGAACATGCGTTGGAAGATCAGCGTATCGCCGGGAGCCATGTTGATGATCTCAAAGCCAACGTTGAATGTGAAGGGGTCAACATGATCCCTGCGGCACCACTTGCTGCGTGCAATGAACACCATGGAATTCTGGTCGGCAATGTCAGGCGTGAGATCAATGAGCAGGCGAAAATCCTTTCCTTGCGGGATCTCTGTGGGGCTGTCCAGTCTAAATCCGCCCGCACTAATATCTGAAAGATATCCAACGATTTGCTTGGTTGCGGCATCCTTGACTTGCATGTAGTAGGTAAAGTCGCGGCGGTTTATTTTTCGTTTATCAGCCATGATGAGCACTCCTTGCCTTCTGCACAGTATAAAATATGTCCGCAAAGGATTCAAGGGCGTACAATCACAAAAACACGTTTGTAAGTGTGCTGCAAGCCAGATCCGGTGGGGAACTGTGCTTCACCACCAGATATGGATTTTATACCACATAACGCTCGAGTTGCCGGGATCATGGTTTTGTGAGATTTTTTCAATTAACTGATTTGAACCCTTCGGCACGCACTGTCAGTCAGGACAACGCCTGCGGGATCTTTCTACTCTGCCTTCAGAACATGGGTCAGGATTGTCGCTCCCGAGCCGCCGATGTTTTGCGCCATGCCGATCTGAGCGCCATCCACCTGTGTTTTGCCGCACTCGCCGCGCAATTGCTGGACGATTTCCGCGATTTGATACATCCCGGTCGCGCCGACCGGATGCCCGCGCGCCTTTAGCCCGCCCCGCGTGCAGACGGGCACGCGTCCATTCGGGCTGATCTCGTTATCGAGGCCGAGCCTCACACCCTGGCCGCGTTCGGCGAATCCGCAGGCTTCGAGCGAAAGCGCGGACATGATCGAAAACGCGTCGTGCAGCTCGAACACATCGATATCTTTCGTTTCGACGTTTGCCATCCCACAGGCGCGCCTGGATGACTCGTACGCAGCGGATAAGAACAACGGATCTTTTCTCGAATGGGCGGCAATCGAATCTGTTGCGGCGGCCGAGCCTGCCACCATGATGCGCGGCCTGCCATTCACCGACGCGACCTTCTCCGCCGGGACGATGATCGCCGCGGCTGCGCCGTCACCGATGGGCGACGCGTCCAGTAAATTGATCGGCGTGGCAACCATGCTTGATTTTTCAAATTGATCCACACTGATTTTCTGATGCAAGCGCGCGAAAGGGTTATGCATGGCGTTCGCATGTGCATTGATGGAAAAGGGCGCGAAGTCAGCGTGTTTCCAGCCGAACTCGTGCATGTATCGGCGCATGAGCAACGCGTTGATGCCCACGAACGATACGCCTTGTTCCACTTCGTAATCCGCATCGGCGGCAGTGGCCAAGGCCGCAGTCACATCATGGCCCGCTTTATCGGTCATCTTCTCGACACCCACCACCAGCGCTGAGTCGATTTCTCCCGCGGCAACAGCCATCAGTCCCGCACGCAGCGCTGCCGCGCCGGATGCACAGGCGGCTTCCACTTTCACGGCCTCCTGATGCCAGAGTCCGATCCAATCCGCAAGAAAAGTTCCCAGTTGATTCTGCCCGCTGACCAGGGGGGACAGCATATTGCCAACAAACAGCGCGTCGACCTTATCCATGCCCGCATCCTGCAGGGCGGCGAAGGCAGCCTCCCCCCCGATCTCGCGCAGGGACTTGTCCCAGTGTTCGTCAATTTTTGTCTGACCAATTCCAAGGATCGCAATTTTTCGCATGGTTTTCTCTGTGGATATTCTAACTGATTTGACTATCATCTTCTATCAAATAAAAAGGAGCGGCAATTGCCGCTCCTTAAACTGCTCCATCGTTGATTTATGGATGGTTTTTGTTTTTATCTTTGTTCTTCCCCTTATCTTTATTCTTGCCATTGCCGTGGTCCTGCTGGGCCAAAGAATCTTGTGAGTCATCCTCCGCATGGCCAGAAACGATGATGCCCAAATTATGCTTGTCCTTATTTTCACGCAGCGCTTTTTTGAATTGACCCCAGTTGGTGGGAACAGGATCCTCACCAAAATCAAGGCAAGCATCGTAAGTGCCGTCCCGTTTGGCTTGCAAAATGCACTCTGTTGCAGTTACATCCACATTTCCATCTTCGGTAATACCCTCTGACATCCACAACGCCTGAGCAATGACACCGAAGCCAAAACCATCCTCCTCGTGGTAACCATCTATTAAACTGGCCATATCGGGATCATCAGGGAAGAAGAAGGCGGCTAACAGTGCGGCAATGGGATGAACATCTTCCTCTGTGGGTTCTTCATCGGGAATCACAGTGGTTGGATCAATTACCACTGGCTGTCCAATTTGGGTTAGAACAGGCTCCTGTGTGGTCAGGTCGAATAGACCGAGTTCATCAGCGGTAACATCACTGATACGAACGGTTTGGCCATCTGTAAGCGTCACAAGGACGGTAGTCACTCCGTTCGCATCGGTCTCAGTCGTAATGCTCTGTATCATTCCTGAAACGGGAGTTGTATCCTGTGCCAGCGGGGCCGCGGCCGCCACACCGACCTGCGCTGTCAGGAGCACAAAGACTAACAATACCCCTGCAAGTAATTTGGTCTTGGACATATTTTCTCCTTTCTGAGTAAAACCTGTAAACTTATTCTATTCAACTTAATGGTATTTGGTCTTAACAAGGATGAAAAGGGGACTTTTTTACTAATTAGGTTACAACTAGACCAGCTTGCTGACAATTGCCAGTAATATTCCTCCCGCCATTACACTCCCCAATTGACCCGCCGTATTTGCCCCCATGGCATGCATCAAAATGAAGTTGTCAAAATCCTCATCGTTTGCCACCTTCGCGGCCAGTCGTCCGGCCATCGGGAAAGCTGAAATGCCTGCCGCGCCGATCAACGGATTGATCCTATGCCCGCTTAGCACAGACATCAATTTGCCAAAGAGCAGACCCGCAACCGTGTCCAATCCAAAGGCGAGCAAACCCAGCCCAAGGATCTGTATCGTGGCGAGATTCAAAAAACCCGCCGCGCTCATCGTCGCGCCGATGGTGAGGCCCAGGAACAACGTGGCGATATTGATGATCTCGTTCTGCGCGGCTTTACTTAACCTTTCTACAACCCCGGACACCTTGAGCAGGTTGCCGAGCATAAGCATGGATATCAATGGCGTTGCTTCAGGGATCAGTAATCCGACTACAAGCGTGACGATCATGGGAAACGCGATCAACGCCTTTTGTGAGATGGGCTTTGGCATGTAGTCCATGCGGATCATGCGTTCTTTTTTCGTGGTCAATAATTTCATCAGCGGCGGCTGAATGATCGGGATCAGGCTCATATAGGAGTAGGCCGCAACAGCGATGGGGGCAAGCAGTTCAGGCGCCAGCTTTGATGCCACGAAAATGGATGTAGGCCCGTCGATCGCGCCGATCACTCCGATTGATGCGGCCTGATTAAGTGGAAACCCAATCGCGATGGCCAGTATCAACGTGCCGAAAATTCCAAACTGTCCCGCTGCACCCAGCAATGCCATCTTCGGCTGCGCGAGAAGCGGACTGAAGTCGATCATGGCGCCAACCCCCACGAAGATCAGCAGGGGGAACAATTCGGTTGAAATGCCTGCGTCGTAGAGAACGCCCATCATGCCCTCTGCGGCGGTCATGCCACCCATTGGGATGTTCGCCAGCAGACAACCGAATCCGATTGGCAGAAGCAATACAGGTTCGATCTCTTTTGCCACAGCCAAATACATCAAGGCAAGCGCAGTAGTGATCATCAGCGCGTTACCCCATGTGAAATGAAGGATTCCTTTGAGCAATTCTGGTAGCAACGATGCTAAATCCATATATGACCTGTCTACTTGTTTACATGTCTACTTGTTTACAGGTACACAAGTACACATGTAAACAAATCAATCTGCAAATTTCACCAATATCTGCTTGTGAGCCACGGCTTGATTTGCACTTACGAGAACTTCTGAGATCCTTCCCGCACGTATGGAGCGAATGCTATTCTTCATCTTCATTGCTTCAATGACGAGTATGACCTGCCCCGTTTCGATTTGCTCGCCAGCCTTTACGAAGATCTCGATCACCGTGCCGGGCAGAGGCGCTGTCATTTCATCGGTGTTCAGACCCGGACCTGGTTGGGGCTTTGGCAATTCAACAGAGTTAGTTTCCTTCGCCTCTTTTTGGCCTGCTGGCTTGATCCCGTTTTCAGGGCTGACCTCAAATTCCTGACCATCCACGCGCGCGATGACGGGCCGCGCGTGGATATCTTCGATCTCTACTTCATAGGATTTGTCTGCAATTCTGACGGTGTATTTCATCCATTATCCTATCTTGCGCGGTTGGCGGTTAAGCCGTTCCCCTTTTTGATATAACTGTTGTGTACGCATGCCCAACTGCCATGCAGAAACAAGGGCGGTTGGAGGGTCGGACAGTGGATGAGCGTTTTCCATCTCCTGCTGCGCGAGCGCGAAGGCAACCGCGAGAGCCGCGACCCGGGCATTGTCCCCCCCTTGCATCCCTGCCAACCTTGGGGGGGATAGTGGCGGGGCAGCGGATTCTTTATCTGCAGTGATCCGTGTAAGCAGGACCATGATCCACCACAATAGAATGATCGCGGCGAAGACGAGTCCCATGCCGAGTGCGGTGATTTCAAGGGCAATCATCAAGTTGCTCATACTGGGATGTTCCCATGCTTGCGCGGCGGGGCGGGTGCGTACTTATCGCGCAGGGCGGATAGCGCCGCGATGATCTTCGGACGTGACTCGCGCGGCTCGATGATGTCATCCACATAACCGGTGGACGCCGCGTAATATGGATTGTTGAATTTCTCGCGATATTCCGCGGCGAGTTTTTTACGCTCCGCGGCTGGATCGTCCGCGGCTGCAATCTGCTTCTTGAACAGTATATTCGCCGCGCCCTCCGCGCCGAGCACTGCAATTTCAGCGGAGGGCCAGGCATACGTGACATCTGTGCCGAGATACTTGCTGGACATCACCACATACGCGCCGCCGTACGCCTTGCGCGTGATAATGCATATCTTCGGAACCGTGGCTTCTGAATACCCGTAAAGGAGCTTTGCGCCGTGACGAATGATGCCGCCATGCTCCTGTGCGACGCCTGGAAGGAAACCTGGAGAGTCGACGAACGTGACCAGCGGAACATTGAAGCAATCGCACATGCGCACAAAGCGTGTCATCTTGTCGGCGGCGTCAATATCAATCACCCCTGCCATAATGGCAGGTTCCTGCCCGACCACGCCGACGCTGTGCCCGCCAATGCGTGCCAACCCTACAATCGCATTGCGTGCCCAACTTGGCTGGAATTCAAGGAACGAGCCGTGGTCAATGATCTTCTCAATGACCTGGTGCATGATGTATGGCTCGGAGGGATCTAGTGGAACAATGCTGTTGAGCGAATCATCCATGTATGCCAGATCGTCAGTTGGCTTGGTGTAGGGTGGATTCTCGACGTTGTTCGATGGCAGATAGGAAAGAAAATGACGCACCGTGTCAAGCGCATCTTTTTCACTTTTCATGCTCAGGTGCGCAACACCGCTGACTGACGTATGCACATCCGAGCCACCGAGTGACTCAGCGTCGATCACCTCGCCTGTTACGGCTTTGATCACTTCCGGTCCCGTCAGGAACATGAACGATGATTTCTCGACCATAATGACCAGATCTTGCAGGGCAGGGGAGTACGCCGCGCCGCCTGCGCAGGGTCCAAGCATGACAGCGATCTGCGGAATCACGCCTGAGTATTGCGCGTTGCGCCTGAATATCTCTGCATATCCGCCCATGGAGCGTACGCCTTCCTGGATACGCGCGCCGCCTGAGTCGATCAGCGAAATAAACGGCACACCGTTGCGTACGGCCAGGTCCATCACGCGGCAGATCTTGTGTGATTGCATCTCGCTCAACGTTCCGCCGTAAATTGTGAAATCCTGTGAATACAGATATACTGTCCGCCCACTGATCTGTCCATAGCCTGTAACCACACCGTCGCCATAGTATGTTTCAGTGAGCAAATTCAATTCATCGCCCTGATGCGTGATGAACGGCTCGATCTCATTGAATGTGCCTTTATCGAGCAGCAGATCAATGCGCTCACGGGCTGTCATCTTGCCTTTGGCTTTTTGTTTTTTGATTCGTACTTCGCCACCGCCTTCAAGCGCCTTCGCGCGTACCCGGCGGAGTTCAAGAATTCGGGGATCTTCCTGTGTCATGTTTTTCCTTTTTCGTGAATTATTTCACAATTTTTAAGTGTAACACTGCCCGGCCTATTAACCAGTGATGGATGGCATCCCTCAAATAGGACAGACCGCCTCTTCTTTCGGAACTGAACCTGTCACCATAACTGATTGACGACCGTTCAACTGGCTGTCATCAATTCAAATCTTCCTTGCTCAAATTCATCCCAATTGATTTATACTTGTGGCAATTAACAAAGAATTATCAAGATGGAACACTCTGTTTGGATGGAAAACTTGTTGGAGGCCGTTGCGCAACTGGGAGATGAAGGCCATGTGGCAGTGGATTTCCTGCGCTCGCGGAGAACGAAGATCGGCTTCAAGCCTGCCCGCCCAAACGTCGGCGCGTTTTGGACTGTGTTTGGTAACATCCGCTTGAATTCACAGTACTATAGCTATGAGACACCATTAGACGACCTTCGCGTCAGGACGTTGATCATTCATGAAGCCCGCCATTTGCAGCAGGGCATGGTGACTGCTTTATCTGTCTATGGCGAATTGGATGCATGGCAATTGGAATTCGGTATTTACCACCGTGTACAGGGCAAGTACCCTCATCCTGTAATCGCAGAGTTAATGACCCTGCCTTTGAAATATGATCGTGGTGTCCTTAAGAAAGCGGCTGTTCTCATGCAAGCCTACGCAGGGAAGGGATATCGCGTTGATCTGCTCCCGTTGTACCCGCTGGACAGGGAGATAAGATATTGGGCGTTCCGCAATAAAGCTTTATCTCGAACAGGATGATAGTACTCGACCTAATTTATGACTAATGCTCGCGCAGAGATCATGGCCCTGCTCAATGGACAAAAGCTTTCTGACCCACCGGCCTTCAGCGGTTTGATTCACATAACGACTGAAGGATTGAAGCATGAGGGTTTATTGCTTCAGGAAGCTCATCATGATGAAAAGAAAATGGCAAGGGCCGCGGCGAGCACATTTCATCTTACGGGGATGCCATCTGCAGCCCTGCCTTTGGATTTAAGCGTGGAAGCCGAAGCACTGGGCGCCGTGCTGGACTTTTCACACGATGACAGGTTTCCGCTTCCCGCCGCGCCATCCGTCGCTTCCGTTAAAGATATGGTTATCCCGTCTGACGCGTTGACCCGCGGCCGCCTCCCCGTCATTCAGCAGGCAATCGCAAACCTCAAGCAGGATATTGGGAATGAAGCCGTCATCTCGGGTATGATTCCGGGTCCATACACGCTGCTGTTGCTGCTGGTTGAGCCTGGGAAATTGTTCATGGAAATGAAGAAGGAACCAGGGGCTGTCAACCAAGTCCTCGAGCAATTGTGTCGTTTTCTTGCGCAGGTGGGACATGCCTATAAAAACGCGGGCGCGGACTTCATCACAGTCCACGATATGGGCGGGTCACCTGTATTTATTGGACCCGCAAAGTATGAGCAATTCGTTTTTCCAGCCGAAAAGCAACTCATTGCGGAATTGCCGACGCCGCGCGTCTTATCTGTGTGCGGCAACATCAACCCTGTGTTGCATTTGCTCGGCGAGACAGGCGCGGAGGCTATTTCAATTGATCAAACCAGTGACCTGATCATCTCACGCGCCAGATTGCTTGATACACTGCTCTTCGGAAACATTGATCCCGTAGAAACATTGTGGCGCGGCAACCAGGTTCAGGTCCGCGAAGCAGCTAACAGGGCGAAAGAGGCGGGGGTGGACGCCATCTGGCCGGGATGTGACCTTGTCCCAATCACGCCGATTGAGAACATAAAAACCCTCATCCATTGACGGTTTCCTGCTGCACATGTAAACTGATAAAAACCAACTGAGGAGACCGTGGCATGGCAGGGAAATCGGCGCCTTCAATGTTTTCCGTTTTTCGGAATCGTTCCTTCACGCTTCTATGGGTCGGACAACTCATCTCCTCGATGGGGAGCGCGCTCACCGCGCTGGCCGCGTCCATCCTTGTGTACCGCCTAACCGGCTCCGCGCTCAGCGTGGGATTGATGCTGATTGCGACATCAAGCCCCACCATAGTGATCGGATTAATCGCGGGTGTAATCGTGGACCGTTACGACCGCAAACGCATCATGCTGATCTCAGACCTGCTGCGTGCGGTTTTGATCTTGCTTATCCCGTTTTTGATTCCGTTAAATATCAACTGGCTGTATGTCATTGTCGCGCTGACGAGCGGCATCGCTCAATTCTTTGATTCGGCTCACGCCAGTGTTTTGCCCGAAGTCGCATCGGATGAAGAACTCTCTGCCGCGAACGCGTTGATGGCAATCAGTTCTGTCGGTTCAACAACGATCGGGTTTGCCGCGGCGGGAATTATTGCTTCAAGCCTGGATATCAACTGGGCATTTTATCTGGATGGTTTTTCTTTCCTTGCTTCAGGTCTGCTGATTCTTTTTACGAGCGTGCCGTCATTGCCCGTTGTGGAGAATACAAGTTTTCACGCCATCAGGGAAAATCTGCAGGCAGGCTTGCGCGTTGTGGGGACCGTTCCCATTCTTCGTTCATTATTTATCGTGGTCGCACCCATCTTCTTGATCTTTGGTTTGCAGAATTCCCTGCTCCTGCCCTTCTCGATTCGTGAGTTAAACGCAACAGAGTTCCATTTTGGCTTGCAACAAGCCGCCGAGGCGATCGGCGTCGCGCTGGGCAGTTTGGGCATGGTGCGCTTCGCGGACCGCATCCGGGAAGGGCAATGGCTGGCGATCAGTTATTTGAGTATGGCAGTTGCGACGCTCATCTATTCACTTTCCTCGGTCGTTTCGATTGCGATCTTTTTGATGGGAGTCTCGGGTCTGCTGAATGCTCCGTCGTTCATCGGGCGTCAGTTGGTGATCCAGCGCGCTACGCCGCGCGCGATGCGCGGACGCGTGAACAGCGCCTTCTTCGTGGTGCGCGATGTGATGTTCGTGATGGGCATGGCGCTGGCAGGCTTAGCCGATGTGATGAACGTGCGGATATTGTTTATCATCAGTTCGTTCGGGCTCTTGTTCGCGGGCGCGGTGGTTTTGGTACTGCCTGGGCTGGGTCAACCCGCCGCGGAATGGAAACGCACCATCAGCCTTTTGAGAGGGGCTGAGGCGGCGCCGCGGCTTGGGGCGGGCAGAACTGCTACAAGGTCGGAGATTGACCGCTTTATCAGTTACATGCAGGAGATGGCGGAGATGAGTCCAAAAGAACGCGATCAACTTGCCGCGCAGACTCTCGTGGCCGAGGCACCCGGCGGAAAGATCGTCGTCTATCGCGGCGAGACCAGCGACATGGCTTATTTCATTTTGAAGGGGAGTGTTGCGGCGGGCTACATCAAGGATGATGATTATGTGATCGCAAGTACTATGCAGGAGGGCGACTTCTTCGGCGAGATCGCGGCGCTGACCGGCGCGGCGCGCACAGCCAATATCATTACGGAGGAGGAAAGCGAATTCCTGATCATCCCTGCAAAGGTCATGCGGCAACTGGCGAAGCAATACGATGGGCTGAGGCGGGTGTTTTATATGACGATGGCGCAGAGATTGAGCAGGATCGAACTGCCGCGCGGCACGAGCCTTGACCAGAATCTGTTGCGCGAGTTGAGGACGAATGTGGAAGAGTGATTGACTTAAGGTACTTCCAACTGTACACTTACGTTTATCAGACAGAGGATTGAGGAGCGCGGCTATGGCAAAAAAGTCATCGTCCGTAAAAAAGGCGATTAAGCCAGTTAAGAAAAAAGCAACTGGTGCGGAGAAAAAGAAGGTTACAAAGAATTCATCTACAATGGCAATTCATCCCGCGGATTCCATCGCCCGCATGCGCGAACTCTCGTGGACAGGTCAGCACGCCAAAGCCGTTGACCTCGCCACCGAGACATTGAGTAGGTCAGGCTTAAAGCCTGACATGCAAATGGACTTGCTCGACCTGCGCGCCGAGTCCTACATCGCGCAAGGGGCACTCGACCTCGCCGCCAAAGACGCGAACGCGATGGTCAAAATTGCGAGCGCTGAAAAGAAACCTGCGCTCAAAGCACAGGCATTGATTCGCAAAGGAACTATACAGGGAGTTCAAGAAGAATATGAACCATCCATAAGGACTCTTACTTCTGCTCTCAAAATCGCTCGAACGATCCGCGCGAAACATCTTGAAGCCGAGAGTCTGCTCTGGTTGGGAAGAACCCAGCTTGCTTTTAGTTTGAACGAACAGGCGATCAATTCCGCTCAACAAGCCGCGGACTTGTATTTAGCTCTTGACAATCCATCCCTTGTAGGTCGCGCATTAAGTACTGTCGCGTTTTCCTGCTTTCGATTGGGGCGGAAGGAGGAGTCCATCAATATCGCGCAAACCGCAGTGATGCTTTGCGGGCAAACGGGGGACAATTTAGGCAAAGGGCGCGCCTTAGAGACACTAAGTAATAATGAAATTGACCTGGCGCTTACAGTCAAACACCTCAAAGAAGCCTATCAAGCGTTTGAAGCATCTGGTTATGTAATAGCTCTTGCCAGCAATACCAATAACCTTGGCTACGCCTATTCTCAGTTTGGGTTGTATCAGCGAGCCGTGCGTTTTTATAAAAAATGTATTGACATTCACCCGTCTGTTTTTGTTTTTCCTTTAACCAATTCAGCCTTTGCAGAAATTGAGTTGAACGCTCCCGACCTTGCCCGCAAACATCTAAATGAGTTGGCTGAACTACGCCCGTCACTTGGCGACAAATATGTCCTTGCCTGCATTCAGGAGATATTGGGACAGATTGCGCTCGCAGAAGGCAATCCTAAATCTGCGGTCGAAAATTTTAAGAGCGCAATCGAAATATCGCATCAAGCCGGGTTAGCGAGAGAGATAGGCGATCATGCGTTACTGGGGCAGGCATACCTGGCTCAAGGCAATAAGACAGCGGCGCTGAAAGCTACAACCCGCGCCGTAAGACTACATCGTGACCGAGGCTTCCCAAAAGTTGAGGACTACCCAACCCAGCAAATCTGGTGGCGGCATGCCCAGGCCCTGCAAGCCAACAGGCAAACAAGCGAAGCGCGCAATGCATTGGAGAAAGCCTATGACTTTATGTTGGAAGGCATCGCCCACACGAGCGACGAGGGGATTCGCCGCAATTATCTCAACAAGATTGCTGTAAACCGCGAACTTCTGCAATACTGGGTAAAGGATGGGGCGAAACGCAGACTGCCCAAAGAACGTCTCTTCGCCCATCTCGCCATCGAGTCCAGTTTGCGCGAACCCTTCGAGCGTCTGGCCGATACGGGTCTGCGCCTCAACGCCCTGAAAACCGTTCCCGACATCCAGACCTTCCTCGTCGAAGAAGTCACCGAGTTAAGCGGCGGCGAGCGCGTGTTATTGATCCATGAAAAAGATGGAAAGCGCGAAGTGGCGGATTCTCTGCTCCCGCGCGGAGAGGACGCTCAGAAATTACTCCGCTCGATCGACTCGCACCTCACCCGCGCCCGCCTCACGCGGGTTGCGCAACAGACTTCCGAAGTCTTTAAGACCTCGGAAGTCTCACGCATCGTTGCCCCCCTCATTGCGCAGAACCAGGTCCTGGGCTACCTCTACGTCGACATGGACTCCCTCTACGGCGTCTTTGACGAAACTGACCGCGATATGCTCGGCATGCTCGCCAATCAAGCCGCCGTCGCCCTAGATAATGCCCAATGGGCGCAGGGACTCGAGCAAAAGGTCGAAGAACGAACCGAAGAATTAAGTCAGAGCAATAAGATACAGACCGCGTTATACAAAATCGCAGATGCGGCAAGCGCCTCGCACAATATGCAGGAGTTTTACGCGCAAGTCCATCGGATTGTCGGCGAGTTAATGTATGCAGGGAATTTCTTTATCGCCACCTACGATGAAAAAAGCGGATTGTTGAGTTTCCCGTACTTTGTAGATGAAAAAGATGAAGCGCCTCCAACCCAGCCTCTGACCAACTTTCACGGTATGACCGGTTGGGTGATTCGCACAGGCAAAATGCTGGAGCACGGGCCTGATCAGTTTTATGAATTGCAGGCAAACAAGGAAATAGAACTGGTAGGTACGGTAGCCGGAGACGGGATGGGCGCGCCGCTTAAAGCGGATGGCAAAATACTCGGCGCTATTTTCGTACAGAGTTATACCGAAGGGATTGGCTATACAGATCAAGATGAACAGATGCTGGAGTTCGTCGCTCAACACATCGCCAGCGCGTTGACGCGCGCCCGCGCCCTTGA
>Ga0209619_10001868_pt1 | contig 15328 bp, 14 predicted proteins | sample Rifsed16ft3_FD_184011 | JGI IMG/M metagenome (GOLD analysis project Ga0209619, IMG submission 184011) | Soil microbial communities from Rifle, Colorado, USA - sediment 16ft 3 (version 2) | ecosystem: Environmental > Terrestrial > Deep subsurface > Rock core/Sediment | place: Rifle, Colorado... | reverse complement strand
GCAGACGGGCGAGCCCGCCATCGTGAACGACGTCCGCCGCGATCGGCGGTTTCAGGCGAAGTTCGACGAGCTCACCCGGTTTCAAACCCGGTCCATCCTCTGCGCTCCCCTGATCTCCCGCGGGAGAACCATCGGCGTCGTCGAGATCATGAACCGCGCCGTGGGCTCCCGGTTCACCAAGAGGGACATGAACCTCCTCCTGACCCTGGTGGAGCCTGCCGCCATCGCGCTCGAGAACGCGTTCCTGTTCCAGAAGACGGAGCAGCTCGCCGTCACCGACGACCTGACCAAGCTCTACAACTCGCGATACCTCAATAGCTACCTGGAGCAGGCGATCGGGCGCGCCCGGGAGGTTTCGGGGAGCCTCGCGGTGATGTTCCTGGACCTCGACGGCTTCAAGTCAATCAACGACCGCCACGGCCACTTCTACGGAAGCCGGACTCTCCGAGAGGTGGGGAACTTGATTCGCTCCGCCGTGAGGGAGGAGGACGTGGTGAGCCGCTACGGAGGGGACGAGTTCGTGATCGTCCTCCCCGATACCGACGCCGAGGGAGCGCTCGCCGTCGCGGAGCGCATTCGAAATGCGCTCAAGAGCCACCGGTTCCTGGCCGAGTTCGGACTCGAAGCGAGGCTTTCCGCGAGCCTGGGCCTGAGCCTCTACCCGGATCACGGCAAAGAACCGCAAGAACTTATGCAGAAAGCCGACCAGGCAATGTATAGTGTGAAGGTGCGTGGAAAGGACGCGGTTTGCGTCGCGAAGTGATGAAACCGGTCCTGACAACCTGACAATCCGGTTCGCCTGAATCGGCTGAAACATTGAATCGTTGATTTCGCATTTCACCGACTCGAGCTCGAAGCGCATGTATCTCCGCTCCGTCTTCAGCCTGTTCTCCAATGAGCTGGCCATCGACCTCGGAACCGCCAATACCCTGGTCTTCGCCAAGGGCAGAGGCATCGTGGTGTCCGAGCCCTCCATCGTCGCCATCAACGACCGCACCGCCAAAGTCGAGGCCGTGGGTAAAGAGGCGAAGGAGATGCTGGGGCGCACCCCCGGAAACATCACCGCCATCCGTCCCATGAAGGACGGCGTCATCGCCGACTTCGAGGTGACGGAGAAGATGCTCGCCTACTTCATCCAGAAGGCCCATAACCGCAAGGTATGGGTCGCCCCGCGGATCGTCATCGGCATCCCCTCGGAGATTACCCAGGTGGAGAAGAGGGCGGTGAGGGACAGCGCGCTCCGGGCGAAGGCGAGCGAGGTGTTCCTCGTGGACCAGGCGATGGCGGCGGCCATCGGCGCCGGGCTTCCGGTCACCGAGCCCTCCGGCAACATGGTGGTCGACATCGGCGGCGGGACGACCGACGTCGCCGTCATCTCCATGGCGGGAATCGTCTACTCGAGCTCGGTGCGGGTCGCCGGCAACGAAATGGACGAGGCGATCATCAAGTACCTGCGGAAGAAGTACAACCTTCTCATCGGAGAACGCACCGCGGAACAGGTGAAGATGGAGATCGGCTCCGCCTATCCGTTGGACAAACCGATGACCATGGAGATCAAGGGCAGGAACCTGATCGAGGGCATCCCCAAGACCCTGGTGGTCACGGACGAGGAGATGCGGGAAGCCCTGGAAGAGACGGTCTCGATCCTGGTGAACGCCGTGCGCGTGGCGCTCGAGAGGACGCCGCCGGAGCTCTCGGCGGATATCGTCGACCGCGGCATCGTTCTGACCGGCGGGGGCGCGCTCTTGAAAAACCTCGACAAGCGCCTTCGCGAAGAGACCGGCCTTCCCGTGTCCATGGGCGAAGACCCGCTCTCCTCGGTGGTGCTGGGGGCGGGCCGAATGCTCGAAGACGTCAAGCTTCTGCGGAAAGTGTGCTTGGAGTGATCTCTCCCGTATTTCTGGCGCTTCTTCCGACCGAACTCTGATTCATGGCGACCACGACATCCGCCCCCCTGGGTTCCAGGGGCGGGCACCTCGTCTTCGGTCTCGTGCTCGTGTTGCAGGCGCTGCTCCTCTCCTCCCAGGTGACGACCGAGGGAGGGCATTCCGCGCTTCGCGCTCTCCTCATCGGCCTCTTCTCCCCGATCCAGCGGGGAGCTGACGCCGCGCTCGGCGCCTTTTCCTCCATGTGGTACGGCTACGTCGATCTCCGGGGGGTCCGCGAGGAGAACGGGCGTCTCAAGGAGGACGTTGCCCGTCTCGAGCAGGCGCTCTGGATGGAGCGCGACCTGATCGCGAGTTATCGCCGGTTGAGCTCCGTTCTCGAGTTCGCCGAGCGCATTCCCGGAAACCCCATCGTGGCCGAGGTCGTCGGACTCGACGCGAGCGCGTGGTTCCGGACCATCACCGTGAACCGGGGGACGGCGCACGGTGTCGCTCTGAACGCCCCGGTGATCGCCGCCGGCGGGCTCGTGGGGCGGGTGATCGCGATCGGAAGCGACGTCGCCCAGATTCAGCTCCTCACGGATAGGGACTGCTCGGTAGGCGCTCTCCTGGCGCGGACCCGCGCGCGTGGGGTCGTTGCTGGAAGTGGCGAGCAGGCGAGCCCGACCGGCCTCACCCTCAACTACGTGAGCAATCTCGAGGATGTCGTCGAGGGCGATTTGATCGTGACCTCGGGAATGGACGGCATTTATCCCAAGGGCATCGCCATCGGGCGGGTGGGCTCGGTGCGCAACGGCCCCCGGCTCTTCAAGATCGTCACCGTCGAGCCGGCGGCGAACCTCGACCGTCTCGAGGAGGTCTTCATCCTGGAAGCGGCTTCGGTCAGCGAGGTCATCGAGCGCGTCGAGTGAGGGTCCTGGATATCGTAGCCGCCCTCCTTGCGGCTTTCGTTCTCCAGACCGTTCTCGGTCGTTACCTCTCGTTCTTCGGCGCCTACCTGGACCTCTTCGCGGTGGTCGCGGCGGGCTTCGGCCTCGCGCGGGGACGGGTGGCGGGGCTCCTGAGCGGTGCTTTGGCCGGTCTTCTTCAAGATGCCTTCTCCGGGGGCCTCCTGGGGTTCAACGGCATCTCCAAGACCACCGTGGGGTATCTTTCGGGCATCGCCGGCCGGCACCTGATCATCCGCGGCTGGTCGACCCGGAGCCTGTTCTTCGCCCTGGCGACCGTTCTGGACCTTCTGATTCTTGCGGTCGTGGGCTATGCCGCGGAGCTTCCGCGGGTTGTGGGCGAGGGGTTCGCGCCACTTTATCTCTGTATCGGAAACGCCTTCGCTGGTATTCTTTTAGTGAGGGTTCTGGAGCGCCGACCCAAAGGCGAGCTCTAAGCGGGCATTAACAAAGGCAACCTCCTCCCCCATAAGACTTCGACTAGAATCGCTCGGAATGAACGTCTACGAGGACCTGAGGCCCCTGCGATCGCGCCTCGCCTGGTGGCGCGCCCTCGTGGTCCTTCTGTTCGTCGGATTGGTTCTTCGCTTCTGGCAGCTCCAGGTCGTGCGATCGACGGCCTACGACGAGCTCGCCCGAGCGAATCACGTGCGCCCGATCCCAGAGAGCGCCCCGCGCGGTCTCATCCTGGACCGCTACGGAAGCATCATCGCGGAGAATCGCCCGTCGTTCAATCTCACCCTCGAAGAGGAGCGCCCCGACACCCTCGAGGCTCTGAAGCAGCTGGTTCCCCTCGGCGATGCGGACTTCGACGTCGAGAAGTACCTGCGGGAAGCCCGGCTCGACGCCGCAATCCTCAAGGAGGACATCCCCCTCGAGGAGGTCGCGAGGGTCGAGGCGCGCCAGCTCGAGCTTCCGGGGGCTCACATCCGGTTCGTTCCCCGCCGTTACTACCCGGCGGGTATACGCGCCGCCCACATCGTCGGCTACGTCGGTCGGATGACCGAGGAGCAGCTCCAGGAGAAGGACTTCGCGGGTGCGGAGCGGAACGACTATGTCGGCCAGTCGGGGGTCGAGCGAATCTACAACGAGCTCCTCATGGGCCGGAACGGGGTCCAGAGGGTCGTGGTGAACAGCCTCGGGCGGCGCGAGCGGGTTCTCGATCAGGTCCCTCCGGTCTGGGGAGAGTCGGTGCAGCTTTCGATGGACCTCGAGCTCCAGCGCGTCGCGGAGGAGGCCTTCGCGGGGTACGCCGGGTCGGTCGTGGCTCTCGACCCCCGAAACGGGGATGTCCTGGTGATGGGAAGCTTCCCCGCCTACGACCCGAACTTCTTTTCCGGTCGATTCGAACGGAAGAAGTGGCTCGATCTGGTGAACGACTCGGAGCACCCGCTTTCGAACCGCGCTATCCAGGGCCGCTACGCCCCTGGCTCGACGTTCAAGCTGGTGGTGGCGGCCGCCGCTCTGGAGCAGGAGATCGTGACGCCGGACACCGAGATGTACTGCCAGGGATCGGTTCGGATGTACGGGAACGTCTTTCATTGCAGTAAGGCCGGAGGACACGGTCGGCTGAACCTCGTCGATGCCCTCGCGCAATCCTGCAATAGCTACTTCTATCAACTGGGCGCCAAGCTCCAGATCGAGACCATCGCCCGCTACGGACGTCTCTTCGGCCTCGGCGCTCCCACCGGAGTCGACCTGCCGCACGAGGTCTCGGGGCTCATCCCCGATCCCGAATGGAAGAAATCGGCTCGCAACGAGCCGTGGTACGCCGGGGAGACGATCTCGGTCGCGGTGGGGCAGGGGTCGGTCCTCGTGACCACGATGCAGATGGCGAGGCTCGCGGCCACCGTGGGAACCTCGGGCGATATTCATCGTCCCAAGCTCTTCCTGCGAAAGCTCCCGGTCGGAGCGGATCCCGAGCCCTATACCGGGACGAGCCTTCAGGAGCCCATCCGCCACGTGGGATTTCGCCAGGGGACCTGGCGGGCGCTCCAGGAGGGAATGTTCCGGGCGGTCAATCAGCACGGGACAGCGGGTCGAGCCCGGCTCCAGGGCGTCTCGGTCGCGGGGAAGACGGGCACCGCCCAGGTGGCGTCGCGACAGCGAATCAGCGCGTCCGCCGATGAGAACCGGCCCGAGCATCTTCGCAACCACGCGTGGTTCGTCGGCTTCGCACCGCGGGTGAACCCGGAGATCGCGATCGCGGTTCTGGTCGAGCACGCAGGGGGCGGCGGGGCGGCCGCCGCGCCCGTCGCTCGGAAGATCTTCCAGGCCTACTTCGAGGGACAACGGAAGGAGCGAGTCAGGAATGGTCCTCGACAGACGACAATGGCATTCCATTGACTGGCCCACGGTCCTGGGGCTGGTGGTCGCCTCGGCCTTCGGTCTTCTGGTGATCTATAGCGCCACTCAGGCGGGTCCGACTCCGTATGTCTACAAGGCGCAGATCGCGAGGCTTCTGATCGGTATGGCCCTTCTGGGCCTGACGATGGTCTTCGACTACCACACCATCGTGGATCGCGCCGAGGTCATCTACGTGAGCGTCCTCGTGGTCCTCATCTATCTGGTTCTCTTCGGGGGGCTGCGGGCGGGCACCAACCGCTGGCTCGAGCTCGGGTTCGGGACGTTCCAGCCGGGAGAGCTCGCCAAGATCGGAGTCGTCGTCTTTCTCGCCAAGTACTATTCCGCGGTCCGGAAGAACCATCTGGGCTCGTCGGAAGTGGTCATAACCGGTCTCTTCGCTGGAATCCCCATCGTGCTCATCGCGCTCCAGCCCGACCTCGGCACCGCCGCGACCATCGCCTTCGTGTACATCTCGATGGCCCTCCTCGCCGGGCTCCGGACCCGGCTTCTGGTCGCCGGGGTCATCGCGGTAGCGCTCGCGATTCCGCTCGGGTGGAGCTTCGTTCTCAAGGATTACCAGAAAGAGCGGGTCTACGCGTTTCTCGACCCCGGCCGCGATCCCAGAGGCTCGGGCTACCAGAGCATCCAGTCGACCATCGCCGTCGGCTCCGGAGGCTTCGCGGGAAAAGGCTGGCTCAACGGAACCCAGAGTCAGCTCCAGTTTCTGCCCGCCCCGCATACCGATTTCGTATTCGCCGTCATGGCCGAGGAGTTCGGCTTCGTCGGAGTCTCGACGGTGATCCTCTTGTACCTCGTCATCATCCTGAGGTGTCTCGACACCGCGCGTCGCTCGAGGGACCGCCTGGGGCTCTACCTGGTCTTCGGCGTCTTGTCGATGTTCGTCTTCCAGACGCTCTACAACCTAGCGATGGTGGCGGGGCTCGTGCCGATCAAGGGCTTCCCGCTTCCGTTGATGAGCTACGGGGGCTCCTCGATGCTCGCGACGATGCTCGGGTTCGGGCTCATCTTGAACGTGCGGATGAGACGGTTCGTGAATTGACCTTTTTGTGCTAGATTCTAAGTCAAGTAAACCCCTCCATTTGGAGGGTCCGGGCGTCTCTCGGCCCCTGGGCGCGTAATAGACCGGGGAAGAGCCGCCCTGCAGAAAAGAGTTTGTTGATTGGCATGCCGGGCCCGCGAGAACGGGCAGGCAGTGAGGGAATCAAGATCCCGATCGACCCGTGAGCTCCAAGGCTCCGGAAGGCGCCGCGTCTCACTACGACGCGAAGTTATATCGGGACAGCGCTTTCGAGGGATTCGAACAGGTTGGATCGTCAAAACAACGGCAAGAGCCATAGACCCGTCGTGGGTCGAAGCGCCCGCGAACCGGAGTAGTCCGGCGCGGCCGAAAGAATCGTCCAACCCGTCTGAAACCCTCGAGTTCTTAACTCCCTCCTCCTGCTCGCCGAGGCCCGTCCTGCCCGCCGAGGCGAAACATGTCGAAGGAAATGATCGTGAGTCACAGCCCGCTTCAGACGAGGCTGGCCATCATCGAGAACAGCGTTGTGTCCGAGGTTGCGTTCGAGCGCGAGCGCAGCCGCGGCGTCGTGGGCAACATCTACAAGGGAAGGGTCAACCGGGTTCTGCCGGGGATGCAGTCGGCGTTCGTCGACATCGGTCTCGAGCGGGACGCGTTCCTGTACGTCTCCGACGTCCTCGAGGACGAGGACTTCCTCACCGAGGAGGAGGAGAAGATCGTCCAGACAGAGCGCGAGATCCGGGCCGCCGCGGGACCAGCTCAGTCGATCGACCAGCTTCTTAAGCAAGGGCAGGAAGTGCTGGTGCAGGTGGTGAAGGAGCCACTCGGAACCAAGGGCGCCCGAATCACCTCCTACGTGAGCCTTCCGGGACGGCTCCTGGTTTACATGCCGACGGTCGACCACGTCGGTGTCTCCCGCAAGATCGAGTCCGCGGACGAGCGCTCCCAACTGCGGAAACTCATCCAGCAGTCCCGCCAGCGCGGCGGAGGCTACATCGTGCGCACCGCGGCACAGGGGAAGGATGAAGAGGCCATCGTGGCCGACCTCCGCTACCTCGAGCAGAAATGGCAGGAGATCGGCCATCGCTCGGAGCAGGTCAAAGCACCCGCTCTCATCCACCGCGACCTGGGCCTGGTGTTCAAGTACATGCGCGACGTGCTGTCGCCGGAATACTCCGCCATCCGGATCAGCTCCGAGGAGCTCTTCGACCAGGTCTTGAATTACGTCCGCCAGATCCAGCCCCAGATGCTCCACCGGGTGAAGTACTACTCGAGGAACTATCCGATCTTCGAGGAGTACGGCGTCCAGGCGGAGATCGACAAGGCGCTCCGCAGCAAGGTCTGGCTGAAGTCCGGCGGCTACATCGTCATCAACCAGACCGAGGCGCTGGTCGCGATCGACATCAACACCGGCCGCTACACCGGCGACCGAAGGCTCGAGGACACCATCACCCGGATCAACCTGGAGGCGTTGGAGGAGATCGTCCATCAGATTCGCCTTCGGGACCTCGGGGGCATCATCGTCATCGACTTCATCGATATGGAGGAGAGACGCAACCAGCAGAAGGTTTTCGCGGCCCTCGAGCAGGCCTTGAGGAAAGACCGCTCGCCTACGAAGAGCATCCAGATCAACGAGTTCGGTCTCGTCGTCCTGACGCGCAAACGGGTGAAGCGCTCGCTCGAGCGGGTGCTCTGCCGCCCCTGCCCGCACTGCCAGGGAAGCTCCTGGGTGAAGTCACCGACGACGGTCGCTTTCGAGATCGTGGATCAGGTGCGGAAGAGCTTGAACGAATTTCCCAGAGGCCTGACGGTGCGGGTCCATCCGGAAGTCGCCCGCGCGCTGAAGGGAAAGGAAGCTCCCGTCATCGAGGAGCTCAAGTCCATGGTCAAGCAGGAGGTGGACGTCCGCGCCGACTCCAACATGTACGAGGAGCAGTACGAGCTGGTAGCGCGAAAGTGAGGGCGTTCTACGTCGGCGAGATCGGCTACGTCGGCTTTTCGGTCCGCGCCTGGTAGATCGTTCGCGGATCGAACGCGGGATCCGCAGCGAACGCGCGGCCGAACGCTTCCACCGACTCCGGATACTGCCGGAGCATGTTGTAACTGTAGCCGAGAAGATAGAGCGCGTCGGCCCGCGAAGGATCGAGCTCCACGGTCCTCGTGAGCTCGGTGATGGCGGCCCGGTAGTCGCGCCGGGCATAGTGCCTCTTGGCTTGCTCCATCGACGCCTGGGCGTCTTCCTGTGCTTCCTGAGCGGGGGCGAGGCAGGCGATCGCTAGAATGGCCGAGAAGGTCAGGGCAAATACTCGCGTCCACTTCATCGGAACCTCTCCTGAATTTTGAACGGATGCTCGGCGCAGGCGGTAGTTTACCATCGATCTCGGGCCGATGCATCCTCGCGCTTCGAGCGGGCGCCCTCGGCGACACGCTCCTCGCTCTCCCGTCCATCGAAGCGCTCCGCCGTCTTTCGGGCCCGTCGGGTGAGGTCGACATCGTCGGCACCGAGCCCGCGGTCCAACTGGCGTTGGGCCCGAGGCTCGCGACCCGCGTCCATTCGATCGACAGGTCGCGGTTTAGCGCGCTCTTTCAGAAATCCGTGGACGATGCCGAGCTGCTATCGTTTCTCCGGAGATTCGCGCTGGTACTGGCCTGGTCCAACCTCCCGCTCCTCGCGGAAAAGCTCTCGAAGCTCGGGATTCCGCTCCTCCACGCGAGCCCGCATCCTCCGGCGGACGTCCATGCGAGCGACCACCTCTACCGTTCTCTCTCCCCCCTCGGTGTTCTCGGCCCGGCGCCGCCGCCCGAGATCGACCTGCGCGAAGAGAGCCGCCTCGCAGCTCTCGACTTTCTCCGCGAGAACGGGCTGCCCCCATCCGATTTCACCGCCCTCCATCCCTCGAGCGGGAGCCCGCGTAAGAACTGGCCCGCGGAGCGATTCCAGGAACTGGCCCTGCGCCTCCGGCGGGAGAATCGACGCTTCGTCTGGATCGAGGGCGAGGCCGACGGGAAGGAGGTGGCTTCCCTCGTGAGGCTCGTCGAGGCGCCGGTCGCGCGCGACCTCCCACTGCCGGTGCTGGCCTCCCTCCTTTCGTTGTCCCGGGGATTCGTGGGCAATGACTCCGGGGTCACCCACCTCGCTGCCGCTGTCAAAGCCCGGACGATCGCGCTCTTCGGTCCGACCGACCCGAGTGTCTGGGCTCCCCGAGGTCGCTCCGTTCAGGTTTTGGCCCATGGCTCCAATGCCGAGACCGTGTGGGAGAAGGCCCGCTCCCTGTTCTATCCCCCTTAGTCCTTCTCCCTCACGGGGTTCCCTTCCAAGGGGGGAGAAGCCTTCGGGAACGCGTAGGGGATTCCCAACGTTCAGCCTGAAATATGTCTCTCGGTTTTCAATAACGCTCGCTGGGGATCGAAAACCACCGCGATAAATAGGGGTCTTCGCATGAGGAACCCCATGATTCTGTAGCGCCCTCACGGCGGCTTGGGGCACGAATCTTGCTTTTCCGATGGTATAACCACAAACACTAACTCTGAAGAGGCACCCGAAATGCCCGGGGGCTTCTAAAAAGGAGTCAGCGAAAATGGCGATGGCATTGCTCGATACGCAGGAGTTCGGCATCGGCATCTACCGCGGTTCGGAGCGCGTAGGAAGAATCCGCTTCCACATCGGAATCCGTGCCGCCGAAGGCGAAGTCTCGTACTCCGCCGCCGACCCGGAGCTTCGGAAATCTCTCCGAGCGCTCATGGGCCGGAAGCGCAGCTGGCGATGGCAGGATTTGACGCGCAGGCTCATCGACAGTCTCTCGCTGTCTACTGGAGGGCGCTTCGTTCTGCGGTTTGGCACCACGCCTTCAGACGAAGGACGTGGCGACGGAGAGCACGGCCTGCGCCGAGCGATCAACCGCGCCGTCAACGAATGATTTCCCCCACAAACAAGTAAGTCCCGCCGGACACGAAGCCCTCGGGTGCTGGTCCCCGCATGATGCTGGCACTCGAGGGCTTCAATAATCTAGAACGCAAAGTCGCAAAGATCCGCAAAGGCGCAGGGCAGGAACGGGCCTGGACCCGATTCTTCTCTGCGTCCCTGCGTTTCTTGGCGCCCTTGCGTTCTTCTTATCTTCCCAGCGCTAACCGGTCGGCTAAGGGGGCGGGGAGGCCGGCCGCGCGGATCTTCGCCTGGGTCTTCTCGTACGGGTAGGCCACTCGGTAGATCGTCATCGTCATCCGCCCGCTGTCGAGGATTCCGAAGCTCGCGCGGTTGTCGCCGTCGCGCGGCTGGCCGATGGAGCCGGGGTTGATCAGGTAACGCGTGCCCTGGCGGAGCTTCACCTTGTAGCTTCCGCCGTTCGGGCCTTCCCCCATCGGGATGTAGGTGGTGAGCGCTTGCTCGTCGAGCCCGAAGACGACGGGGAAGTGGCTGTGGCCGAAAAAGCAGATGGGGGTCGCGAAGTACGGGAACATGTTGAGGGCTTCGATCTCCCCGAAAATATAGGCGTCCTCGTCGAGGGGCGTGCCGTGGGAGATGGAGAAGATGTCGTCCACGCGCACCGGCCCCTTGGGGAGCGCCCGGAGCCATTTGCGGTGGCGTGGAAGGAGTTTGCTCTCGGTCCAGCGAGCCGACTCGAGCGCGACCTTGTTGAACATCTCACCGGGCTCGAGGCCGCTACAGACCTTGTCGTGGTTACCGCGAATGATGACGGTGCGCTTGAGCTTCCGCACCTTGTCGACGGTGGGATTGGGGTCGGCTCCGTAGCCCACGAGGTCGCCGAGGATCACGACTCGGTCGAAGCGTTTTCTCCGCACCCGGCGAAGGACCGCGGTGAGCGCCTCCAGATTCGAATGGATATCGCTGAGGATCAGATACTTCATGAAACCCTTCGACAGCCGAGGAGCAGTCGGTGAAGGCGCTCGACCGCCTCACCCGGTTCCGCGCCGTCGAGAGCGAGTCGGTGGTGCGCCTGCTGATAGGACTCCCGCCTCTGCTCGTGGAGAGCCCGGATCTCCTCCGGGGTCTTCCACAGAGGCCTTTCTCCGTCCTCGATTCGGGTCAGGATCTCGCTGATGGGAACGTCGAGCCACACGACGACACCCGCCGATTTCATCAGGCGGCGATTGGCTTCCACGGTGAAAGCACCGCCTCCGGTCGCGACCACGAAATGCTCCGGCTTTTCAATCAGTTCGCCGAGCGCCTGGGACTCGCGGCGGCGGAACCCGTCCTCTCCCTCCCGCGCGAAAATCTCGGGGACGCTCACCCCGCTCGATCGCTCGATGCGCTCGTCGAGATCGACGAAAGGCAGTCCCATCCGTTCCGCCACCTGACGTCCGAGCGTGGTCTTGCCCGTGCCCATGAATCCCACGAGGAAGAAGCGCTCGGTAGCCTTTGAGGAGGCGACGGCGGTCACGGTCAGCACACCAATCGATCCAGCGTCTGCCAGAAGCCGGGGTAGGAGATCTTCACCTGGTCCAGGTGGTCGATGCCGCACTCGCCTTCGACTCCGAGGGCGGCGACGGCCCAGGCCATCACCATCCGGTGGTCTCCGAAGCTCCGGAGACGCCCGGGCCGGAGCGCTCTTCCCCCGGCGGCGCCTCGAATCTCGAACCCGTCCTCGGACTCGGTGACGTCGGCGCCCAGGGCGCGAAGACCCTCGACGATGGCCGAGAGGCGATCGCTCTCCTTCACTCGAAGCTCGGAGGCGCCTTCGACGCGGGTGGTGCCGGAGGCGAAGGCGGCGACGACGGCGAGGATCGGAAGCTCGTCGATGAGCGCCGGGACTTTCTCCCGCGGAATCTCGGCGCCCTGGAGCTTTCGCCCGTGGACGACGACCCGCCCCTGGGGCTCGGCCCCGCTCGAAGGGCTCGGGGCGGCCTCCACCTCGATGTCGGCGCCCATGGCTTGAAGCGCCTCGAGGAACGCGACGCGCGTCGGGTTCAATCCCACGTTATCGACCACGAGCTCCGAGCCCGCGAGAAACGCCGCCGCTCCGATGAAGAACGCGGCCGAGGAAAAATCCCCGGGGATTTTGAACCTGCCCGGTGAAAGGGAAGATCCGCCCCCGATCGCGATTTCGCCCGGGCGAATGATGGGCGAAGCACCGAAAGCCAGAAGCGCGAGCTCCGTGTGGTTCCGCGACGGAACGGACTCCTTCACCCGGGTGATGCCGTCGGCGTACAAGCCCGCGAACAGCACCGCCGTCTTCACCTGAGCGCTCGCGATCGGAAGCTCGTAGTCGATGCCCCGAAGCCTCCGGCCGCCCGTAATGGTCATGGGGAGAAAGCCTTGAGTCGTTTCGATCGCGGCCCCCATACGGGTCAACGGGATGACCACCCGGTCCAGGGGACGCCGAGACAGACTCTCGTCTCCGACGAGACGGCTCGTGAACGGCTGGCCCGCGAGGATGCCGCAGACCATACGCGCCGTCGAGCCCGAATTCCCGCAGTCGAGCACCGTTTCGGGAGGCTCGAGGCCATCGAGCCCGCGTCCCTCGATCTCGACCGCATCCTCGTCCCGGGAAGTCTCGACCGAGAGCGCGCGGAGGACGCCCAGGGTGGAAGCGCAATCCTGACCCGGCGGGAATCCCTCGAGCCGCGAACGGCCCTCCGCGAGCGCCGAAAGGAGCGCGAGCCGGTGGCCGATGGACTTGTCGCCCGGCGGCTCGAAGCGGCCGCGCAGTCGCGCGCGTAGCTCGGATTTCATTCAGGGAATGGTAGCACGCGAGCTCGCGGGCGAGCGAGCGTCGGTACCACCTGTCGGGCGGTCGGGCGATCTTGTGTTGGGCTCTCGATTCCTGTAGCCTACGCTGTCGGAGCCTCGATTTGGAGATTAGCCAGGCCAAACCAGGGAGCGTGCAGATCGACATCCAGAGCAGCTTCGAGATGGTCGATCTGGTCCACGTCGTATTCGAGTCTTTGTCGTCGCAGGTAGGCTTCGACGCGGACTCCGCCCACTGGATGAGCGTCGCCATCCGCGAATCGGTCACGAACGCCGTTCGACACGGAAACAAGCTCGACCCAAAAAAGCGGGTCATCGTCCGTTTCGAGTACCGGGCGCCGGAGTTCACCGTGGTCGTCGAGGACGAAGGGGAGGGGTTCAACCCCGAGAACGTGCCCGATCCACTGGCCGAAGAAAACCTCCTGCGCGCGAGCGGACGAGGCATCTTCTTCATGAAGAACTTCATGGACGAGGTGAGCTACTGCTTCGAGCCGAACCGTGGAACGCGGGTCACGATGATGAAACGCGTGAACGGCGCGCAGTCGGCCAATTGAGCCCCCTAGTCCCGATGAAGCCCCGGTGAAGTCCCGATGAAACCGCTCGCAGTTCTCGTCGAAGCCGCGCTCGCCGGGGGGAACGTCCTCAAGGGCTACTTCGGCGGCGACTTTCGCATCTCCTACAAGGGTGCGCTGAACCTGGTCACTGACGCCGACCTCGCCTCGGAGAAGGAAGTGGTCGGAATCCTCAAGCAGCGGTTTCCTGGGACCGCGATTCTCGCCGAAGAGGCGGGGGAGGAGAGCGGCGATTCCGGCCTCCGCTTCATCATCGACCCCCTCGATGGAACGACCAATTTCGCCCACGGCTACCCGGTGTTCGCGGTGTCGGTCGCGTGCGAGCAAGGTTTTGAGGTCAGGGCGGGCGCGGTGTACGACCCGGTGCGGGAGGAGCTATTTACCGCGGCCAGGGGTAAAGGAGCGTTTCTGAACGGCCGCAGGCTCGGAGTCTCCGCCACGAAGAGACTGGGGGAAGCCCTCCTGGTCACGGGGTTTCCGTACGACGTCCAGGAGGATCTGACGGGAAGCCTGAGGCTCTTCAACCGCTTCATGGGCGCCTCCCGCGCCATCCGCCGGGACGGCTCCGCCGCCCTCGACCTCTGCCACGTCGCCGCCGGCCGCTTCGACGGATTCTGGGAGGAGAAGCTCGGACCGTGGGATACCGCGGCGGGCGCCCTCATCGTGGAGGAGGCGGGCGGGCGAGTCTCCGACCTGGCCGGGGGAACGTTCCACTACCGGAACGGTGCGATTGTCGCCTCCAATAACGCCCTTCACGAACAGATGCTCGCGCTTACCCTCTGAGCCGTCCGCGCACCTTGCTATAATGAGGTTGCTTTTCCAAGGAAGAATCTCGGCGTTGGAGAAATCAATGAACATGAACTCGAATCGTTCGGGCGGCGCGAAGCGTTCGGGGCCTTTGCGCCCACTGGCCTTGGCCGCGGGGATCGCCGCGCTCTTTGCGGCGCTCGTCATCGCCGTCGGGCCGACGACCTCCGGACGGCAGGCAAGCCAGGCGGGCTTGGTGGAACGCCCGTTCGCCCCCTCGGCGCCGGCGTCGGCGGCTGAGACCCCGAAGGCGCCCGCGCGCGACACCGAGCTTGCGGACGTCGACGCCCTGTCCCGGGTGTTCGCTTCGGTGGCGGAGGCATTGAAGCCGGCGGTGGTGAACGTCTTTACGGAACAGAAGGCCGGCGAGATGCTCCATCCTCCCACGGGCGGCCCGTTCGACGAGTTCTTCGAGCGATTCTTCCGGGATCAGCCGGACCAGCGGCGCCGGAGTCTGGGCTCCGGAGTCATCATCGACCCGCGCGGCTACGTCGTCACCAATAACCACGTCGTCGAGAACGCGGACGACATCGAGATCCAGTTCTCGGACGAGCGCCGCTTCAAGGCCGAGGTCGTTGGCACCGACCCCGCGACCGATCTCGCCGTCCTCAAGATCAAAACGGACACGAACGAGACCTTCCACCACGTGGACTTCGGGGATTCGGACGCTCTCGTGGTCGGCGAGTGGGTGCTGGCGATGGGCAACCCCTTCGGTTTCGGCCACACGGTGACCGCCGGGATCGTGAGCGCGAAGGGGCGGGTGATCGGGCAGGGCACCTATGACGACTTCGTGCAGACCGATGCCGCCATCAACCCGGGAAACTCCGGCGGACCGCTCGTCAACATGAAGGGCCAGGTCGTCGGCATCAACTCCAACATCATCTCCAACTCCGGCGGCAGCATCGGCATCGGGTTCGCCATCCCCTCCAACATGACCCGGAAGATCTACGACCAGCTCGTCTCCGCGGGGACGGTGACCCGCGGCTGGCTCGGAGTGTCGATCCAACCCCTCAGTGCGGATCTCG
>Ga0209619_10001867_pt1 | contig 15336 bp, 10 predicted proteins | sample Rifsed16ft3_FD_184011 | JGI IMG/M metagenome (GOLD analysis project Ga0209619, IMG submission 184011) | Soil microbial communities from Rifle, Colorado, USA - sediment 16ft 3 (version 2) | ecosystem: Environmental > Terrestrial > Deep subsurface > Rock core/Sediment | place: Rifle, Colorado... | reverse complement strand
CCCGCCGATAGTCTCAATGGCTGTTGCGAGATTTTCCGGACTTCTAACCATGATTGTTCTGGGTAATTTGATGTTATGCTTATTTAATAATTGAAGGCATCTGAATTTATCCCTGGATCTCGCTATTGACGCAGCGTCATTAATTACTGGTATACTCATCATGTCAAACTGATTTACAACAGCAAGTCCATAGTCGGTAATTGAAGCGCCTATGCGTGTTATGGCGATATTAAATTTATCCACGGTAGAACTATTATAGAAAACTTTATGGCGATCCCTTCCCAGAAGTAGATTGCATTTCAGCGGATCTATGACATTTACCCGGTGGCCTGCTTTCTTTGCTGTTCTCACGAGCCTATTTGTTGAATAGAGGGATTTATTTCTTGATAGTATTGCTATGCGCATTTTTTACCAGGGGTTCAGATTTTCAGGATATTTTTCTATGTTGCTTTTTGAAAGAATTTCATTAATCCATATTTTATAATTTGCAATTGCATCCTGTTTTTCTCCTTTTAGAATTTTTTTATCGTCTTTTCTGATACCAGCAAAGAACGGTTTCAAAAATTTCTGGTTAATAAGATCCTCCATAGTTTTTTCCCTCAAGCATCGTTCGTTCAGTTCCGCGTTACCAACCCCTGATTTTTGAAGAAGTTGATTGGAACGAATGGCTATCGTTTCGCTATAGTTGTTAATGCATTCCTCAATCATGTCCGCATCGATTGCCAGTCCTAACCTATGTGCTTCATAGTAAACGAGTTCTTCCTCTATGAGATTATTCAGCGCCTGTTCAGGCTCTATCAGGTTCCCTTTCAGCATTTTCAGCCCTGAATAAATTTCTGTATCCCTGTATGTGATTATTTCTGAGTTTACAGTAGCAACAATGCCGTTGATATATTGACTTCCCTCCATGCTAATAAGCAGCATAAAAGCAATAATAGATGAATTCATATAAATAGTTTAGTAAAAATTACCTGTAAAATCAAAAGAAATTAATGTGAAATAAACAAATTTAAAAATGCGTTAAAACGCATTGCCTAAAAAGAAATGCCACTCATTAAGTGGCTCGTCAGGCCGTCTGTCTAATTTTAAGCCGAGGTCAAGCCTTAAAGGCCCTATGGGAGTTATGTACCTTAGCCCGACACCAGCACTTTCGCGGATGTCCCTGAATGTTATGATTCCGTCAACTGTAGTATCGTCTGCTTTTTGCCATACATTCCCTCCATCAGTGAAGAGCGCAAATCCGAAGTTTTTTGTAAGCGGAAACCTTAATTCAAAATTATACCCCAACATTAGATCTCCGCCGGCAGGAACAAGTTTGCCGTCCTTCTGATTAATGACAGAAGATCCGAGCGAATCCTCCTCAAAACCTCTCACAGAGGTTGTTCCACCCAGAAAGAATCTTTCTTCTATGGGAAGATCTCCGTTGCCGATCACATAGCCATAACCCGTCCTCACAGATAGAGCGGCAATCAATTTTTTTAATGGCGCATAATAGAAATCACCCCTTAGAAATAATCTGAGATAATCGTACTCACCCTCAGGGATGAAATATCTGGAGGCATAGTCAATCTGATAGGTTTGAAGATGCCCTCTGGACGGTTCAAAGGGGCTATTCCTTGTATCATGAAATAGAAATAATCTTAAGAGCCCAAGCCGTCTCTTATCCTCAAACCGGATATCCGGGGTATTTGTCAATGGGTGTCTGAGCCGCGCCTGGTACTGGGATCCACCGTGGTAATGCCTGGTTAAGTCCTTTTCAACCCCTAAAATAAGATCGTTGCTGCTAAGTTCGTATATTCTTTTTCTTTCCTGATTAATGTAGTTAACAGAAAAGTCTATATCCTGTCTGAAGAGCCATGACCACCTGAATCCCAGATTAATAACTCTCGTGTTAAAATAATTGTCCTTGGATCGGTATATGTCGCTTAATGGGTTTAAATCCATCAGCCAGTAGCTTGCGTCTGTTCTAAGAAATATGGTTTGTCCCCGGCCGAAGAGATTTTTATGGGATATTTCTAATGAACTTCTTAAACCCTCAGCGGTTCCATATCCGAACCTGAAATCAATGCGTCGTGGTGGTTTTTCCTTAATTTTTACCTCAAGATCAATGCCGCCGTCCGAGTGGACCTTCGTTATATCAATAGCCGCCCTGTCAATAAAACCGAGCCTGTAAAGTTTTTGTTGGCTCAGAGTTATATTTGGGTAATTCATAATTTCATTTTCGTGAAATTTCAGTTCCCTGCGTACTACATATCCCTTTGTCATCTTGTTGCCGGACAAATTGATTTTTTTGATAATTGCCAATGGGCCTTCGGATATCAAGAATTTAACGATCGCGTCTCTATTGTCTTCCATGAATTCATTCATGTTTTCTATTGTTACGAAGATGAAACCCTTATTATTATAAAATTCCTTGAGTGATTTGAGCGCTTCGTCAATCTTCCACGGGTCAAGCGCTTCCCCCTCTTTTATCGGAAGGTTTTTCCTCAGATCATTTTCAGAGAACATATTATTACCTTCAAACTGCACTTCGCGTACTATAGTTCTTGTGCCTTCGTTAACAACAATTGGTATTAACGAACTGTCGTCCAAGGGATATTCTATGGATTTGAGTTTTATTTTTGCATCTAAAAATCCGTGCCTTTTATACAAAAATTCCAGGTTTTCCACGTCGTCCTTGAGCCGGTCATAGATAAGAATTCCTTTTGGATAGTAATCAAAGACCCAGTCATAGAGAAAGTCAAGAGTTCCTTTAAGTGGGCCTCTTGTTTTTGTGAGCATGAAATTTTTCAGTTTTTTATCTGTAAAAAATTCATTTCCTTCAAATACTATCTTCATGATCCTTGCGGGATTGCTCTCATCAATATAAAATATAATAGATATTTCATTGCTGGATTTCTCAATTATCTTATAGGTTATGCTTGCGCGGGCAAACCCATTTGCCTGATAGAAGTTTTTAAGATTGTCATTCCAGCCATCTATCATATTCAGTATAAAGGGCTCGCTGTTTTTATAGCTGACAACTTCCAGTAATTCTTCCCTGCTGAATACTTTGTTGCCTGAAAAATCAAGTTGATATCTCGGCCCTGATTTTATATCTATCATAAGTTTCAGGGTGTTCTCCTCAGAATTATATACGGTATTTGGATCAGAGATAATGGCTGACCAGAAACCGGAATTATGGAAAAGCAGGATAGCCTTTTCAATTCCCTTTTTTATTTTCCCGGTTTCGTAAAATTCCCCGCTGTAAGATAATATTTTAAGTATCTCATCCTCTAAGATACCCAATTCCCCGGTTATTGCCACATCGGATATTTCTACTCGTTTGCCTTCTTTAATGTCAAATTTTATATCAAGTTTGTTATCTTTTTTTTGGATACCAGGAGCAATATGTACATTAAAAAACCCCAGATTGCGATAAAGATCATAGAGAATATCAGCCGAGCTCAGCAACTCTTTTTGGTAAAATGGGGTTCCTTTTATTAGGGTAATATTTCTTAAAAGTTTTTTTGTGGAAACGAATTCATTGCCTGTAAAATAAATCGCGGAAATTATGTCTTTCATCCGGAGCGCAAATGTTATTTCAACGTTACTTCCAACTGTATTTGTCCATACCGAGACAGATTTGAATATGCCCTTTTTGTAAATTGTTCTTATGGATTCATCCAATTTTTTGTAATCAAGAACTTCCCCTGCCTGTATTTTTATGATGTTTTGTAATTCATTTGTATCTAATTCTTCCACGGGTTCAAAAACTATTTTTGATATTACTGGGAGTTCGCTGTTAGAGGCAGGAAGCATGCCTGGCAGGACGAATAACATCAGAAATATCAATAAGACAAGTCTATTCATTTTTTTAAAATTCATAATGAAGGCTAAGATCCACTCCGAGATTTCCTACCTTGTTTTCCGATGGATTCAGCACCTCATTGTTCCATGAACTTATTACAGACATATATCTCCCAAAACTGTATTCGCTTGTTGCCCACATATATTGTGTGCTACTGCCAACATCGGTGGAATATTCCAGTTTCACCCTGTCTCCGAAACTTTTGCCGACTGTTAAAAGCGTTGTTGTTCTGCCCCTGTCTGATGTATAAGGATGGATCGCCACCTTATCAATGATTCCAAGTTCCAATATCTCTTTTACTTTTTCCTTTTTCATGAGTTCGCTTATAAGAACCGTTCCCCCTAAACTGTACATTTCGCTGGATGTAGCCCCAGCAATTTCCAGTTTTTCAGATTTCACTCCATATCTTAAAAGGGAAACAATGTCCTTATCACTTATAGATGGATCGGACATAAATGCTGCCTTCAAGTTATCAAGCGTTCCGTTAATATTAAGAGTTATTCTGTATTTTTGCCCTACCTCGTCTTCCTTTTCTGTAACGCTTGATATGTCAAAATAGGGGTTTATGTCGGCAGGATTTTTGAATGAAATAAGCCCCGTAGTAATCTTAAAACTGTTTGCCTGGAAGAAAATATATCCCTTTCTTAGGTCTATCTCTCCGAGTAAATAAATATCCGGAACCACGCCCTTTATTGTGATGTTGCCGCCAAGTGTAATATCTGCCATATTGTTTTTTACAGTTATGCTGTCAGGTATATCAACTGCAAGATCCAGTCCAAGCCTGAAAGCATTTGATGTTACTCCCTTTGCTATATATTTTGTTGTTCTTATTTTTAACAACTTTTCCTGCCAGTCGAGATTTTTTTGGTAGATTGCCTGATTTACTGTGAGATCACCTCTAAGTGTGGGGCTCAATAACGGGCCAGAAAACTGGATGTTTCCGGATACAGTGCCAGGCAGTTCCTCTTCTGTTCCTATAAGTAGCGATGGCAGTTTTACATTAAATAGTTTACCCTCAAGATTAATGCTTTTGGGAGCAAAGTTATTCAGGATGAGTCCACCGTAGATCCCCAAGTCGCCGCCGCCGCACTTGGCGGAAAATCCGTCTATAAAAATGTTTCTGGCAATAAGTGTTATGTCTGTATCTATCTCCTCTATTGCGCGGGGGAAACCCTTGAATGCAAGCGTCCCTCCGTTTATGCTAACAAATCCACCTATGAGTGGATTTGTGTCCGTGCCGGAGATTGAAATAAACATGTTTGCATTACCGTCTCCGTAAGTAATAAAATCTGCGAGGGCATCAACGACTTTCAGTGATATTATCCCTTTTCCAAGGAAGGAATTAATTCCCGTAGCAGTTCTATGCCCTTTTATTGAAAAGGACACATTGTCTCCGGTAATAAAGAACTCCGGGATATCAATATCCCCATGTTCAAATTCAATGGCGATCACGTTTTTATTGGTGATGAAAATGTTTTGATTTCCTATCTTCAGTTTTTCTATGCTGAGTTGCGCAATAGAATCTTCCAGGTTAGCGAGCTTCCCCTCGGCTTTCAAATTGCCCCTGAGGTTTCCAATGGGGTTACTTATTGAGAGATAGTGTTTTGCTAATCCGCTTAAAGGGAGATTATAGAATTGCGTCATAAGCCTGTAATTATAAGGAGGGGTCAGTGACAGAATAGAGTTAATCTCTGCAGAATTACCGAATAAGTTACCATTTAATTCCAGATTGTACTCATGAAATTTTGCGGTTACTTCGGTGTCAGCAAGGTTTTCACTTGAAAAAGATGTTTTGCTAAGGCGTATTTTCGCATTTCCAGCATAACCGTTATTATCAACGGAAATGCTTATCTCTCCATTCAGTATTCCTGCGAGAGGAATTTCCCTGTGGAATTCGGGGAGTTGTAGATTTCCTACAGTCATTTCTCCCCGCATCCATTTTTCTACATAGTTTCCTGCCCCGTTTATTTTTATCTCACCGGAATTACCCGATAGCATTAGTTTATCAATAATCACGCCCTGATCCCCTAATTTTACAGTTGTGCTGCCTCTATTGAAATTGATACCGTATACTGTCGGGGTCTCCATATCCAGGATGATCTCTCCGTCCAGGTTAGTTGCGATGCCCGATAATTTTACTGTTCCGCTGGTTGAACCGGAAAAATTTTTACTCATGTCTTCTGATATTCCCAGCATCAATATCAGGGTGGCGAGATCGGCATATGCAACATCAATATTCATAGTTAATTCTATCGTTTTTGAAAAATCTATACTTCCATCGCCCTCAAGAAGCAAGTCGTCCTTGTATATTTGAATATTTGAAAAATTCATTATCTTATCGTAATAATCTACTCTTACATCCATTTCCCAGAGGTTGAGAAAGATCATTTTTGTGTCTCTTGCTGCTACAACTCCGCTTACATGAGGATTGTTGTATGGTCCTTCTATTGTCCCTTTAATTGCGGCGAGGCCTGAGAGATTAAACTCTCCCATCGGGAAAACAAGACCAAGATCAAGGCTCTCTGTGTTATATTTGATCTGCATAAAATTGTTAAATGCCAGAATTGCGTCAGCATAAATTACCGATGTTCCTCCTCTTACAACAGCATCAAAAAGTTTAACCTTTTCCATGTCTATTTCAACACTGGTTTTTACAGCCGTATCAGTTTTTATTCGAAATATCGTTGGGCTCCCCTGGATTCGGAAACTTTTCTCCATCACCCGGAAATCGGTAAAAACCAAATCGGCATTGCCCTTTAGATTAACAGGATACAGAGATCCAGATATATTTACGTTTCCGTTCACCTTTGAATCAACATGGCTGTTGGTGACCGTAAATCCCTCCAGAAGTTCAGCAAAGGAGGTGTTATTTAATGCTGCGCTGCATGAAAAGGTTGCTGCTTTGGTAAAATCAATTTTACCTTCAGCGAGAATCTTGCCTCCTGATGTTTTAATCGTAGTATTTGAAAAATTCAAGCCGGTGTAATTGCCTGAAAAATCTGTTTCAATATCTTCGAAAAACATGGAGAGAACTTTGGCTTTTGTGAATTTCAGGCTGCCACTGTATTTTATATTCGGGAACGTGCCTGTTGTTTTGGCAGACAGGGAAATTTCACCTCCCATCTCAGGAATGAACGAAGCGTAACTGTGCAGGTTTTCTGCATTAGTTATCAGGTTTATATCAAGGTTTAATTCCGGAGAAGATTTTCGTTCAAGTTTGCCAACGGATCCCTTTACATAGAGACGCGTATCCCCAGATATTATGTCAAGAGAGGAGATACTGAGCGCCTTGTTATCGTATTCAATGTTTGCGCGCAGGGTAGATATTTTATAAATTTTATCGTTGTTTTTAAACACCGCTTTTTCAAGGACGATCCCTGAGTTTGCCCGCATTTTTATTAAATTCATTCCAAGATCAAGGTCAAGTTTTGCAATGGTCAGGGTGCTTTGAATACCGGGCATTTCAACAGCGATGTTGCCGTCTTTAATTGATAATCTTTTTACAATTACGGCCGGCAGATGTATTTTTTTGTCCGCATTTTTTCCCGGAATCTCAGGAATTTTAATTTTTAACACAGGGGAGTCTATAAAGATCTTTTTTATATACAATTTGCCAAGAATCAGATTCCATAATCCGATCCGGACTGATATTTTGTCAGCATTGAACCTTCCTGTTGCTGGAATGCTTCCGGTAATTGTATTTATATCCGCTCCGGGTGGAATTATGGATGGGGACAAACTTTCAATGGTGAGGGCAATATTATATTTTGTTTTCAGGGTATTTTCAATTTTTGCAGTGATTACAGAAGATACGATACGGGAGTGGAGAAGGATATACCCTCCCGTAATAATTACTAAAATTACGATTAGAAAATAGCGGAGCCTCACTGTTTAATTCCATTGTCTTCGTCTTTGTCTGTTTTCTGAGTGTCCTTGCCCGGTATGTAATATTCCCCGCTTGCCCAGTTGCCAAGATCAATCAGTTTGCATCGTTCCGAACAGAAAGGGAAGAAGCGATTATCCTTACCGCTTAAGTGTTTATGACACACCGGACATGAATACTTAAGCATAATTAATATATTTTACTTGAGCATACTGGAAATGGCAACAGGTAATTCTTCTTATAATTCAATACTTGAGCGCGACCGTTTTCTTTTTGGGATAATAATTATAAGAAAAATAGCTGCTAATCCCATTAAAAATGCAACCTTTACATAGAAGTTTAATCTGGATAGAGATTTCTCTGTTTTGTTCCAGTCTGCAAGGCTGTTCAGGTTGTTGTGCAGTTTATCCACTCCATCCCTGTAGATTTTTGGATTGGAGTGGTGAAATATACCGGTTCTGGCGGTATTATATGCCGAAATTATTTCTGTTGTATTAGGTATTTGGTAAATGAATCCTTTGATCTGAACTGCCCAGAGAATGCTTTTCAGATTTTTCTCCTTTTTGTCCAGCCATCCCGTAGATGATAGAAACTCGTTAAACTCCCTGTTTGTAAGAAGGAGATTATCTATGTATTTTATATAGCTGTTTATTTCTGAGTAATTTCTTTCAACAAAAGAGGTTTCATGGCATCTGGAGCATAGAGAGATAAATTCCGCATCGCCATTAATGGACATGTTATGGGAAATTGTGTATTTACTGTCTGCAGGCTTGAGCATGTGACATGTAATGCATCCAGGCGCATCTGATTCATTTGTATTGTTTAGCGATATCTCTCCATGAGGCGAGAGAATATACGCCTCGTAGTCTGAACTATGGCCGCCTGAGTGGCATTGCATGCATGCGGCCGGTTTTCTTGCCCTCTCAGTATTGAAAGAATGTCTTAAATGGCAGGAATCGCATCCATTACGCAAAAAAAGTGAGCCCCCGTCGGTATATTCATTATTTTTTTCATCCCAGTATTTTCTGTCCGTTGCTCCGGATACAGCATGGCATGATTCACAACTGCCATTTCTTATTTCCGCAGGAAGAAGAAGATAGTCGTTTGAGTTCATAAGTTTTTCCCACGATGTGCCGGCATTTTCCCTTGTGTGCCCGCCATTTGAATGCTGCTGGTATTCGTTCATGTGGCAGCTTCCACATGTTTCATCGGGAACTCTTCCGTGGGATTTTGTTATCGTTGTATGATCCGATCCATGACAGTCTGCGCAGTCAGGTTCTTTTATTTCTTTTGGAATATTTTTGCTCTGCCTGAAGAATTTACCCATTGCGCCGCTCTTAAATTCTTTTACAATCTGCGGAGTTAACCTGCTATGGCAATCTATGCATTCCTTAGGGTTTACATTGCCAGCAGGTGCTGTTTCGGCAGAAGCTAATTTTAAAAAAAACAGACAAAAAATAGAAATAATAATTTTTACCACGATTTACCTTTAACACATGGATAAAGGTTTGTCAATAGAATTAGAGGTGAAGCTTGTTTTTCGGGCAATTATTAGTTTAAATAGTTTATTATCTATATTACCGTGAGAAATTTATAAACCATCTTTTTTAATTCCTGGCCGTCTACCGGTTTGGTAAGATAACCACTTGCTCCTGCTGCGATGCCTGCATCCCTGTAATTTTCTTCATCTTTTGTAGTGATGACAATGATTGGCACTTTATTATTCAGTTCCTTCCGTATTGCGCGTATAAGCTCTATACCGTTCATCTTTGGCATCATGATATCCGAGAGAATAAGATCAAAAATATTTTGCTTGAATTTTTCAAGCGCCTCAATGCCATTTGCCGCTTCGGTTACTGAGATACCGGGCAATACCTTTTTGATAATTATTGAGACAAGCATTCTCATCGGCGCAGAATCATCAACAACTAGAATTTTTTTACCTAAGGGCGTATCCATTAGTTTGTCCTCAACGCAATGTTCATAGTGATATCTCCGTCGCGTGTAAATATTGGCACGCAGAATATCTCCACATTAAAGATATTTTTCACCCCGTTGTCTTTTACGAGAATCAACGGTGGATTTGTCCTGATATCATATCCCATATCATTAATCAGGCTGATTGCGTTTCCGGTTATCGTATTTGCAATTTCCGCCAAGGAATCCAGACATAAAGGGGTGAGCATTTCAAAGTTCTCTTTCAGAATCCTGTTGGATATTTTTATTGCAGTTACAGTATCCATTGTCAGTATAATGCCGCCTTCTGAATCGCCTGCAATTTTTATTACAATAGCAACATCATCATTAATTTCGTTATGTTCTATGAGTACAATATCCCCTTTTGAGATTTCGGATTGTATTGTTTTTGAAATGACCTCTATCGTGGACTTCATGAATGGTTCTATATATTCATATCTCATTGGTCCGCTCCGTTTTCAAGAACTGATTTTATAACCAGACTTACCTGTTCGGAATTATACGGTTTTGTGATAAAATGCTTTGCGCCCAGAGAAATGGCATTCAGCATCATTTTCTTGTGACCCAGAGAACTTATTACTATTATTTTTGCTGTGTTATCTTTGTCCATGATTATCTTCAGGGTTTCAATACCGTCAAGTTCCGGCATAGTGATGTCCAGGAGCAGAATATCTGGTTTTATTCTGAAGTAGAGTTCTATCGCTTCTATACCATTTTTTGCTTCTCCGGTCACTTGTCCTCCGATTGAGGATACTATTTTGCCAATATTCATCCGTGCAAATTGCGAATCATCAGCAATTATACATTTAAAGGACTTGTTGAATATTATGCTGTTTGGCTGTTTCACTGTCCACCTCCTGCAGAAGTATTAGTACCCACGGTGTTATTATTAAAAATATTTAACAAGAAATCTTTAATTTTGTCAAGCGGGACTATATGGTGAATATGCTTCTTATCTATTGCGGCTTTTGGCATGCCAAAGACAACACAACTGTCTTCGTTCTGGGCAATGGTAAGCCCCTGGCATTTCATTATCTCTCCGATCCCGGCTGCTCCGTCGTCCCCCATTCCTGTCATTATTAGTCCAACTGCATTGGCTCCATATTCGGCAGCAACTGATTTAAAGAGTATATCTGCAGATGGTCTGTGTCCATTGACCGGAGGCGAACTGCTCATGACTGCAATTGTGCCGAGCGGCTGTTGTTTGATTTTTAAATGCTTGTTGCTTTGAGCTATCAATGCCCTCCCCGAGAGCACAATATCTCCGTCCTCCGCTTCTTTTACGTCTATTTCGCACATAGAGTTTAGTCTTGACGCAAACATCCCTATGAATCCCTCCGGCATATGTTGCACTATGAGTATTCCGGCAGGGAAATCTCTTGGGAACTGAGGCAGCAGATAAGACAGGGCATTTGGTCCTCCTGTTGAAGTGCCTATGGCGAGGACTTTGTCCGCGGTCTTTCTGGAGAGAGTTGCCGTCTCTTTATTTTTTACAATTAGAGGCGGGACATTTTTAATTTTTTGACTCCAGGAAGGATTTTTAAACGATGTTTTCACTTTTTGTATTAATTCGTTGCTTATTTCATGGATATGGGTTGAAATTGCATTTAGTGGTTTTGTGATAAAATCAAAGGCCCCAATTTCTAAAGCCTGAAAAGTTAAATCAGCGTCTTTTGTAGTCAGGGAGCTGATAATAATTGTTGGGATGCGAAATTCTTTCATTATATGCCTGAGGGTTTCAATACCGTCCATCCTTGGCATGCTGATATCAAGAGTTATAACATCGGGGGTCAAAGTTTTTATTCTTTCCAGGGCAAAAATGCCGTCCATTGCAGTGCCTACCACCTCTATCTCCGGATCTGAATTTAATAACTGCGGGATGATTTTTCTCATAAAGGCTGAATCGTCAACCACAAGCACCCTTATCTTTTTCATATATCCGCTTTTTTTCTCCTTTCTTCCTCTACAGCCTTTTTAAAAATAGCTGCAGCGTTAAGAATGAGGACGATCTTTCCGTTCCCAAGTATTGACGCGCCAGCTATCAGGCTTGAAGGAGTATAATTCTGTTCAACTGTTTTTATTACAATCTCTTGTTGTGTAATTAAACGGTCAACGAGAAATCCTGTGTTCTTTTTCCCAATGTCCAGGATAAGGATAAATTTTTTCTTAAAGCTATCGCCTTTTATTTTGAAAAACTCATTAATCTGGAGTACCGAAATAATTTCATCCCTTAAAATGAATATGGCCTTTCCGTCTATTGTTTTTAAATCCACAGGTGTTACACTCGCGACCTCTGCAACGGTTGAAATTGGCAAGGCAAAGGTTTTGTCTCCGATCTCAAATAAAAGGGATTTTATAACTGCCAGTGTAAGGGGGAACCGCAAGTTAAAAGTTGTTCCTTTACCAGGGGCTGATCCCACTTCTATTGACCCCTTTAATCCTTCAATTGCAGATTTTACTATATCCATACCAATTCCTCTGCCGGAGGTTCCGCTTACGGTATCTGATGTGCTCAACCCGGGTTGAAATATAAGATTAATGGCGTTTGAATCAGAAAAATTTTCAAGTTCTTTCGCTTTCAGAATGTTTTTCTCAATCGCCCTTTTTTTGAGTTTTTCAATCTCAATTCCTTTTCCATTGTCAGATATTGATACCACTATTTGTGTTGCTTCATAGTAGGCGTTGATTGTAATTGTCCCCTCTTCAGGTTTACCAACAGATTTTCTATAAGATGGATCTTCAATCCCATGAGCAACCATATTTCTGATTATATGTGCCATAGGTTCTTCTAAAAGGTCAACGATACTTTTATCAAGCTCAATATCTCCGCCATGGATATAAAGCCGGGCACTTTTCCCGCTTTCAGTACAAATGTCCCTGGCAATCTTGTTTAACAGCCGGAAGGCATATTTTACAGGAACCATACGAATCTTCATCGCTCTCTTCTGGATATCAGAAACAGTCCGTTCCAAATATATGTTTGCCGCAGATAATCTGTTTATTACCTCATTATCTATAGAGCCATTTTCCATATCTTTTGTTATCTGGTCTATCATTGTTCGCCCGATTATCAGCTCTCCGACAAGATTAACCAGCGAATCTACCTTTGAAACATCTATTCTTAGTATCTTGTTTCTGTAAGCGGATATTTTATTTTCAGTTACAGCCTCCACGGATGTTTCGGCTTTTTCCAATGTAGTAACCTTGTTTTCTTCATATATATTTATATTAACATTAGAGGTGATGCCTCCAATTGGCACGATGGATGCCAGTGATTTCATGCTGAGCTTGGTTGCAAAGATAAATGTTATTTTTTCAGCATTGTTAATATCGCTGTCTTTAAAATCAGGTTTTGAAACAATTACCTCACCAGACTTCGTCAGTTTTTGTACTATCATTAGTGCTCCGGCGTTTTTTTCACCGCATAACGGATGGAATAGCGCCTCTATTTCATATAAATTCAGGCCTTTTTTTAATGCATTTTTAATATGTGTCCTCTCATATTCAGTAAAAACGCTGCGCTTTTTTTCCTGTTTTGATGGAATGTTTTCCCGCTGGATATAATTTTCTATCTTATATAAGGTGTCTTTTATATCCGTTTCATTCTTGCCTGACTCGCTTTCAACAAGAAGTTTGTTGATTGTATCTATGGAATTTAATAAAAGGTCAATTGTTTCGCGATCTATTTGTCCTTTTTTTTCCACGCAGGACAACACATCCTCCATTTTATGGCAGAGCGTTCCGATTGAGGTTAACCCGAAAGAATTGGAGTCTCCTTTGAGGGTGTGGATTCCCCTTTTTATGGATTGGCGTATCTCATTATCTTCGGCGGCCTCTTCAAACTTCATGACAGAATCCTGTATCTCAGTTATTATTTCGTATGCCTGTGAGTAGAATGCGCGCTTGAGCTCTTCTAATTCATCCTTGCTCAAGAGTTCTAAATCATTAGTCATAACTATCTGTTTACACCTTTTAAATTATCTTCGTTGGTTTTTGTCTCTTCCGGTTTTTTATAAGCAGTTCCCTTATTGTTGTGTATAAAATTGAATCCTGTATTCCATCCTTGAATGCTTTCTGAATGTCCCAGCAGGAGATAACCGCCCGGGCTAAGGTTTTCATAGAACCGGTTTATCAACTTTATTTGATTATCTTCTGGAAAATAAATTATGACATTTCTGCAGAAAATTACATCCAGGTTGCGCAGACCGTTGTCATTTTTCAGATTATTAAAATCAAAGACTACAAGTTTTTTAATTTCATCTTTAATTCTGAAAAAGTTTCCGTTGTTTTCAAAATATTTATCAATTAGATGATCGTCAACAGTCGCACGGACTTTATCTTCTGAGTATTCACCGTCTTTTGCAATTTTTAAGGAGGCAAGACTGATGTCTGACGCAAATATCTTTATATTCCAGTTCGGCGAATACGCAATGGTTTCACAGATACCCATTGCGATGGAATAGGGCTCTTCTCCGGTAGAACATCCGGCTGACCATATCCGGAGGGTTTTACTCCCGCCTGTTTCTTTTTTTTTAATTAGTTCCGGTAAGATGGAATTATTGAAAAAATCTATCTGCGGTCTGTTCCTGAAAAAAGAGGTTTCATTGATTGTCATGAGATCAAGAAGTACCAATAATTCGTCTGTTTTCATGCTGGCAATATACCTGTAGTACCAGTAAGGGCTTGATGCGCCTGTTTCACTTATACGCTTCAGAACCCTCTTTTCAAGAAACTCCTTTCGCGTCTCTTTGATTAGTATGCCGGATTCTTCGTAGATGAGATTTCTAAAAAGCCTGAATTCCTGGTCTGTGAGCGTCAAGATGCCTCAATGCGTGATAATTTTCTCTGCGCGGGAATTCTTTTGTCTTTGCCGCCGGCGTCTTCAAGAGTTTTGGGTTTTTTCTTTTGAAAGACTACTTCGTCTTTCCCGGATTCGTTGAGTGAGAACCTGCTGATAATCTGCAGGAATTTTTCAGCCTGAGCGTTCAACTGGTGTGCGGAAGATACAAGTTCTGTAGTTCCTGAGGCGTTCTGGTTTATCATCTCCCTCATCTTCTCCATTGTTTTTACTATTTGCTCTGAAGCGGATGACTGCTCCTCCATTGAAGATGTTATTTCATGGGTTAACTCCCTGAGGTTTTCTGTTGTTTTTGCGATCTGCTCACTTCCACTGTTCTGTTCCCGCGTCGCAGAGCCGATCTCTTTCGTATATTTTTCTAATTCTATTACATTGGTATCAATATCTTTAAAGGCTCCGCTTACATTTTTATTTAGGCTAACTCCTTTGTCTGCGATCTCCAGGGACTTTTCCATGAGTTTAACTGATACCTGCGCCTCTTTTTGGATTCCAGAGATCAACTCAGCAATCTCCTTTGTGGATTTTGCCGAACGCTCAGCGAGTTTTCGCACCTCTTCCGCAACCACTGCAAAGCCAAGCCCCTGTTCTCCGGCTCTTGCCGCCTCTATTGCGGCATTCAAGGCGAGGAGATTCGTCTGGTCGGCGATATCTTTAATTACATCAACGATTTTTCCTATATTTTCAGCCCGCGATCCCAGGGATAATATTGTATTTGCGGAATTGGAGATTGCCTGACTGATCTCATCTGTTCCATTTATAGAATTGTCT
>Ga0209619_10001865_pt1 | contig 15349 bp, 13 predicted proteins | sample Rifsed16ft3_FD_184011 | JGI IMG/M metagenome (GOLD analysis project Ga0209619, IMG submission 184011) | Soil microbial communities from Rifle, Colorado, USA - sediment 16ft 3 (version 2) | ecosystem: Environmental > Terrestrial > Deep subsurface > Rock core/Sediment | place: Rifle, Colorado... | reverse complement strand
GGTCGAGATCGTTTGTGTGGATTTCGAACCACATATTGCTCCCGCCTCTGTCTCCGGTGGCGATTAACCTATCAATGCCAGCGACCTCCGCAGGATGCTCCGTAGGGGACGGCGCTGGGAGCTTAAATTATCATTTTTATCATACAGCACATTCTCCTTCCGCTACATTGCCCTGTGGGTTCGTGATCGCCAAATGGGGGAAGGCTGGGAAGGGGGTTAAGAACCTTCCACAATCTCTATTACTTCCTTCGTTCCAAAGAAAAAGCCGTCAGCACCGGATGGATGTTGACGGCTAAGAGATGTTTGACAGTATGACAAAATATCAAGGCGCTGCGGGGTGAATCACTATTCCTTTCACTGTTACTCCACCACTGGCGGGATCCCGAGGCGCGATAATTGTCACACGTGAACTCACTGCCAGCATCCCTGCGCGCTCGGCGGGCAGGAGTTTTGTTTCAGCGGTGAGGGCAAATGTGTAGGTGTTGCCGTCTTTGTCTTGAATGGTAATACTACTGCCTGCCGTGTATTCAGTCACCATGCCCACGCGATGGATTTTGGATGGCTTGCCGGGAATCACCATTACGGCACGGGCAATAAGATTGCCGCCCTGATCACGAATGGCCTGCACCATCGCATTCATGCCAGGCTGGATGCTGCCCGGTGTAGAATTTTTCGGACCGGGAAATTTCATGCGGGTCTCAGCGCTCAAGCCAACACTCACGGATGAACCATCGTGCAGTGTCAGGGTGATGCTGGTTGAATCCACTGCACTGACTATCCCTTTATAGTTTTCATGTTTGCCGTGTGGTTTGCCTGCCTGCTTGATGGCATTGTCATTTGCCTTTTCGGTGGCTTTCGCGCCGGGCGTGTTTGGGCCCGGCGTATTCTTGCCATTTTGCAGATTGGCCGGGCTGGCAAAGGCTTGAGTGGTTGCAAGGAGCAATGCCATGCACAAAATCAGAAACAGAAGAATGCGATATTTTTTCATTTTTCCTCCAAACAATTATGGTTCATATATGATGGTCAGTATGAGGGAAGTCTCATTCCCATTGTCATCGCTGGCAATGATCTCGATCAGATTTGGTCCTTCATCGAGGGACACTGTGGTTTTGAACTGCCCGTCATCGCCGACAATGAGGATCTCGTCATTGACACTGATGACAGCCCCGGCGGGAGCCGATCCGATGACATCCACCTGAGGGGTGTTGACCACCGCCTCATCCTGCGGCGAAAGAACTTGAAGCCAGAGAGACCCTGATGTATTCGCACTCACGACAGTTGGAGTCGCTTGGATATCTGTGGTTGGGATAACTTCCTGCGGCCGGGGAGTGGCAGGGATCGTGGTCGGATTGTTCGAGTTCGCAGTGGGTGATGATGGAACCGCTGTGGGCGTGGGGCTGCAAGCGATGAGCATAAGGATCAGGGCAAGGATAATCAGATGCTTGTTCATGGCATACTTGTAACATGACGACCCTGCCAGAATAACGTTACAAACTGGGAACTCTATTCACTGCCTCACATTTTTGTATCACAAAATTACTGAGGTCAAAACTTACGCAGGAGGTTGCTATGAAATGAGCGTGTGAGGTGAAGCCTCACCCTGGACGGAACAATTTTTTAATTACCCCCCACCACCTTGACCTCATCTTCGATCAACCCATACAACGCATAGACTTTCCGATCAACCTCAGTATCGACTTGCGCGATTTGCCCTTCCAAATTACGGACTCGATCCAAATCCTCCTCAGGCCGCACGGACTGGCGCTCTTTCTGCAAAGAAAAAATCCTCTTGAAGTTACTTACCGGTTTTTCGATTTCAGCGTAAGCAAGTTCGGTTGTGGTTATAAGTGAATGCCCCAAGGTGAGGTTATTCGATTTTACAACGAATCACCCCCATCTGTGCCAGGCTTATCGTAGTTGGTCTGCTTCAAGAAAAGCGACTCATTGACTGGCGACTAGAAAACTGCTTCTCCTCTTGTTACATTCCCCGCCAAATCCCTCGCCTCAACCACTATAGTCTTCCCCGCCGCATTAGGAACATACTCCCACCATAACTCTTTGCCCTGCACAGCCTCACCCTGCTCCATCACATTCCCTTCCCTATCCAAAATCGTAATGCTCACCTTGGTCACCATCACATTGTCGCTGGCCCACACTCGAATGTGCCCATCCTGCCACTCGATGCGATGAATGACATGCGGGTTGAACCAGTCTGACAGAGCGAAGTTATAGGCGCTCTTGATGGTCCCTGCCGCCAGTTGAGCATAAATGGGCTGTGACTTTGCCGCTTGCCGTGCATAAGCCGCGGCCTGCTTGAAACGGCTCTGGTGGCTGAGTTGTCCATCGCTGAATTTTCGGCTACTGAAATCAGGTGCTGCACTGATCCACGTGCTCCTATCCGGCATTTGGCGAATTACCATATTGCCGATACTTCCACTGATTCCACGCACAAGCAAGTTGTTTCTTACTTTCGCCATAGTATCCTCCTGTAGTGATCCTTTAATCATAAGTTAGAGTATCTATATGGTGGCTATATGGTGACTATAAGATTGATCCATTGTAACTCCATTTGCGCTCTACAACACAAGGCAGCAATACCTGGATATTCTGCAAAATTACAGCCGCTCTACCTTTCTATTCTTAAAACTGGACACTTCCCGACTGCGCACTGTATACTTCCTGCATGCCCTCCATCGAAGTCACCAACCTGCAAAAAACATTCCAGACCAAACGCAAAGCCGCGGGGCTGCGCGGCTCGGTGCACGCGCTCTTCAAGCCCCGGTATAGCTCCATCGAAGCGGTGCGCGGGCTGACGTTCCAGATGGAAGCGGGGGAACTGCTCGGCTTCATCGGACCCAACGGCGCAGGCAAATCCACCACCATCAAAATGCTCACGGGCATCCTTCACCCAACAGATGGCGAGGCGAAAGTGCTCGGCTACGTCCCCTGGAAGGAACGGCAAAAGCTCGCCTATCACATCGGCACGGTCTTCGGCCAGCGCCCGCAACTGTGGTATCACCTGCCCGCCATTGACACCTTTACGCTCTTCGGAAAAATTTACGAGATGGATGACGGCGAGACGAAGCAACGGATCGGCTTTCTGGCGGAGGCATTTGAGATTCGGGATCTATTGGAGACTCCCGTGCGGAAACTTTCACTGGGCCAGCGGATGAGATGCGAAGTGGCCGCCTCGCTCCTGCATCGTCCGAAGCTGGTCCTGCTCGATGAGCCGTCCATCGGCCTGGACGTGGTCGCCAAGCAGCGCCTCCGGGACGCGATCCGCGAAATGGCGCAACTCGAAAATGTGGGGGTGCTGCTCACCTCCCATGACGCCGGCGATCTCGAAGCCTTGTGCAAGCGCGTCATCATCATCAATCACGGACAGATCGTCTACGAAGACAAGGTATCCAATCTCAAAAGAAAATTCTTGACCTCAAAACTCGTGGAGGTCCGCTACGCCGAGGAGGTATCAAAGACCTTCAAGGTGGATGGCACTGAGATGATCAAGATCGGCCAGTATGGCGTGAAACTGCGCTTCGACACGCGCACCACACCGGTCGAAAAGGTGCTCTCCCACCTGACCGATGCGGGAAGTGTAGTGGATATCACGATCTCCGACCCGCCGCTTGAAGAGGTCATCGCAAAGATTTATCAGACTCAGGACGTCGTTGCGAGCCCCGAAGGGGCGAAGCAATCTCTCATTTGACAGATAGGGCTTATCCAACAGTTCGCTTCGCTAAAGAGGAGATTGCTTCCCGAAGGCTCGCAATGACGGTGGCTACACGTAGTTTTCACGAAATATTGCAGACTCAAAATAACTGCATATCAAAAAGCCGGGGAATCCAAATTCGGGATATAATTCGCCTTGTCCCGATTTTTAATCCGGGGCGAACCCCAAAACACCCTATTTAGGCCTACAAATCAATCATTTTTAGAGGAAAATATCATATGTTATCTTTCCCAACTGCCCCTAAACGCCCCTATCCAATCACGCAACACGGACAAACCCGCATTGATAATTACTACTGGATGCGTGATCGAACCGACCCGGAGGTACTGAAGTACCTACACGCAGAAAACGACTACCTCGAAGAGATCATGGGGCACACCCGGCCCCTCCAGGAAACCCTGTACGCCGAAATGAAGGGACGCCTCAAGGAAACGGATTCAACCGTCCTTGAGAAGAGAGGCGAGTATTTCTATTATTCGCGCACCGAGGCGGGAAAGCAATATCCCATCTATTGCCGCAAAAAAGATTCGCTCGATCATTCCGGGCAAACCGAGCAGATTCTGCTCGACCAGAACATCCTGGCTGCGGAGAAATCCTTTTGCAGCGTCGGGGCGCTTTTGGTCAGCCCGGACGGGAACAAACTTGCCTATTCCGTCGACCTTGAGGGTGCAGAGGTTTACACACTATACATCCAGGATCTGACGAACGATACGCTTCATCCGGAAGTGATTGAGAACACATACAGCAGTGTTTATTTCCACACCGGCGTCGAATGGGCCAACGACAGCCAGACGCTCTTCTATCTCACACTGGACGCGTCCCAGCGGCCATTCAAATTACTCCGCCATAGGCTTGGGACAGATGCCTCACAGGATGCAGTGGTATTTCACGAACAGGATGAGTCTTACTTCCTTTTCATGATGAAAACGCGTGATGACGCCTACATCATGACGAACCATCACAGCACGCTGACGACTGAAATGCGTTTTCTCTCCGCGGATCACCCTGAAGACAGTCTGAAAGTTCTATCTCCGCGCAAGGAGGGCGTTGAGTATTTCGCCACACATTACAAGGAACACTTCATTATCGTCTCCAACGAGAACGCGAAAAACTTCAAGGTGATGAGGACACCCGTCACGCAGCCGGAGGACCGGCACTGGCAGGAAATCATCCCGCACCGCGAGGATGTCCTGATCGATTATTTCGACACCTTCGAAAATCATCTGGTGCTCTATGAACGCAAGAACGGGCTGAGGCAGATCCGGATCAGCGCTCCGGACGGCACCAGCAATGTCCATTATGTGAAGTTCCCGGAACCAACATACAACGTCGAAACAGAAACAAACCCGGACTTCAGTACAAACCTCCTGCGGTTCAGATACTCCTCACTTGTCACCCCTCCCTCCGTGATTGACTACCACATGGACAAAGACCTGTGGGAATTGAAAAAGCGTGATGAGATCCCCAGCGGGTACGACCTATCGGGGTATATATCCGAGCGAATCTATGCCACCGCGCCAGACGGAAAACAGGTGCCGTTATCCGTTGTCTATAAAAAAGGTTTAAAGAAGGATGGAAACAATCCGGCCCTGCTTTACGGATATGGATCATACGGCGCCGTGATCGACGCGGATTTCAATTCCAACCGCCTCAGCCTTCTGGAGCGTGGGTTTGTGTTCGCCGTCGGACACATCCGCGGCGGCTCAGACATGGGCCGGGCCTGGTACGACGATGGCAAGATGCTCAAGAAGAAAAACTCATTCACCGACTTTATTGCCTGCGCGGAACATCTCATTAGAGAAGGTTATACGTCCAATCAAAAACTTGCCATTCAGGGAGGCTCGGCTGGAGGTTTGCTGGTCAGCGCCTGCCTGACGATGCGCCCGGACTTGTTCAGGGCGGTCATCGCCAAAGTGGCATTCGTGGATGTGGTGACCACGATGAGCGACCCAACCATCCCGCTTACGAGTCTTGAGTGGGATGAATGGGGCAACCCGCAGGTCCGCGAACATTTCGATTACATGCTGTCCTACTCCCCGTACGACAGCATCCGCGCCGCTGAATATCCACATATGCTCATCACCACGGGACTCAACGATCCACGCGTCGCCTATTGGGAGCCGGCCAAGTTCGCGGCCAAACTGCGCGAAATGAAGACCGATAACAACCTGCTCCTCCTTCACACCAATTATGACGCCGGCCATGCAGGCGCCAGCGGACGCTACGACTACCTGAAGGAAGTCGCGGTGGATTATGCTTTTCTCATTGACCGATTGTGCACCCTCAATAGTCCTCTTGAAATCCATGCCGTGAAGGGTATATAATCCCGACAGCACAGATCGCTTTTATGAATAGAGGTACCATGGATCGTTATCTTGTCGAATCACCGCACGATGCAGGCGACTGCGATGCCATCATCAGAGAAATCCATGCCGCCGGCTACCTTCACCACTTTGAATGGGGCTGCCACGACGGCGCGCATTGCGGCTGGGCCATCATCGAAACAGATAACAGGGAACACGCCAAACAAATCGTCCCATGGAGAATACGGGACAAGGCCAGAATCGTAAAGCTGGAAACATTTGGAAAAGCCAATAAGACACATTCATAAAATAAGATGGAGTTCGAACATGACTCACCCCGAATTTAATCTTCCAACATTTTAGCCACGGATTTCACCGATTTACACAGAATTAGCCGACCTATTATGAAGGGCCGGCTAATTTTTTTACCTTTCAGGGCCTATTTCCGGGCAATTAATTCAAAATCCGTGCTTATCCGTGCAATCAGTGGCTGAATCCTTAAGTTTGGGGTTCATCATGTTTTTGATTCGACTGGACACTTTATCATTTCATTTATAATGACGTCATGCGATTGTTGAGCATTCCTCTCGTTTTTTTGCCCTCTGCCATTTTTCCTCTTGCGGCATTGATGATTGGACTACGAAACCCATCCATCTTTCAAGCTCCAGCCCTATTGAGTGATTCTCGCCTTTCGGCGCTCCTCTTTCTTTTTGCATTTGGCACGACTTTCATTTTCTCGCGAAGGTCAAAGCAATTACGTGAGAACTTTCTGGGCTTGCTTTTATTCTTTTTGTTCTCCAGTGGCTATTTTTTGCTCGCCAGTATTCTTAATAAGCCAGATATCAACACCAACAACATTTACTTTGCTGCAGACAGTTGGTCATGGCTTCAACGCATGGCTCTGGAAGATGGATGGGTTGTTGGTACGCGCGCGGTGCACCCACTCACGCCCATCATCTTTCGCCCATTGATTTCATTGCTGTCGCCCATCACTGGCGGCGACCGCTTTCACGCGAATCTGATAATCCTTGCTCTTGCAGGTGGGGGATGTGTATTCTTAACGTGGAAAATCGTTAAATTGATCTCCGAAGATCAAAGCCTTGCTGTTTTATTTGCTTCTCTGCTTGGGCTTTCCGCTTCGCACCTGATATTTGCCAGCGTTATAGAAAGTTACATTTTCTCCACACTTTGCCTGCTCCTTTTTATCTGGCTTCTGCTAACAAATCAATCTGCTTATCTTTTGATTGCCGCGGGGGTCCTAACACTCGGTATCACCGTTACAAACATTGTTCAACAAGCGTTGGCCACCATTTTTGTTCAACGAAATCTCAGACATATGATCGTTATTTTCTCCTGTGTAATTTTATTGGGTATTGGCCTGAATGTCATATCCCACTCCATTTATCCTGTACCCTACTTCTTCCTGCCCCAGAATTTAATGGAGGAGCGAGGATTTTTGCAGGAGATCAGCATCAAGCGCGCCGGGTTAATGGCTGAGAATCTACTCATCTATAACATCGCTGCGCCGCAGCCTTACGTAAGCATCCGCCGGGAAATGCCGCGTTTCAATTTCCTGACTGGCACGATCCAGGGATATGCCTGGTTTGGCTGGCCGGCGTTGATACTTTGGATCGCCATGCTGGCATTGACTTTCTTCTATTTTCTCAAAAAAATCCGCTCCAGTTCGAACAACAAATATTTTTCGCTTTCAATGCTCTTCTGCCTGATTTTCAATTTTCTTTTACACCTCAGCTATGGTGTTGAACCGTTCCTCTATTCAGCCGATTGGACCTACGCCTTAATTCTGTTCACCGCAATTACACTGAACGGATTGGTCGAACGTACCTGGTTCAAGATTATGTTATTCGTCCTGGTCGTGTCGGTTTTTATCAACAACCTGGGTCTTTTATATATTATCGCGAGAAAAGTAAGTGAATATCTTGCGTAATAAAAAGCCCGGTCAGGCGTAACTCCTGCCGGGCTTGTGTAGAACTTGATCTTACGCCTTTTGCATCGCCTCTGCAGCCGCCTCTTCGAGCATCTTCGTCGTCACGGACTTCGGCCGCTCGATCGGCTGGCCCAATCCACGCGCCCAGACGTAATTGGCAGTCACACCCAGCGCGCGGCCCACGCCAAACAATACAGTATAGAAATCGAACTCACGCACGCCATAGTAGTGCTGTAATGTGCCGCTGATTGCATCCACATTCGGCATGGGATTTTTGGCTCTACCCTGTTCCTTCAACACAGCCGGAACTACATCCAGAACCATATCTGCAAGACGGAGAAGTTCGTCATCAGGGAAACGTTTCCTGGCAAATTCCATCTGAGTTACAAAACGCGGATCGATCACACGCAGAACACCGTGACCATAACCAGGGATGACGTGCCCGGCATTGAGCGTATCCCATGCGAATTTATATAGTTCAGCGCGGGTTGGAACACCGCCAAACTTGTTCTTCACATCGATCAGCCAGGCGAGAGATTCTTGATTCGCCAGCCCATGCAAAGGTCCCGCGAGGCCATTCAACGCGGCAGAGAAGGAGAGATACGGATCGGAAAGTGCAGACCCCACGAGATGCATCGTATGCGCAGAAACATTTCCAGATTCATGATCGCTGTGCAGGATGAAGTAGAGACGTGCAAGATCGGCATATCCCTTCTTGTCTGAAACTTTCATCATACGTGCGAAGTTCAGACCGTAATCCTGTTTCGGGTTATATTTCGGTTTCTTGCTCTCACCGAAATATTTCATACGGTAGATATATGCCGCAATTACCGGGAGTTTCGCGGTCAAATCCAGGCTATCTTCAAGCGCGGCCTCCCAGTAGACATCCTTCTTCATGCTGTGATATTTCTGTGCAAAGACTGAGCCATTCTGCAAAGCCAATACCGCCTGAGAAAATAAGATCATTGGGTGAGTCTCTTTCGGCATGGACTTGAGCATCTTGTAAACATAATCGGGGACGCTGGCGCGCTTTGCCCATTCTTCCTCCACCTGCAGCGCCTGTTCCCTGGTCGGCACTTCACCGATCATAAGGAGATAATACAATCCGCCGACGAGCGGCATCTTGCCGCCGCGTGCCTTCGGCAGCTTCTTGAGCACCTCCGGGATGGACATGCCGCGGAACAGGATGCCATGTGCGGGATCAACAAAAGAGACATCGGTGAGCAACGATTTGATGTCGCGCATACCGCCGATGATCTGTCCGACAGTTACATCGTCCACTTTCACTTCCCCATGCTCTTTTGCAAGAGACTTAATTCGTTCGCGCCATTCAGGCAATTGTGCAAGGATTTTTTCGTGCAGGGTCATTATGACCTCCAATACATGGTGTCATTGCGAGGGGTGTTCTTCCCCGAAGCAATCTTCAATTCGATAAGGAGACTGCTTCGTTCCTCGCAGTGACGTGCTAGAACTTCACCAAATTCTTCAACGCCTCGTGCGTTTCCTTCACCGCCGCGGCGGACTTGTCAAACATTGTCTTCTCATCGTCATCAAGTTTGTATTCGATGATCCTCTCCATGCCTGTGCGACCGAGCATCACCGGCACACCGAAGAACATATCGTTCAAACCATATTCGCCATCCATGTAAGCCGCGCAGGGGACGATCAAATGTTTGTTCTTGAGGATCGCTTCCGCCATCTGTGCGCAAGCCGCGGAAGGTGCATAGAATGCAGAACCGGTCTTAAGCAGGTTCACGATCTCGCCTCCGCCTTTGCGAGTACGGGCGACAATTGCCTCCAGCTTTTCAGCCGGGAGATATTCCTTTAACGAGATCCCGGCAATGTTGGAATGACGCGTGAGCGGGACCATCTCATCGCCGTGGCCGCCCAATACGTAGCAGTCGATATTTTCCACGCTTACGCCTGTTTCCATCGCAACAAAGGCGCGCATGCGTGCAGAATCCAAAATCCCTGCCTGACCGATCACACGCTCCCGCGGCAATCCCGTTTTCTTCATCGTGAGGTACGCCATCGTATCGAGCGGGTTCGTCAAAACAATATAGATCGCATCCGGTGAATGTTTGATCGTTTCGGTTGCGGCGGTGCCAACGATCTCGGCATTCGCAGACAACAAATCATCACGGCTCATTCCTGGCTTGCGCGGCAAGCCGGCCGTGATGATGATGATATCGGAGTCCTTGGTTGCCGCATAATCATTCGCGCCGCTGATCCTGACATCCTTGCCGATGATCGGCATCGCCTCCAGCATGTCCAGCCCCTTGCCCTGCGGCATGCCCTCAACGACATCCACCAGCACAAGGTCGGCAAGTTCCCGTTCAGCAAGCCAGTGTGCAGTCGTTGCACCGGTCATACCTGCACCAACAATCGAGATTTTATTCATGAATCCTCCGGATATTTATTTGTCTTGTAAAATTTTATCCGAAACTGACTTGGGATGAAAGTACATTTGTCACTTTTTAGGGGTCCGGTTGCGGATAAGAAACAGTGGCGCCGCGGGCGCCACTGTTCGCTGCTCTCCATGTTTTAGCCTGACTCCGATTCGAGGAAGCGAGTCACCTGAATAGCCGCCGCGGCGCCCATCCCCGCGGACGTGACCACCTGACGGAAGTGCGGGTCGGCCGCCTCTCCCGCGGCAAAGACGCCGGGTATGTTCGTTTCCATTTTTTCATTGATCTTGATGTAGCCCAGATCGCTCATCTCCAACTGGCCCTTGAACATCTCCGTATTGGGTGTATGACCAATGAAAATGAACAAGCCGTCCGTTTCATGGATCGTTTCTTCACCCGTAATACCATTTTTCAACTTTACTGCTTCAAGCTTATCTGTGCCGATGGCTTCAGTCACAATGGTGTTCAGGATGAAATCGATCTTGGGATGTTCCTGGGCGCGATGCTGCAAGATGGCGCCGGCGCGAAATTCCTCCCGGCGATGGATGATCGTTACCGAAGAGGCGTAGCGCGTGATGAACAATGCTTCTTCCAGCGCGCTGTCACCGCCGCCCACGACGACGACTTTTTTATCCTTGAAGAACCAGCCATCGCAGGTCGCACAATAGGAAACACCGCGCCCGGTTAACTCAACTTCGCCGGGGATGTTGAGATGATTCGGGCTGGCGCCTGTGCCAACGACCAGCGTATCAGCCAGGTATTCGCCTAAATCTGTTATTACCTTGAACGGGCGCTTCGACAGGTCGACCGAATTTGCGGTATCGAATTCGGTCCTCGCGCCGAAGTGTTCCGCCTGCTTCTGGAACAGCTCGCCCAACTGCGCCCCGCCAACTCCCTCAGGAAAACCGGGATAGTTCTCGACGGTATAAGTCAGCGCAGCCTGCCCACCCAACTGCATTCCCGTAAGAACAACAGGTTGAAGTTCCGCGCGCGCGGCATACAGCGCCGCGGAATATCCCGTCGGCCCCGACCCCAACACCAATACTTTTACATGCTTTGCATTTCCGTTTGAAGACATTCTTTATATCATTCCTCGCTTGAGATTTCCTTCCATATTCAAGACGACACGTTTTAATCGAATTTTACTGCCTGAGATTGTATCAGGTACTCAGGATCATGAAAAGTTGTACAATAACTCGGGAAGAACTTCACATGGGCTTCGAGGAAATTCCACACACTGCCGATTGGTCTGTCCGCGTCTGGGCGCAGGATTTGCCGTCACTCCTCGCGGAATCCGCGCGGGCGATGAACGCGCTTGCCGGAACGGTAACAGACCCGGATCCACGCGTGGAGCGGGCGTTCGAGTCCGAAGGGCCCGATATCGAAAGCCTGCTGGTCGCCTTCCTGTCTGAACTGGTTTATTATCAGGAGCAGGACCATGGTCTGGCGTTCGATACATTCGATGTCCGGATGAGCGATCAGCAGATTTCGGTGACCATGGAAGGCTCACAGATCACCTCTGTTGACAAAGCCATCAAGGCGGTGACCTATCATAACTTGAAGATCGAAGAAACATCACGAGGATACGAAGTGGTCATTGTGTTCGATGTATAGGAGAGAACGATGAATATCGAGAACTTAATCCAGATCAGTGAAACCGAGTGGGAAATCCCAACGTATACCCGCAGCGACATGCGTGTGCCTGTGAGACTGTTCGCCACGCGTGAGCTGCTCGAACAGATCATCAATGACAAGTCGCTGGACCAGGCTGTCAACGCGGCCACATTGCCGGGCTTGGTCGGGTCAGTGATCGTCATGCCCGATATGCACCAGGGCTATGGCTTTCCCATCGGAGGCGTTGCAGCAACCGAATATCCACATGGTGTCATTTCGCCTGGTGCGATAGGCTACGACATAAATTGTGGGGTACGCCTGCTGGCTTCGAGCATCGAGTTTGACTCCGCACGCGCTGAGTTGGATACGCTCGCCACTGTTCTCAACAAATATTGTCCGAGCGGCGTCGGGAAAGAGGGTGTGATAAAGGTTAGTCTGAAAGAATTGGATCACGTCTTGCGCGATGGATCACGCTGGGCTTTGAAGAACGGATACGCGTCGGAAGCGGATCTTGCGCGGACCGAGGAATCTGGTTCCCTTGAAGGAGCCGATCCTGACATGGTCTCCGAACGCGCCAAGGCACGCGGCCGTGAACAGATCGGCTCACTGGGCGCGGGCAATCATTTTATCGAAGTGGATGTCGTAGATGAAATCTTCGATGAGGAAGCCGCAAATGTAATGGGTCTCTATAAAGGGTGTTTGACGGTGCAGATCCATTGCGGGTCGCGCGGGCTGGGACACCAGGTCTGTACGGATTATGTCCACGAGTTCCAGAGCGCGGTGCGCAAATACGGCATCGATCTGCCCGACCGCGAACTGGTCTGCGCGCCGATGGATTCGCCCGAAGGCATAGCCTATATGGGCGCGATGCGCGCCGCGGCAAATTTCGCGTTCGCCAACCGGCAGTTGCTGGCCTATTCCGCACGTCGCGCCTTCGAAGATGTATTCGCAAATAAAATGAGGAATTGGCATTTACATCAGGTCTACGATATCGCTCATAACATGGGCAAGATCGAAACACACGAAGTGAACGGGAAGCAGATCAAAGTGTGTGTTCATCGCAAAGGCGCAACGCGCGCCTTCGGGCCCGGGTCGCCGGGGTTGCCGCCCGAATACAAAAAGATCGGACAGCCCGTGATCATCCCCGGCTCGATGGGTACGGCTTCGTGGGTGCTGGTGGGCACGGAAGCCAGCATGACGCGTTCATTCGGATCATCCTGCCATGGGGCGGGAAGAGTCATGTCGAGATCGAAAGCCAAGAAAGAGTTTCGGGGAGACGCGTTGCGGCAGGAGCTGGAGGCACGCGGGATCAAGGTCCGCGCCGGGTCATTGCCCGGGCTGGCAGAGGAAGCGCCATCCGCTTATAAGGATGTGGACAGGGTCGTGGAAATTGTAAGCGCTGCGGGAATCGCAAAGAAGGTCGCCCGCTTGAAACCCGTGGCGGTGATCAAAGGTTAAGCTTACTCCCGCAGCCTCTCGATATTTGCTCCCAGCGCGCGCAGTTTGCCATCCACGTTTTCATAGCCGCGTTCGATCTGCCCGATGTTGCGGATCGTGGATTTCCCTTTGGCTGCCAGCGCGGCCAACAGCATGGACATCCCGGCGCGGATATCGGGGCTTTCCAGGTTCTCGCCATACAACTGGTTCGGTCCCTGCACCAGACAACGATACGGGTCACATAAAATGATCTTTGCCCCCATGCCCGCCAGTTTATCGGTGAAATACATGCGGCCTGAGAACATCCAGTCATGGAACATGATCGAGCCCCTGGCCTGCGTTGCCACGGTGATCGCGATGCTGATCAGGTCTGTCGGAAAGGCGGGCCACACATTTGTTTTGATCTCGGGTATTGCGCCATCCATATCAGGGAGGATCCTCAGTTCCTGACCTGCCGGGACGATCAAGTCATCATTTTCCACCTGCCATCTAATGCCCAGGCGTTGAAAGACATGCGCGATCATGTGGAGATTCGGCACGCCTGCATTGTGGATGCGAATCGCTCCATGTGTGAGAGCCGCGGCGCCCACGAAGCTGATCACTTCGAGATAATCCGGCCCGATCGTGAATTCACCGCCATGTAACCTTGGCACGCCCTGAATGTGAAGTGTGTTCGAGCCGATCTCTTCGATCTGAGCGCCGAGTCCATTCAGGAAGTAACATAATTCCTGCACATGCGGTTCAGAGGCGGCATTGCGGATCACAGAATCCCCCTTTGCAGTGACTGCCGCCATGATGGCGTTTTCGGTCGCGGTCACACTCGCTTCATCCATGAGGAAGTCCGCGCCGCGCAGGCCGCCCGCCTGGAAGGTGAAACCGCGCTCATACCTCACATCCACACCCAGCGAGCGCAAGGCCAGCATGTGTGTATCCAGGCGGCGGCGGCCGATCACGTCTCCGCCGGGCGGCGGCAATTTAAATTCACCGAACCGCGCCACCATGGGACCTGCAACCAGGATGGAGGCGCGAATGCGGCGGCAAAGGTCCGGGTTCAGGTCTGCAGGCCGCAGGGTCCGCGCCGTGATGCGCCACGAGGTGGCATTCAGATCTTCCACCTCCGCGCCGAAGCTTTCGATCAGGTTCCGCATCACGCGTACATCCTGAATCTGAGGAACGTTGTGTAAAACGATCGGCTGATCGGTGAGCAGGCAGGCGGCAACCAGAGGCAGCGCTGCGTTTTTGTTTCCTGCAGGAGTCACCTCCCCGTTCAATGCAACCCCACCCTCTATTATGAATTTTTCCATGTTCATCTCCAAGAATTATCGCGGAGATTGTAAGACAAATTGTGTGCTTCGGCAAGCACATTACTTACAGTTGACTTACATACGGTTACAGATAGGATTTGCCATTTCTTTGGACTATAATAATGGCAGTGGATGCAACTCTTCTCCTTCCCGTGATCCTCGGCTGGGCCGCCGGCCTCTTCATTAATTACGTTTCAGATGTTTTGCCGCGCACCCGCCGCTTCAGCCAACCGGCCTGCTCAGGATGCGAAACCTATTTCACCTGGGCAGATTATTTGACCTTGCGCGCCTGCCGGAATTGTGGAAAGAGGCGGAGTCTGCGGACGTGGCTCGTACTAATTTTGGCAGTCGCGTCCTTCGTGTACTTCTGGCTGGTCCCGTCAAAAGCGCTGGGCTTTTCCCTTGGCGCGATCGTGCTGATCTACTTTGCGATCATTACGGTCATCGACCTTGAGCACCGCCTGATCCTGCACCCTACCAGCCTGGCCGGCGCGGCCCTCGGCATGATCGTTGGAACTTTTATCTATAGCAGAAAATATGCCTTGCTTGGCAGCGTGGGAATGTCACTGCTTGGAGGGCTGGCTGGGTTTGGCATCATGTTCCTG
>Ga0209619_10001862_pt1 | contig 15362 bp, 12 predicted proteins | sample Rifsed16ft3_FD_184011 | JGI IMG/M metagenome (GOLD analysis project Ga0209619, IMG submission 184011) | Soil microbial communities from Rifle, Colorado, USA - sediment 16ft 3 (version 2) | ecosystem: Environmental > Terrestrial > Deep subsurface > Rock core/Sediment | place: Rifle, Colorado... | reverse complement strand
CCATTGCCGCGGCCGTGAGCGATTTCAGGATGAATCGAATGGTGAGCTCACCCCCGAGGAAGCTGTAAACCAGTCCAGCTAGAATTCCGATCATCACCGAAGCGGAAACAAACAAGGTGAAATAGGTCAGCTTGCTTCGTATCTCCGAAGTGCGTTTGCTCGGATCCGACCGAACCTCCCGGTCAATCAATCGCGACACATAGACAAAGACCGGGAGCGCCACGACCAGCACCGAGACCGGCCCGCGGATGGCCTCCCGCAGACGCGGTACTTCGGCTGCCTGCGGGAATGCTCGCTCGATGAAGGTGAATACCAACATCCCCAAGTGGTACGCACTCACGTACAACGCGACGAACAGTAGACCGTAGAGAAAGGCCTCGCGCGCGTCCGTGTAGGGTCGTGGTCTCGGGACCGGGATTGGGAAAGCCACATCCGCAAAAGCGGCGAGGGCATCTCTCGCTTGCCTCTTGCTCCATCCGGCCGCGAGGAGAGCGCCCTCGATCTCCGCCCGCGGCGCACCTCGGGTCAGCGCCTGGTTGACAAACGTTGTGAGGTTCTCGCTGGCTGTCATTCGGCACCTCCCCTTGCTCAGGTGTCCGTGACTGCCCTCCTTCCTACTCCCTGCCGCCTGTCGGGAATGGATCCTCCGCGCTGAGCACCCACGCACTGTCGTGCTTGGTGAAGCCGATGCGCGGGTAGTAGTCCACTGCCTTCGGCGCCGCCAGCAGGACGATCTTGGACCGCGGCCCCATCCGTTCCCGGGTTTGTCGAATGAGTTCCTTGCCGATCCCCAGGGACCAGTGCGACTTCCGAACCGCCAGATCCGACAGATACCCAACGTAGGAGAAATCCGTGAGCGTGCGGGCGATGCCGACCAGCAGCGACCCATCCCACGCGGTGACCACCAGATTGGCGTGTGCCAGCATGTCCGCCATCCGTGAGCGATCGTCCACCGGCCGGCGCTCGCCGAGCGTGGACGCTCGATACAGCTCGATCACTCCGTCGAGATCCAGATCGTTGCCGACGCGGTACTCGATCGCCACCTGATCTCCGTCACGCGATGCTTGGGACCGTTACAGCTTCCGCTTCCACAGGAAATACGCGGGCGCCCCCAGGAACACGATCCCCAACCCCAACAGCCCCTGCACCGGGCGGGCAAACAACGTGTTCACCACGATCGCCGCCGCCGCCAGGACAAAGAGTATGGGGGTCCAGGGATACCCCGGCACCCGGAACGGCCGCGAGGCGTCGGGACGGGTACGCCGATACACGAACAGGCTCATGGCCCCCAGCGCGTAGAAGATCCATCCGGCGAACACGACGTAGGTCAGCAGCTGCTCGAACGTACCGGACAACGCCAGGACGGCCGCCCAGGCCGAGCTGGCGATCACCGCGATCGCCGGCGTGCCGAAGCGCGGATGCACCTCCGCCAACCGCTTGAAGAAGACTCCGTCCCGCGCCATCGCGTAGTAGACCCGCGGCGCCGTGAGCGTGATCCCGTTGGCGGCGCCGAACATGGAGATGACGATCGCGGCGGCGATCAACGTCCCCGCTCCCGGCCCCATAACCGCCCGGACCGCGTCCGCCGCCACGGCGTTCGATCGGCCGGCGGCCTCAGGCCCCAGCGCCGCCAGGTACGCCACGTTGGCCAGCAGGTACACGGCGATCAACGCCGTGGTGCCCAGCACGATCCCCCGCGGAAACGTCCGCTGGGGATCCAGCGCCTCGCCTGCCGAAAACGTGACGTACTGCCACCCCTCGTACGCCCACAGCACGCCGATCATCGCCACGCCCATCCCCGACACCAGGGCCCCGTCCAGTGCCGGGGGCATGATCGCGCGGTCGGACTCGCGTAGACCGGCGCCGCCACTGACCAGCACCACGGCCATCAGCAGAATCGCGGCCACCTTGATCGCGGTCGCCCAGTTCTGCACCATGGCCCCGTGCCGGGTGCCGCGCGCGTTGACCAAGCCCACGACGGCCACCATCGCGACCGAGGCCACTTTACCCATCGCCGGCGTCAACGGCACGATCTGGTTCAGATACCCCGCAGCCGCCACCGCCAGCGTCGCCACCGAGCCGCTGCTGATGGCGAAGAACATGGACCAGCCGTAGAGAAACGCCGGCAGCCGGCCGAAAGTATCGCGCAAGTAGACGTACAACCCGCCGGCCTCCGGGACCATCCCGCCCAGCTCGGCGTAGGTGAGCGCGCCGAGCAGCGACAGCACCCCTCCGGCCAACCACACCAGCAGCGCGGGGCCGACCTGGAAGCCCGTCTGTCGCAGCACTTCGCCGGGCACGATGAAAATGCCCGACCCAATGACCGATCCGATCACGATCAGGATCAGCTCACGCAGCCCGAGAGTGCGCGCGAGCGTGGACGTCCCGGCGACTGGCGTGCTCACCAACCGGGTGGGAGCCGCGCAGCGAGGCTCTCAGGGGAGCGCATCACAAGACCACGTTGAACTGCCGCGTGAACTTGACGACGACGGCACGGCCCAGCGGGCCGGACACGTCGTACCACCGGTCCGCCGCGTGCGACTCGTTGAAGACGATGAAGAGGCCGGTCCCGGCCGTGTTGAGCCAGCCGTAGCGGACGTTGCCCGACCAGCTCCCCGCCTGCTCGTTGTACTGAACCAACGACTGGAGGTACATCCGCGGCGTAACGTTGTACGCCAGCCGCAGCGCGATGAGCGTGGTGCTGAAGCTGCCCTCGGCGAGATCGAGATGGTTGTAGCTGAGGCGCAGCGAGGAGGCGAACGCCGCGCCCGCGCGCACCGTGAGCGTGTTGTTGACGCCGCGCCGCGTGCCGGAGAGGAAACCACCCCAGTCCAGGCCGCCGTTGATCGAGACCGGGGCGCCCTCGTTGGAGTTCCAGCGCCAGGCAGCCTCCACGTTGTCGTACGTGCCGGGTGGGACCACCACGCCGGAGTCGATCTCGAACGGCGCCTGGAGCCCCTCACGCGTGAAGTTGAACGCGGGGCTGAAGAACGCGCCGTCCGCCAGCTCGATGTGTGAGTCGAAGTGGATGTTCCGCGTCTGGTTGAAGCCGTCGAACCCCCAATAGCCCCGGTATGAGACGTGCGGCCGCAGCTCCCGGAGCCAAGCGACGTTGGCAAACCGGACGTGGCGCAGCGCATGCAGCGAGATGAACCGATACCCCGAGCGCTCCAGGAACCCGGTCTCGGGGCTGAAGTCTGCCCCAACCTCGGTGTACGTGGATTGCAGCACCCAGGTCCGCGTGTTGTACGCGCCGCTCAGGTTGAGCGCGTGCTCGCGGCCGGAGAGCGACGGGGTCTCCGTCACGGCGCCGAACGCGTCCAGTGTGACCGACTGGCCCAGCCCCAGGCGGCCGTCCGCCACGTAGGTGCGATTGTAATCGCCGTCCAGCGCCGTGGCCGCGCGGTTGATGACCATGGCCCCAATCCGCGAGCGATTGGGCAGCTCACGCACCAGCCGCCCGACGGCGTAGTTGTTGGCCGGCACCACGCCGGGCACATCATCCGTCTGAATGTCGAGCAGGCCCACCGTCAACCCGGCGAGCTTCCCGGTGAGTCGCCCGCCGCCCACGATGGGCACCGGCACCCCGCCGGGACCGATCCCGATCCGCCGGCTGAAGAACATCTCGACCGCCTGCCCGCCGCCTTGTGACGAGCTCCCCACCGAGAAACTGCCCGCGTTCTCCAGGAAGAACGGCCGTTTCTCCGGAAAGAACAAATTGAACCGCGTGAGGTTGACTTGCTGCTCGTCCACCTCCACCTGCGCGAAGTCCGTGTTGTACGTGAGATCGAGCGTGAGGCTTGGCGTGACACTGATCTTGGCGTCGGCCCCGAACGCGACCCCGGCGATGGAGGAATCTCCCACGGTGAAGCGGCAGGAGAGCCGCTCACAACGGTCCGGGATGGCGGCAGCACTGGGGAAATCGCGACTGGCGGAGCTCAGGCTGAACGGAGTGAGCTGCACCGTGCGCCGCACCGGGGCTTCGAGGCCCTGAAGCGTGCCGGCGCCGGAGATGCGCCACAGGTTGAACTGCCGGCCCACCGGAGCCCAGAACGCCTGCTCGTTCCGGCGCCGGATGTGGCGCGCCAGGTTGAGGCCCCAGGTCTGCTCCCCGCCCTGCCCGTACCGCAGCGTGGAAAAGGGAATACGAAACTCGGCGTACCAGCCCCGATCATCGGCCGAGGTGGCGACCTCCCAGCTCCCGTCCCAGTTGAGGTTGAACCCGGCGGTGGCGCCGCCCTGCTGGCGTGAGGACTGGATGCCGCTGCCCGTCCCTTCACGCACCACCTGCCCGTCGTACTCGATCCCGGCCGGCGTAGTACCGAAGACCAAGGCATTCTGGCGATCGTGATAGGTGTCGAAGACGATGAGAAACGCGTCCGTATCGTCAACCCGGGCGTCGCGTCGGGTCTCGCCCCGCACGATGCCGGACGGGTCCGCGTCGTAGAGCCAGGCGCCGAGGTAGACGGCGTCCTGGTCGAACAGGATCCGCACCTCGGTCCGTTCACTCACGGGCCGGCCCTCGAACGGCTCGTGCTGCACGAACCCGCTGATGGCGGGGGCGGAAGCCCACGCGGGGTCGTCCAGGGCGCCATCCACCCGCGGCGCCGTCTCCGTCCGCGTCGCGCGGGCGGTGCGCGGGGCCGGGGCCGAGTCGCCGCTCTGGGCCCACGCCACGGGGGCGGCCAACACCGCGAGCGCGAGCAATGTGAAAACAGGAATCATGTTGCCGTGCTGGGTTAGTGGAGAATGAAGACCGGCATCAATAATAACGCGGGCCCGCGCCTAACGCTCCTTCCGGGCCACCACGCCGACCGTGAGCGTGAAGTAGGGACCCACGGCGCTCCGCTCCAGCCTCCGCAGGGCCGAATGCCATCGGCGGTACCAGCCGTCCAGCGGCCCCCAGTGCGGATACAGCGGCAGGCGGACACCTACGCGCTTCACCGCCTCACGCGCGACCCGGTACAGGAGGCCGGGATGCATTCCGTATCCGTACACCCGCTCACACCGAAACCCGGCACGCTCCACCAGTGAGCGGATCTCGCCCGGGGAAAACTGGGTCTCCCACCCGGCGAACCACTGGTTGAGCGCGATCAGCGCATGCTTTACCAGGGTATAGACGTGGTACTTCTGGGGAACGTCCACCAGCACCAGACCGCCAGGCTTGAGGACCCGGTGATTCTCACGCAGCAGCCGGAGGGGATCCCTGAAGTGCTCCAGCAATCCCTGATGGTACACCAGGTCGAATGAGGCATCGCGGAATGGCGTGGCCAGCGCGTCGCCCCGGACCAGCCGCACGTCGCCCGAGATCTGCCGAGACAGGCGCAACGCCTCGGGCGAGAAATCCAGGGCGCACACGCTGGCGCCTCGCCGCGCCAGCTGATGCCCTTCTCTCCCCGTGCCGGCGCCGACCTCGAGCAGGCGTCGCCCGCGCAGGTCCGGCAGCGCCTGCGTGATCTCGGCCAGAAGATCCGAGACGGCGGGATAGACGTCCCCGACGTGGGCCTTATCCCCCCAGTACCGGTCCCACACGCCGCGCGGCGGGTGCTCCGGTCGCGCCCCGGTCACCTAACCACGTCCTGAGAAGCCGGCGGATTCGCTGCCTGGCGCGAGGCCGCCCATCGCCGCAGCAGGATGATCCAACCGACCACGCCCACCACGCCGCCGATCAGCGCTCCCGCTCCCAGCCAGAGGAGCCCGGTCTTGGGACGAGCTGCCCCTCCACCAATCAAGGCGCCCAACCACCCCCCTGAAAACGAAGCGGCCCACGCCACGACTGGCGTGAGCAGCCACGCAATGACGCGGATCAGGCGGCGGGTGCTCTCGCCGGTCACCTGGCCCGCAAGACGGCCGCCACAGGTACGTGCACGACGAGGGCGAGCGCGTAGGCCAGCGCCGCCACGGCGCCGTGGAACGGAGCCAGTCCGGAGACGGTGAGGGCCACGAACAGCAGCACGGCCAGCCCCGCCGTCTGCATTGCCGCGCTCGCCACGTTTCGCCCGCGGGCCGCCGCCAGGCTGTGCACCCAGGCACCCAACCACGCGAGGAAGCACGAGCCCATCCACCACACCGGGACGTACCAGAAGCCGCTCCCGCCCCCGATCGCGTCCCAGGTCCAGTGGTACAGGTCCACCGGCCGCAGCACCACCGTGTCCACGATGGTGAACGCCACCGAGCCGAGTAGCCCCATCAGCGCCGCCCAGGCGATGGCGTCCACGCCACGCGGGCGCACCCAGTAGGATGGCGCGTAGGAGAACACGGTGCCGCCCGCCAGGATCAGCAGCGATTGCACCACGACCTCGGCCCGGCCAGCCAGCGTGCGCGATAGCGAGGCGAACGCGACGACGCCGATCGCCGTCGCGATGCCGAGTTTGATCCCGCCGCCGACGATGGTCCGAACGTCGGTCCGCGATGTGACGGCCGGTGCCGCCAGGGAGGTCATGCCTGCTCCTGCATCAGGAGAAGTGGCGTCAACATAGCGGCCCCGGACACGGACTTCAACGGCGGAAGACAACTGCGTAAGGGGTGAGGGGTAAGGGGGACCCCTCACCCCTGACCCCTCACGCATTCGCTACACAACACCAAGATGTTTGGCCGCGATGCGGAGCCCCAGCAGTGTCAGGTGCGGTTCGACTTTCTCGATCTCCCGGGACAGCGGCGCCACCAGGGACACCAGACCGCCGGTACCCACCACCAGCGGCTTTCCGCCGCCGGGCCACTCCGCCTTGATCCGGCGCACCATGCCGTCGGTGCTGTCCGCGGCGCCGAACAGCACGCCGGACCGGATGCAGTCCTCCGTGCGGCGGCCGATGACCCGCTGCGGCGGCGACAGCTCCGTGGCAGGCAGCTTCGCCGCCCGCCGCGTCAGGTTCTCCGCCGCCGTGAGCACGCCCGGCGCGATCACGCCGCCGATAAACCGCCGGTCCTGGGTCACGCAGTCGAACGTGGTCGCGGTGCCGTAGTCCACCACGATGGTGTCCCGCCGGTACAGCTCGCACGCCGCCAGCGTGTTCACCACCCGGTCCGCCCCCACCGTGAGCGGCTCGTCCACGTCCAGGACGATGGGCAACGAGCTGCCCGCGTCCACCACCACGGGGCGCACGCTGGTGGCCTGCTGGATGCCTACGGCCAGCGCTTCGGTGACCGCCGGGGCGACCGAGGCCTGCACCGCAGCGCGCACCTCGTGGGTGGAATGCCCCGCGTTGACCAGGTGCGCGGTCAGCGTCGCCGCCCACTCGTCCGGCGTGCGGGACACGACCGTGGTGAGCCGCCAAACGACCGCCAGCCGCTCCCCCTGGAACAGGCCCACCGTGATCTCGGTGTTGCCGATGTCGATGGCTAACAGCATGATCCCTCCGGGATCGTGAGAAGTGAGACGTGAGAGGCGCGGCATGCCCCGTCTCACCTCTTACGCCTCACATCTCACATAGCCACGGCCACGGTCCCTGCCAGTACGCGCTCGCGTCCGCGCGCGCTCTCGACCAGCAGCGCCCCGTCCACGTCCACGCCAACCACGCGACCCGCCACCGGCCCCACGACGTCGCGGCCCGCAAGCCAGTCATAGCGCCGGTACGCGGCCTGCTCCGCAGGGGTAAGCACCGGGCCACCCCCCAACTGATGCAGCCGTGGAACCAGCTCTTCCAGCACCGCCAGCCGCGTGACCTTGGGGTCCATGTGGTCCAGCGTCGCGGCGCGCGACGCGACCTCCGGGGCCAGGGGTCCGTGCACGTTGAGCCCGATGCCCAAGCCCACCCATGTCGCGCCACCGGGCGCCGTCCGCGCCTCGCACAAGACCCCGCCCACTTTCTTGTCCCCCATCACCACGTCGTTGGGCCATTTGAGTCGTGGCTCGAGACCGAGCGCGCCGAGCGCCTGGCCCACCGCCAGCCCCACGCGCAGGGCCAGCACGCCCGCGATCGGTTCCTGCGCCGGCCGGTGGAGGTAGCCTAACAGAATCCCGGCGCCGCGCGGGCTGTGCCACCGCCGCCCCCCTCGACCCCGCCCCACGACCTGCTCGTCCGCCAACACCACGGTCCCATCAGGCGCCCCTTCCGCCGCCAGCTCGTGCACCACGTCCAGCGTGCTGGTGACCCGCGGCAGGATCAGACAACTGGGCGCCCGGATCCGCGCGGCGAGGTCGCCGGGGGCAAGCCCATCGTACGTCACGCGCGCAGGGCCCATGCCAGCGTCGCCGCACCCAGCGACCAGCAATACGGAGCGAAGCGATGAAACGCGCCGCGCTCCAGCAACCGCACCAAGAGCTTGATGGCCGCGACCCCGGCGAGGAGCGCCGCCACGACAGCCAACGCGAGCGGGCCCACGCCAACGCCCGACGTCCCGCCGCCAAGCTCGGGCAGCTCGAGCACTGCGGCGCCGGCGATGACCGGGATGGACATGAGAAACGAGAACTCGGCCGCCTGAGCGGGCCGGACCCCAGCCCACAGCGCCGCGGCCACGGTGGAGCCCGAGCGCGAGATCCCGGGCAGAATGGCGAACGCCTGGGCGAGACCGATCCCCCCCGCACCACGCCACGACGGCTCGCGCGCCGCCGCCCGCAGGGCCGTTCCGCGCGTGCTCCACAGAATCGCCCCCGTAAGGAGGAAGTCCACTCCCACAACCACCAGCGAGTCGAACGCCCGCTCGAACCAATCACCCAGCAACACACCGGCCAGCCCCGCGGGAATGCTGGCGAGCCCGAGCAGCGCCACGTAGCGCCAGGAGCCTCCGTCCTTTCGGGTGAGGCCGGCGAGCAACCCCCAGATTCTCCTGCGGTACACCAGGAACACCGCGGCGAGCGTGGCGACGTGGAGCGCCACCTCGACCGCCACACCCTGCCGCGGTACACCCAGAGCCCGCTCGGCTACCACCAGATGCCCGGAACTGGAGACCGGCAGAAACTCGGTCAGTCCCTGCACCACGCCGAGCACCACGCCCTGCCACCAGTTCATCCGTCAATCAGCCTGCGGTAGAGATCCTCGTACCGCGGCACCACCAGGTCGGCGGAAAACTGCTTGGCCCGCTCCACGGCTCCCTGCCGCAGCCGCTGCCACCGACCGCCGTCCCGCAAGATCGCCACCGCCTGAGCCACCATCTCGTCTGGCGCGTCGGCAGCTACCAGGGCGCCCGTCTCCCCGTCCACCACCACCTCCGGCACCCCGCCCACCCGGCTCGCCAGCACCGGGACCCCGCAGGCCATGGCTTCCAGCGCGGCGAGCCCGAACGATTCTGAGGAACTCGGCAGCAGGAACAGGTCCGCCCCGCGAAGCAGGTCCGCGACCGAGTCGAGCTTGCCGAGGAAGAACACCTGCCGCGCCACCCCGAGCCGCTCGGCCTCGGCCTCCGCCTCCTCGCGGTCGGGTCCGTCGCCCACCAGCACCAGCACGGACGGCACCTCGCGCCGCACCTTGGCGAAGATCCGCACCAGCTCCGGCACCCGTTTCACCGGCCGGAAGTTCGAAATGTGCATGAGCATCTTGGTGTCGCGCGGCACGAACGCGGGGCAGTGACGCTCGTCGGACGGGAAGTACTCGGCGAGATTGACGAAGTTGGGTATCACCTCGATGTCGCAGCCGGTGCACCCGAACGCCCGGTAGGTCTCCTCCCGCAAGAATTGGGACACCGCCGTCACCGCGTCGGATCGCTCGATCGAGAACTTGGTGATGGTGGCGAACGAGTGGGCCTGGCCCACCAGCGTGATGTCGGTGCCGTGGAGCGTGGTCACCACCCGCAGCGGGCGCTGATCCTCCAGCATCTCGCGCGCCAGGTACGCCGCCGTCGCGTGGGGAATGGCGTAGTGGACGTGCAGCACGTCCAGCTCCTCGCGCAGCGCCACTTCATGCTGCTTGACGGCGAGCGCCAGCGAGTAGGGGAAGTACTCCAGCAGCGGGTACGCTCCGGTGACATCCACCTCGTGGAAATACACCCGCTCGGCGAAGCCGCGGAGGCGGAAGGGCGAGGCGTAGGAGATGAAGTGGACGTGGTGCCCGCGCCGCGCCAGCGCCAGCCCCAGCTCCGTGGCCACCGCCCCGGAGCCGCCGTACGTCGGATAACAGGTGATCCCCACCCGCATCAGCGCTCCCGCTTCCATCGTTCGGCGATCCGGGCCGCCAGCCCCTCGGGCGACTCCGTGGCGTCCAGGGTCACGACCGGTGAGCGGCCGAGCTGGTGGCGGAACCAGGTCTCCTGCCGCTTGGCGTAGCGACGGGTGCTGGTCACGATCGCCTGCTCCAGCCGGTCGGCGGGCAGCTCCCCGTTGACATGCCGCACGATCTCCCGATACCCCAGGGCATCGAGCCCGGGCGCGTCCGGCTCGAGCCCGGCGGCCAGCACGCGCCGCACCTCGTTCACCCATCCCGCGCCCAGCATCCGGGCCACGCGCTCGGCAATCCGCTGATGCAGCACCGCACGCGGCAGCGCGAGCCGCACGTACCAGGGGCGCATCACGCCCTCCGCCCGGGCCCGCCGCTGCCACCAGGAGAGCGGCTGCCCGGTGAGCAGCGCCACCTCCACGGTCCGCGCCGCGCGCTGTCGCCCGCCTCCGGCATACTTCGGGTCCAGGCGGGTCGCCCACCGACCCAAGCCGTCCGCGTGCGAGGTCCACCCCGCCAGCCGCGCGCGGCGCTCCGGGTCCAGCGGCGGCTCGCGAAACAGTCCGTCGGCCAGGGCCCGGATGTACAGGCCCGTTCCCCCCACCACCACCGGCATCTTGCCCAGCGGGATGTCGCCCAGCCACTGCGCCGCGTCGCGCGCGAACCGGCCCGCGCTGTAGCGCTGGCCCGGGTCGAGCAGATCCAACCCGAGGTACGGAACCGCAGCCCGCTCCGCCGGCGTGGGCTTTCCGGTTCCCACCTCGAGGCCGCGGTACACCTGCCGCGAGTCCGCCGAGATCACCACCAGCGGCCAATGCCGGGCCAGCGCCACGGCGACGGCCGTCTTGCCGACCGCGGTGGGGCCCACGATCACGGGGACCTGCTGCTTACGCCCGGCCAAAGCGCCGCTCCAGCTCCTCGCGCGGCAGCTGCACGATGGTGGGCCGGCCGTGGACGTCGTGCGGCGGAAGCTCGCAGGCCATCAGCCGCGCCATCAGCTCCCGCATCTCGTCGGGCGCCAGCGGCTGCCCCGCCTTGATCGCCGCGCGGCAAGCATAGGTCGCGGCGAACCGCTCCAGCCGGTTGGCCCAGCCGCCGAACCGCCCCCGCGCCAGATCAGCCACCAATTCCTCGAAGCACCGCTTGGCGTCGAAACGCGGATGCGGGTTGGGGACGGCGTGGATGATAACCGATCGCCCACCGAACGGCTCCGCCTCGAAGCCCACCGCCCGGAGCAGATCGGCATGGGTCTCGACCGCCTCCAGCTCGGGAGGCTCCAGGTCCACCGTGATCGGCAACAACAGGTGTTGCGCCGCGGCGCCCGCCCCGGTGAGCTGCTGCATGGCCCGCTCGTACAGGACCCGCTCGTGGGCCGAGTGTTGGTCCACGATGGAAAGCCCGTCGGGACTCTCGAACACGATGTACGTGGCGGACACCTGCAGCAGTGGCCCGACGCTCGGCAGCGCCGCCGACGCGCCGGACACGCCGGCAAACAAGGGCATCGCGCCGTCGTCGCCTGCGGACGCCGAAGTCTCTGCCGGCGCGCCGCCCCCGCCGAAGGACGGCCCACGCCACGGCACGGCGCCCACCCCGGGACCCAGCACGGCCGCGGCCTCCAACGGCTGCAGCGCCGCCCGCACCGCCTCCTCGACCGCCCGCTCCACCAGGTACCGATCCCGAAACCGGACCTCCAGCTTTTGCGGATGCACGTTGACGTCCACCTGGTCGCCGGGCAGCGCCAGCACTAGGAACATGGTGGGCCGGAATCCCGGATGAATGGTGGCGCGGTATCCCGCCTCGGCGGCCCGGACCAGAAAGGGGTCGCGGAACGGCCGGCCGTTCACGAAGAGATAGGCTTTGCGTCCGGTTGGCCGGGCGTCTGCCGGACGCTGCACGAAGCCCCGCACCGAGAGGGCGCCGGCCGTACCGTCGACCGGCACCAGCTCCGTGACCAGCCGGCGCCCGAACAGCGCCGCGATGCGCTCGGCGACCGACGCCACCCGGGGCGCGTCCAGCAGTACGCGTCCATCGCTCACCACGCGGAACGTCACGTCCAAGCGGGTCGACGCAAGCAACGTCACCGCCTCGACGACGGCGCGGGTCTCGCTGCGGGGAGATCGCAGGAATTTCCGGCGGGCGGGGGTGTTGAAGAACAGGCGGCGCACCGCCACCGTGGTGCCGGTGGCGCGTGCCGTCGGGCCCGCAGCCACGAGCTCGCCGCCGCTCACCGCCACGCGCGTCCCGCCGCCGGACGATCCCGCCGCGGCCGTCTCCAGCTCCAGCTGCGAGACGGCGGCGATGGCCGCGAGCGCCTCGCCGCGGAACCCGTAGGTCTGTACCCCGATCAGATCCGCGGCGTATCGGATCTTGCTCGTGGCGTGGCGACCGACGGCGAGCCGGGCGTCGTCCGGGTCCATGCCCCCGCCGTCGTCCGACACCCGGATGAGCGTGGCACCGCCTCCCTCCAACTCCACCGTGATGTCGCGCGCGCCGGCGTCGAGCGCATTCTCCACCAACTCCTTCACCACCGAGCCCGGCCGCTCCACGACTTCCCCCGCGGCGATCTGATTCGCGACGGACGGCGGGAGGATGGCGATGCGGCCCATGGCTAGTGGCGCGTCTCAGCAGTTCGCTTACGCGGCCTGGCCCGCGCCGGTGGGTTCCGCCGGGCGCTCGTGGTGCGGGGTGGACTCGACGCTTGGGCGCGATGGGCCTGGGCGATGAGACCGCCGGTACTGACGCGCCCTCTGGGACGCACCGGCGTTCTCATCGCCAACGCAACACTCTAGAACCGGAGCAACTCATCAGGCATCACCCAGCCGCGCGTGCCTCCGTGCGCCACCAGGTACCAGCCCGGCCGCACCCGCTCGATTCGCACCGCCGTGCCTTCGCGCAACCGTCGCGACGCGGACGCGCTGCCGTAGGGCGCCTCGCGGAGCGGCGTTTCGCCCGCCAGCGTGACGGCCACCGGTTGCCCATAGCGCCGAAGCGCCGACCCGCCGTACCCGCCCGCGGCCAAGGCCGCGATGATCGCACCGAGCGCGATGGGACGCCAGCGGCGGAACAACAAGAGAACCGAGCCCAGGACCCAGAGCCCCGCGGCCGCGGCCAACGCCTCGTTGGGCGTGACGGGAGCAACCCACAGGAGACGTTCGCTCCAGGCGTCGGGGAGCGGCACCAACCCGGACGCGCGCTCCACCAGGGGGCTACGTGGCTCGAGGCGCGCGGCCCGGAGCCACGCCGCCTCCGCGCGGGCGTCCGCCCCCATGCGATACCACACGTTGCCGAGGTTGTACCAGTGCGCGGTCACGTGAGGCTCGCGGGCGGCCCGGGCGGCGAAGCTGTCCGCCGCGGCGCGCAGCGCCCCGGCATCGTACAACCGCTCCGGACTCGCGTCCTGGGCTCGAGTCACCGCCGGCAGGAGCAGCAATACCACGCTCAGGCGGGTGAAGGCGCCGGACCGGCGAGCACCCGAGCGCTCGCCCAGCAACGCCCGGAGCACTTCCTGAACTTCGGCCCGAAGCTCGTCTGCGTCCGTGGCGCCGCCCCGGCCGTACAGCGCCTGCCGCAGCTGATCGCGCACCCGCGATACATGGTTCGCCAGCGGCGCCTCGACCCCGGCGGCTCGCAGCGCGTCCGCCAGACCGTCACCGTCTCGCCACGGCGCGCCCGGCACCAATCGCTCCAGCTCGCGGCGAAAGCGCCGATCCAAGGAGTCCAGCTTACCGGGATCCGGCCGCTCGGGCGGTCGCGACCGGCGCGTCGGGAGACGCACACGCCCCAGCGTGAGCAGCAGGATCGGCAGCGCGCCAAGAGCGGCCCAGGCGGCGGGCGGTACCCGGCTCACGAAGCCGAGGCGCGGTTGACCGGTGCGCATGAGCGGCGGCGGCTCCACCCGAAGCACCGCGGGCCCCTGCCCCGGTCGCGCCACGATCTCCAGGGGGGCCGCCGCCAGCTGCACGTACCGGCGGGCGTCCAGGTCGTAATAGCCGTAGACCACCGGCCGGACGCGATAGGTCCCCGCGGAGTCTGCCACCAGCAGATAGGTGAAGGTCTTGGTCCCGCGGACCATTCCTTGTTCACGCGCCACGCTCACCTGCACCTCACCCGGATAGGCACGCAATCCGGCGGGCCAGCGTACCACAGGCTCGGGCCACAAGGCGACATTGCCGCGGCCTTCCAGGGACACCGCCACGGTGCGCGCGTCGCCCACGGACATCTCATGCGTGGTGGGCCGGAGGCGGAGCATCAGGTCTCCTCCCGCGGCTCCCGTGAAGCCCGACGGCCGCCCCGTCTCCGGGTACGGAGCAACTTCGATCAGCTCCGAGTCGCTCTGAACCACGTGGCGCAGCTCCCGACTCAGAAAGGAGTACGTGAGCGGCAGGCTGTAGGCGATGCTGGCCCGACCCACCCGCACCGTCCCGGTCTGGAGGGGAAACACGGTCTCGTATTGCACGAAGGCGTCGTACCAGCGATTCCCCACCCGACGGCTCAAGGCCACGCCGGCCGGACCGGCGTGCTGATACGCCCAGGCGCCCTGCACGTCCGGTCCCTCGAAGACCGGGACGGCCCGAATGCGCGACCGGATCTCGCGGGGGAACCACGCGACCGTCACGAGATCCACTTGATCGCCGAGCACGACGGCCCCCCGTGACGGGACCAGGTTCACCACCACCTGATCCGGGGTGGCCGGTGGCTCGAGACGTTCGAGCAGTCGGCGCACGCCAGGGTCCAGCGACGCCGGTTCCACGGCGACCGGCGCCACCGTCACATTCACCGCCGGCGCCTCCACCACGCGGGACCCCTGTTCCACGCGCAGGCCACTCATCACGGCGCGGCCCGTGCTCACGGCCACCAGCCGCACCACGCGTTCGGTGAGGCGCTGGGCGACGCCGTCCACCATCTGCACGCGCGAGCTCTCGCGGGTTTCCACCAGCTCCAATCCGCTCAAGTCCGGATTGCCGATCCGCACCGGCTCGTTGCCGCGCGCCGTGACCCGGATGGTCAGCACCACGGTGTCGCCGCGGGAGACGGTCTCGCGATCCACCGTGGCACGGATCTCCGGCTGTTGGAACGCCAGCGCCAGCCCGAGTGCGAGGGCGACGGGCATCACCAGTTCTTGAGCCCCCGCGTCTCGCGCGAGCCCGCGCGGCGTCGCGCCAGGGTCTGTCGCACCTGCCGCTCCTCGTCGGCGATGGAATTCAATACCTGCTCCGCCTGCGCGCGGGTCAGGCCGGACCGCGCCGAAGGCGGCGGCTCCGGCTCCCCCCCCCC
>Ga0209619_10001860_pt1 | contig 15365 bp, 4 predicted proteins | sample Rifsed16ft3_FD_184011 | JGI IMG/M metagenome (GOLD analysis project Ga0209619, IMG submission 184011) | Soil microbial communities from Rifle, Colorado, USA - sediment 16ft 3 (version 2) | ecosystem: Environmental > Terrestrial > Deep subsurface > Rock core/Sediment | place: Rifle, Colorado... | reverse complement strand
CGGTGCCACCGTACCGGCTCGCGGTCTGGGCATCGGCCTGCGAGAAGGCTTCGAACAGACGCTCCAGTTGTTCCGGTGTCATGCCGATGCCCGTGTCGCTCACGCGGAACACCACGTGCTCGCCCGCCGGTTCGGACGCCACGTCCAGGGTGATGGTGCCGCCGGTGGTGAACTTGGCGGCGTTGGATAGCAGATTGAACAGGACTTGCCGCACCCGCGTGGCGTCGGCGTACATCGAGCCGAGCGCTTCGTCACAGTGCAGCTCCAGTCGGTTCCCGTTCTTCTCCACCAGGGGACGCACCGTGCTCACGACGTCGCGCACGGTGGCCGGCAGGTCGAACGTTTCGAGATACAGCTGCATTCTGCCGGCTTCGATCTTGGACAGATCCAGCACGTCGTTGATCAGCGACAGCAAGTGCTTGCCCGCAGCATGGATCTTCTCCAGGTCCGGCACCATGCCATCCTGGCCCCCGGCCTGCGCGTCTTCCTTCAGCATCTCGGCGTAGCCGAGGATGGCGTTGAGCGGGGTGCGCAGCTCGTGGCTCATGCTCGCCAGGAATTGGCTCTTGGCGCTGTTGGCCGCCTCGGCCTCGCGGCGGGCCGCCAGCAGTTCCGAGATGTCGTGGTACAACGCCATGAACCCCACCCGCTGCCCGTCCACGAAGACGGGGACGCTGAACGCGTCCACGTCCACCAGGGTGCCCTGCTTGTGGAGCCGCTTCGCCGTCAGGTGCACCGGGCGGGTGAGTCCTTCGAGCGAGTAGGCCACGGCCGCCGCGCGCATCTCGTCATTGGCCACCACCTCGTCGAGGTTGCGGCCGATGACTTCCTCCGGTCTCCAGCCGAAGAGCTTCTCGAAGCCCGGATTGCACGAAACGATGTTGCTCTGCTCGTTCACGACCACGATGGCGACCGGGCTGTTGAGCACCAGCTGTTCGAAGTACTGCTTCTGGCGGTGCGCGTCCGAGTACAGCCGCGCGTTTTCGATGGCGATCGCCGCCTGCGGCGCGAAGAGGTTGAGGAGCGCCACGTGCTCAGGGCCGAATTGCTTGCTGGGGTCCGAGTGCCAGACGCTCATCGCGCCCACCAGCCGACGGCCCACCAGGAGCGGGACGACCACCGTCGCCCGGATGTCGCTGGTGGCGTACTGCGCCGAGCGGCCGGCCCATTGTCGATAGTCGGGAAGGATGAGCGGCTCGTGCGTTTCCGCCACCAAACCCATGGCGCCCTCGCCCAGCTTCATGCGGGTCCCAGTCGAACCGGTGCCGGTGCCGTAATTGGCCGCGATCACCAGTTCCTTGGCCGGCTCATCGAACGTGGCCAGCTCGCCGCCGCTGACGCCGGTGAGGGTCACCGCGCGGTCGAGCACCCCCTGGAGCAGCTTCGACAGCTCCAGCTCGGCCGAGAGCGCGCCTAGGGTTTCGATGAGGGCCTGCTGCTCGTCCGCTCGCCGCCGCTCGGCGTCGAGCAGGCGCCGCTGCGCGTCCAGCAGTCGCACCCGCGCCAGGGCGATGCTCGCCTGATTGGCGGCGGCCGTGAGGATTTCAAAGTCCTTCTCGCCAAAGGCCTGGGGGTGTTGGCTCTGGACCATCAGCACGCCGATGGTGTTGTAGCCGATTCTGAGTGGGAGGTCGAGTTCTGAGCCGGTCCGCAAGCTGGTGATGTACCCGGGCTCGCGCGACACATCCGGCGTGTAATGGAGCTGGCCGTCCAGCAGCGGGCGCTCACTGAGGCCCTGGCCCGGTGGAATCCGGAAGCCCGGCGTGACGCCCGGCCATCCCACGCTCGCCTCGAGCACTCGCTCGTCGGTGGTCTCATCCGCCAGGAAGAGGGCGACCAGCTCGTACCCCAGTGCCTCATCGTGTAAGCCCCGCGCGACGCGCTCGCAGATGGCGCGCGCGTCCATGGCGGCGGCAATCTGGGCGCTGAGTCGGAGCAGCGCGGAGAGGCGGAGCGCCTGACCGTCGGCTGGCGCCCCCGCGGGCTTCTGCTGTGGCAGTTTTCTTCGGCTCCTGCTCTGCCGTTGGGGCATCGCGATGCGACCTCCTAGTGTCTCGTCCCGGGAGCCGCGGTGCGGGCCGCCACCAGCTGGCGCACATCGCGCACCAGCGCATCGCGCGAGTGCGCGCCTTTGAGAACGATCCGCTCGACGCCGCCGTTCAAGCGCCGCCGATCGTCAGCCGTCAGGTCCTTGGCAGTCAGCACGATCACCGGCGTGGTTCGCCACCCGTCGCGATCCCGGATCGCTTCCAGGAACTCGAAGCCGTCCATCTCGGGCATCAGCAGGTCCAGCAGCACCAGGTCGGGACGCTGAGCCCCTCCCCGCTCGAGAGCCACCCGCCCGTTCTCCGCTTCGTGGACCTCCCAGCCTTCGGGCTCCAGGATGCGCCGCAACAGGGCGCGGGTCCCCGCGTCGTCTTCCACCACGAGCACCCTCCGCGCCGGCCCGCCCGCGTGGCGGCGGACCACGGCGGCGAGGCGGTCCCGATCGATCGGCTTGGTCAGATACTCGGAGGCGCCCAAAGAAAACCCCAGATTGCGCTCGTCCACGATGGTCACCATGAGGACCGGAATGTCCGCCAAGGCGGGATCCGCCTTGAGCGCCGCCAGCACGGCCCAGCCGTCCATGCCGGGCATCAAGACGTCCAGCGTGATGACCGCCGGGCGCTGTTCCCGGGCCAGCGTCAACCCGGCCTCGCCGGTCGCCGCCTCCAGCACCCGGAAGCCCTCCTTGGCCAGGCTCCGGCTCATCAATCGCCGCACCGCCGGATCGTCGTCTATCACCAGCACGCTGGCGCCCCCGGCGACCGGAACGGCATCCGGCGACGGTCCGGCTTCCGCCGGCTGTGAATCCGCCGCCGCCGTCGCCTGTCTGGCCGGCAGCCGCAAGGTGAAGGTGGACCCCTTGCCGGGCTCGCTCTCCACCGTGATGCCGCCGCCCATCATCTCGGCGAAGCGGCGGCTGATGGCCAGTCCAAGGCCGGTGCCCCCGTACTTGGCCGCCGTGGCCGCTTCGGCCTGCGCGAACGGCTCGAACAGTCGTCCCAGCTGCTCCGGCGTCATCCCGATGCCGGTGTCCCGCACCTGGAAGACCAGCTCGTCGCCGGCGTCGCCGGCCTGCCGCGTCGCGCTCAGCGTGATGGTGCCGTGCTGGGTGAACTTGCTCGCATTGGACAGGAGGTTGAGCAGAATCTGCCGGACTCGGGTGAGATCCGCATGCAGGGCCCCGAGGTCACCCCGGCCCTCGAGCTCCAGGCGGTTGGCGTTCTTCTCGACCAGGGGCCGCACCGTGGCCGCCACGTCGTCCAGCGCCTGCCGGACGCTGAACGTTTCCAGATAGAGCTGCATCTTGCCGGCCTCGATCTTCGACAAATCGAGCACGTCGTTGATGAGCGCCAGCAAGTGCTTGCCGGCCGCGTGGATCTTCTCGAGGTCCGGCACCAGGGCGCCCTGTCCGGCGGCCTCGGCATCCTCCTGCAGCATCTCGGCGTAGCCGAGGATGGCGTTGAGCGGGGTGCGCAGCTCGTGGCTCATGCTCGCCAGGAACTGGCTCTTGGCGGCGTTGGCCGCCTCGGCCTCGCGCCGCGCCCGGAGCAGCTCGCTCACGTCGTGGTACATCGCGATGATGCCCACCTGCTGGCCGCCGACGAACACCGGAATGGTGTACAACTCGACCTCCACCAGGGTGCCGTCCTTGCGGCGCCGCCGCCCCGCGCCGGTCGTCAGCTGACCTGCCAGGCCCTGCTGGCTGTACTGCCGAGCCTCGGCCAACGTCTCGGGCGTCGTCACCAGCTCATCCAGGTTGCGGCCGATCACCTCGGGCTCGGCGTACCCGAACAGCCGTTCGAACGCCGGGTTGCACGACACGACGTTGAAGCTCAGGTCCAGGTTGACCACCGCGACGGGGTTGTTGACCACCAGGCTATCGAAGTAGCGCTGCGCGGCCGCATACAGCCTCGCGTTCTCGATGGCGATGGCCGCCTGCGGGCCGAACATCATCAGCCGCCGCAGATCGGCCTGCCCGAACTGGCGCCTCGGGTCGGCGTGCACCGTGGAGATGGCTCCTACCAACCGGCGCCCGATGAGCAAGGGCCCCGCCATGACGGCCCCCACGTTCGTCTGCTCGTATTGCTGCGAGCGTCCCTCCCATTCCTGGTAACGCGGGATGATCAGCGGTTCCTGGGTCACCGCCACCCGTCCCATGGCCCCTTCGCCCAGCTTCAAGCGGGTCCCGGTCGACTCCCAACCGACGTTCTGGCTGGCCGCCACCACTAACTCCCCCAACTGCTCCTGGTAGATCGCCACCTCGCCGCCGGTGACGCCCAACAGCGTCACCGCTCGCTCCAACACGGCATCGAGGACCTTGGATAATTCCAGCTCGCCGGAGAGCGCCCGGAGCGTATCGAGCAGCGCTTGCTGCTCCTCCGCCCGCCGACGTTCCCGGCTGAAGAGTCGGGCGTTCTCGATGGCAATGGCGGCCTGCGGGCCGAACATCAGCAGCCGCCGCAGATCGGCCTCGCCAAACTGCCGCGCCGGGTCCGAGTGGACCGTGTTGATGGCTCCCACCAACCGGCGCCCGATGAGCAACGGCCCCGCCATGACGGCCCCCACAATGGTCTGCTCGTATTGCTGCGAGCGTCCCTCCCATTCCTGGTAGCGCGGGATGATCAGGGGCTCGGACGTAACCGCCACCCGACCCATCGCGCCTTCCCCCAGCTTGAGCCGCGTGCCGGTCGAATCCCAGCCCAGGTTTCGGCTCGCCGCCACGACGAGGTCACCGGTGTCCTCGTCGTAGATCGCGACTTCCCCGCCGGTGACGCCAAGCAGCGTCACCGCCCGCTCCAGGACCGCCTCCAGGACCTTCGACAGCTCGAGCTCACCCGAGAGGTCCGCCAGGCTGTCCAGCAGCGCCTGCTGCTCGGTGGCCCGTTCTCGCGCGGCGGTAAACAGGCGGGCATTCTCGATCGCGATCGCGGCCTGGGCCGCGAACAGATTCAGCAAACGAAGATCCTCACCCCCGAACTTCCGTCCCGGATCCGAGTGGACGGCGGCGATCGCTCCCACCAGGCGAGCCCCGATCAAGAGTGGGGCGACCATGACGCCGCGAACCAGCGTCTGCGCGTACTGCCGGGAGCGACCTTCCCAGCCCTGGTAGTCGGGGATGATGAGCGGCTCGCGGCTCACCGCCACCTGGCCCATCGCCCCCTCTCCCAGGTTGATGCGCGTCCCCAGGGAGTCCTGACCCAGGCTCAGGCTGGCAACCACCACCAGCTGCTCGGATGGTTGGTCGAAGACGGCGAGTTCACCCCCGGTCACGCCCAGCAGCGAGACCGCCCGCTCCAGCACGGCTCGCAACAACTTGTCCAGCTCCAGTTCGCCGGAGAGATCGGCGAGGGTGTCGAGGAGGGCCCGTTGCTCGCCGGCCCGCTGCCGCTCGGCCTCGAGCAGCCGGGCACGCCCGATGGCGATGCTCGCCTGATTGGCGGCCGCAGCCAGAATGTCCAGATCGCCTTTGTCGAACGATCGGCCGTGTGCGCGCTGGACCACCAGCTCCCCGATGGCGCTTTGCTCGATGCGTAGCGCCAGGCGGAGTTCCGCCGGATCGTCCCCAAGCGCCCCGAACCGGCCGGCGCTGGCCCTCAGGGCCGGCTCGAACGAGGTCGTACCGGCCAGGAACAGGGCCACGCCGTCAAAACCGAACGCCGCCTGTTGAAGACCTTCCACCACGCTGCGACACACCGCGTCTTCGTGCTGCGCCTCCGCGATCCGGGTGCTCAGCGTGAGCAGCGCCGCGCGCATGTCGGCGCCGAAATCCGCGGGGCGAGACGCCACGACCGTCATGTGACCATTGCCCAAGCAAGCGCTCGTGAGCGCCGCCCGGAGCCAACGCGGGATGGGGGGGTGCTTGGCATGTAGTTAGGTGCCGCTCTCGTCCGACGGAGGGGGGCGAGAAGGGCACGACAAAGATGCACCTTTTCCCGCCCCGGCGCGAGTGGCTCTCGTTGGCCGCCTTTCGGGCCCGCGCCACGCACCCCACATTACGGTCCATGCCGCGCGCCATCCGAGCCGGCCCCATGGTCTCGCTGACCCTTCGCTCACTGGCCGTCGGGATCGTGCTTTGCACGGCCGCCCTGCCGGCCCAACAGCGGGCGGTCCCGCACCCGCGGGACGTGCTCGGCTTCACGCCCGGCGACGACTACCAGATCGCCGACTACTCCCAGATGCTGGAGTACTTCCGGCGCCTCGACGCGGCGTCGGATCGGGTGCGGGTGGAGGTCGTAGGGAAGAGTACCCAGGGCCGCGACCTGATCGTCGCGGTGATCACCGCGGAGGCGAACTTCGCGCGGCTGGACCGCTACCAGGAGATCGCGCGCAAGCTGGCGTTCGCGCGGGATCTCTCGGACGAGGAGGCCCGCGCGCTGGCCCAGGAAGGGAAGGCGATCGTCTGGATCGACTCCGGCCTGCACGCGCTGGAGACGGCGCACGCTCAGCACGCGTACCTGCTGGCTCACCAGATGGCCACGGACGAGTCCGACGAGATCCGCCGGATCCGGAACGACGTGATCCTGGTGCAGATGCCGAGCGTCGAGCCGGACGGGCTGGACACGGTGGCGGCCTGGTACCGCAAGACGGTGCACACGCCCTATCAGGACAGCCCCATGCCGTGGCTCTTCGGCACCTACGCCAGCTACGACAACAACCGCGACTACTTCATGCAGACGCAGGTGGAGACCCAGGTGGTGAGCCGCCTGCTCTACGCTGAGTGGCTGCCCCAGATCGTCTACAACCACCACCAGGGATTCTACCCGGCGCGGATCTTCGTGCCCCCGTTTCCCGACCCGTTCAATCCCAACATCGACGCGGGCATCCTGCGCGGGATCGAGCTGGTGGGCGCCGCGATGCAGCATCGCTTCGAGCAAGAGGGCAAGGACGGCGTGCTGTCGCGCTACGGCTTCTCGTCGTGGTACAACGGCTCGCTCCGCACCACGACGTACTTCCACAACATGATCGGGATCTTGAGCGAGACCACGCACGACACGCCCTCGCCGTTCTTCTACGATCCGAAGGATATGCCGGCGCGGTTCGGCAACGGCTGGTCCACTCGCGAGCCCTCGACCAGCTACCCCCGCCCCTGGCGAGGAGGCTGGATTCACTTCCGCGACGTGCTGGACTACATGCTCACGGGTTCCCTGGCCGTGCTGGACGCGGCCTCGAAGTACCGTGAGGACCTGCTCTATCGGGTCTACCAGGTAGCATCGCGTCAGATCGCCTTGGGGAAAACCGAGCCGCCCGCGGCCTACGTGATCCCGCCGGGCCAACACGATCCCCCGGTCGTGGCCAAGTTCATCGAGGTGCTCATGCGGGGCGGCGTCGAGGTCCAACGCGCCGATGCCGCGTTCACGGCAGATGGACAGCAGTTCCCGTCGGGGAGCTACGTCATTTCGCTGGCGCAGGCGTATCGCCCGTTCGTCAAAGATCTCCTCGAGCCGCAACGCTATCCCGACGTGCGGTCCTCCCCCGGCGGGCCGCCGGTGCCGCCCTACGACAACGCCGGCTGGACCCTGTCATATCAGATGGGCGTGCGCGCCATCCCGATTGCACGATCGTTTTCCGCGTCGCTGACCAAACTCACTACCTATCCCTCCGTTCAAGGTGGGGTGCGGGGGGCGTCCTCCTTTGAAGGTGGTGGGTGGGGTGCGTCCCTGCCCTCGCTCACTGCCAATCCCTCCGCTGAAGGTGGGGTGAGGGGGGCGTACGCCCTGGATCCGCGGGAGAACAACACCGTCGTGGCGGTCAACCGGCTGTGGCGCCGCGGCGTCGCTGTCTGGCGCACCGCGGCGCCCCTGGCCGCGGGGGAAGCCACCTTGCCGCCCGGCGCTTTCGTGTTACCGCGGGGAGGAAGCACCGACACTCTGGTGCGGACCTTCGCGCGGGATCTGGGGCTCGCGGTGCATGGTCTCGACGCAGAACCCCGGCCGCTGACGGAGCTCAGACCGAAGCGCCTTGGCGTGTACAAGAGCTGGGCCACCGAGTGGGTGGACGATTGGGTTGCCGGCGAGGGGTGGGTACGGTGGATGTTCGATCAGTACGAGATCCCGTACCAATCCCTGGTGAATGCCGACGTGCGTCAGGGCAACCTGCGCCCCCGCTTCGACGTCATTTTGATCCCGGACCAGGCGTTGGGCGACATCATCGGCGGCTATCGACAGGGCCGGCGCCAATTCGAGCATCCCCACCAGACGCTTCCGCCGCCCGAGTACCAGGGCGGGATCGAGGAGGCCGGCGTGGCGGCGCTGAAAGCGTTCGTGGAGCAGGGCGGCACGCTGATTCTGGTGGACCGGGCCTGTGAGCTCGCGACCGAGCGTCTCGGACTCCCCATCAAGAACGTGTTGGCGGGGCTTCCGTCTACCGAGTTCTTTGGACCCGGCTCCATCGTGCGGGCTCGGGTAGATACGACCAAAGCACTCGGATTTGGGATGCCGGCCGAGACCCCGGTGTTCTTCCGGAAGAGCCGCGCGTTCTCCTCCAGCGATCCGTCGGTGCAAACTGTGGTGACGTACGGCGCCGGAGACGTGCTGCTCAGTGGCTGGCTGGTGGGTGAGGAGCACATGGCCGGACAGGGCGCCGTAGTGGAGGCGTCGTTGGGCCGCGGGCGCGTGATCCTGCTGGGGTTCACGCCCTACTTCCGGGGCCAGCCGCACGGGACGTTCAAGCTCTTGTTCAATGCGCTGTATTGAGCGGCAGAGACGGGAGAAGCGGCAGAAGGGCAGGTGCGTCTCCGGAGCGCGCGTTAGTGCCCAGCGCCCCGCGCCGTGGAACCGCGCCCTACAAAGGCACTACGGCGCCGGAAGGAGACGGACCTGCCCTTCTGCCGCCACTCGCTGGCGCGCGGCTTGCCCAAGGGCTAACCTTGCCGAGACAACGTACCCGGGGCGTTATCCGTATTCTAGATTGGTCTATTCCTACCGAGGTGCTTCCCCATGAGACACGCCTTTTCTCCCCGTTTCGTGAGCTTGGCGACCGCGTTCGTAGCCACCGCGCTCCTCGCCACGGCCGCGGCCGCGCAGACGCGCGTCACCACTCCCAAGGAACAGTTCGGCTACAACATCGGCGATGACTACTTCCTCGCCACGTACGACCAGTTCCTGGAGTACTGGCAGAAGCTCGACGCCGAATCCGACCGCATGGTGGTTCAGGAGATCGGGAAGACGGCCGAAGGTCGCCCCCAGCTGATGGCGATCATTACCTCACCCCAGAATCACCGGAACCTGGCCCGCTATCAGGAAATCTCTCGCCGCTTGGCGCTGGCCGAGGGGCTGACCGATGACCAGGCGCGCCAACTGGCCGCGGAGGGCAAGGCGGTAGTGTGGTTCGACGGGGGGCTACATGCCACCGAAGTGCTGGGCGCCCACCAGCTGATGGAGACCGTCTATCAGCTGGTCAGCCGCAGCGACCCCGAGACCATGCGGTTATTGAATGACTTGGTCATCCTGGCGGCGCACGCCAATCCGGACGGCATGCAGTTGGTTTCCAGCTGGTACATGCGGGAGCCGGATCCCACCAAGCGCAGCACCGGCGGCGTCCCTCGCCTGTACCAGAAGTACATCGGGCACGACAACAACCGCGACTTCTACATGGTGAACCAGCCCGAGACCGAGAACGTGACGCGGGTGCACTATCACCAGTGGTTCCCCCAGATCGTCTACAACCACCACCAGAGCGGGCCAGCGGGTACGGTCCTGTTCGCGCCGCCGTTCCGCGATCCGTTCAACTACTGGTACGATCCGCTGGTGCCGCTGGGCATCGAGGCCGTGGGTGTGGCGATGCACAGCCGCTTCGTGGCCGAGAACAAACCCGGCGCCACCATGCGCACCGGCGCGAGCTACTCCACGTGGTGGAATGGCGGTCTCCGCACCACGACCTACTTCCACAACATGATTGGGCTGCTCACGGAGTCCATCGGCAATCCCACGCCCCAGCGCATCCCCTTCGTGCCGGACATGGTGCTGCCGCGCAACGACCTGCCGTATCCGATTCAACCGCAGGAGTGGCATTTCCGGCAGTCCATTGACTATTCGGTGACCGCCAACTACGGGGTGTTCGACTACGCTTCCCGGCATCGCGAGCAGGTGCTGTACAACTTCTATCAGATGGGCCGCAACCAGATCCAGCGCGGCAGCCAGGACCACTGGACCGTTCACCCCCAGCTCGTGGCCACGGTCAAGGAGACCGCCGCCCGCGAGAGCCAGCAGCCGGAAGCCGGGTTCCTGGGCCGAGGCGCCGGGGCGCTGGACCTGAAGTACTATCAGATGCTGCGGGATCCCACACTTCGCGACCCGCGCGGATTCGTCATTGCCCCGAACCAGCCGGACTTCCCCACCGCGGTGAAGTTCCTTAATACGCTGGTCAAGAATGGCATCACCATTCACCGGGCGACCGGGTCATTCACGGTGGCCGGGAAGCAGTACCCGGCCGGCTCCTACGTGGTGAAGGCGAATCAGGCCTTCCGGGCGCACGTGCTGGACATGTTCGAGCCGCAGGACCACCCTAACGACTTTCGCTGGCCGGGCGGCCCGCCCATCCCGCCGTACGACAACGCCGGGTGGACGCTGGCGTTCCAGATGGGGGTGCAGTTCGACCGGATCCTTGATGGCTTTGACGGGCCGTTGACCAAGACCGATGGGCTCTTGAAGCCCACGCCGGGTCAGGTGGCGGGTGCCGATCGGGCCGCCGGCTTCATGCTGAGCCACGCCTACAACGACGGCTTCATCGCCACCAACCGCCTGCTGGCCAAGAAGTTCGACGTGCAGTGGCTGACCGAGCCGTTCCAGGCCAACGGCAAGACCTATCCGGCCGGCAGCGTGTACATCGGCGGCAAGTCGGGGTTGGTGCCGCAGTTGCAGCAGATGGCCACGGATTTGGGGTTGAGCTTCGAGGGCGTGGCCCGAGGGCCAGAGGTGGCGGCGCTGCGGATGCGTCCCGTGCGCGTCGGCCTTTGGGACCGCTACGGCGGCTCCATGCCTTCAGGCTGGACCCGCTGGCTGCTGGAGCGCTACGAGTTCCCCTTCGAGCTGGTGTACCCGCAGACGCTCGACGCGGGCCAGCTGGCCAGGAAGTACGACGTGCTGATCTTCCCGACGGACGCGATCCCCGAGAGCGACCGTCCCCAGGGCGGATTCGGCGGTGGTGGTGGCGGCGGCGGACCCCAAGACCCGGCGAGCATCCCGGCCGAGTATCGGGGGTGGCTGGGTAGCGTGACCATCGCCAAGACGGTGCCGCAGCTGAAGCAGTTCTTGAACGACGGCGGCACCATCATCGCGATCGGCGGATCCATCAGCATGGGGAGCCACGCCGGGCTGGGGATTGGCGACAAGCTGGTGGACGAGTCCGGCCGGCACTTGCCCGGAGAGAAGTTCTACATCCCCGGGTCCCTGGTACAGGTCAAGGTGGACAACACCCTCCCGATCGCGTACGGCATGGGCGATCGCGTGGACGCGTTCTTCGACGACAGCCCGGTGATGAAGCTGCTTCCGAACGCGGCCCAGCAGGGCGTAAAGCCGGTGGGGTGGTTCGACACCGACAGGCCGCTTCGGAGCGGCTGGGCCTGGGGCCAGGAGAACCTCAAGGACGGCGTCGCGATGGCGCAGGCGACGGTCGGAAAGGGCCAGTTGTTCCTGTTCGGCCCGGAGATCCTGTTCCGCGGGCAGCCGCACGGGACCTTCAAGTTCCTGTTCAACGGGATCTACCTCGCCGGAGCGACCCCGCTTCGGGCCGGAGCCGCGGGGGGGTCGCGGTAGAAGAAGCTCGGAATTCGGAACCCGAAAGACGGAACGGGAGGGCGGGCTGGTTGACGTGCTCCCGTTCCGGCTTTCACGTATCCAGTTCGGAACAGGGGTTGACAGGCCTCCCGTTGGATGGACATATAGGAGGTCGGTAGTGTGGCTGATCCGCAGGCCCCCGTCCTCACATGGGCCTGCGGCGGTGTTTCCCTACGTTCATTCTTCCTGAGGAGCGGTCTTATGACCCATCACAGTTCGAACAGTCGGTGGGGCACTGGCTGGCTGAACCGGTTGGTCGGTTCGGGGGCTGGTGTCGCGCTGGCGCTCGCGTTGGGACTGGCCGTGCTCACCCCCGCCGTGCTGCGGGCGCAAACCGGCACGGTACAGGGGCGCGTGACCGAAGCCGGCGGCAGGCCTATCGCCGGGGCGCAGGTAACCGTCGTGGGCACCAACCTCGGCACCACCACCGGCGACGACGGGCGGTTCACGCTCCTGGTGCCGGCCGGCCAGCGAACGGTCCGTGCGCTCGCGATCGGCTTCAAAGTGGGACAGGTGCAGGTCACCGTGACGCCGGGGGGAACTACTACGGCCAACGCCGAGCTCACCCGCAGCGTGTTGAGTCTGGACGAGGTGGTGGTGACCGGGACCGGCGGCGCGGCCACCAAGCGTGAGCTGGGAAGCTCGATCGCGACCATCAACATCGCCGCCGAAGTCAGGGAGCCGCCGGCCAGTATGGACCAGATGCTCCAGGGGCGAACCGCCGGGTTGGCGGTGTTGCAGACCGGCGCGGCCGCCGGGGCCGGAGCGCAGATTCGGCTGCGCGGTGTAGTCAGCGTGAATCAGAGCAACCAGCCCCTCATCTACATCGACGGCATCCGGGTGCGGAGCGAGGGCTTCGCCCGGAACGCGCCGACCGGGGCGTCCGATTTCACCGGCCGCGGCAACAACATCCAGATGAGTCCGCTCAACGACATCAACCCCGCCGACATCGACCGGATCGAGATCATCAAGGGCGCCGCGGCAGCCACGCTGTACGGCACCGAGGCGTCGGCGGGCGTTATCCAGATCTTCACCCGGAAGGGCGCCCGCGGCCTGCGGCCGCGCTGGAATTTCGAGGCCGACGGGGGCTGGTCCGTCGCCCGTCCGTTCGGCCCGGACCACAACGCGTACGTCAACCTGAAGCCACGCGACAGCGTCTACGTGGATGCTGCCACCAACCAGCTGGTCGTCTTCGAGCAGCGCAAGCCGGGCTTCGTGTACAATGCGCAGGATTCTGCGTGGATCCCGGGCCCCAAACTGTGCCATGAGAACGACGATCTCACCGATAGCCTGGTTGCGGGCGGCGTGACGTTCCCGTCGAACCCGGCGCCCAACGCCAGATGCTCCTGGGTCCGCAACGGCTACCGGCAGAAGTACGCCGGGTCCGTGGCCGGAGGCTTCGATCAGTTCCAGTACTTCGTTTCCGGGCTGTGGGAGGACCTGGACGGGATCCTGCCGCAGGACAACGAGAAGCGGCTGTCCACTCGCGGGAACTTTGGGTTCGACCTGTCGGACAAGGTTAGGGTGGACCTCAGCACCGGCTACACCAACTACCGCGTCCGCAACACCCCGTCCGGGAACAACGCGCAGGGGCTCATCCTCAACGTGTACCGGGCGGAGCGGAACTACATCCAGAGCAATGATGCGGCGAGACTCGACTCGGTCCTGAACCAACAGATCACGACCGAGATCGACCGGTTGATCACGGGGGGCTCCGTCCACTTCACGCCGGTATCGTGGTTCACCAACCGGTTCACCATCGGGTACGACCTGGCCAGCCAGGAGAACCGCACCCTGCGTCCCTTCGGGTTCCAGGCGCAGCCACTGGGCCGGCTGCACGACGAGCAGACCAAGTTCACCACCCTCACGGCCGACTACGCGGGCAACCTGGATTACCGGCTCAGCGGGTCGCTCAGCGGCACGTTCTCCCTGGGTGGACAGTCCATTGCCGAGGAACGGATCCGCACCTACGCGTTCGGCTCCGATTTTGCCGGCCCGGGCGAGCCCACCGTGGGGAGCGCCTCCACGTTCCTCGCGGACGAGAGCCGTGTCCGGGTCATCAACGCCGGGTTCTTCTTCCAGAACGTGTTCAAGCTGAGCGATCGGTACTTCCTGACGGGTGGCGTGCGGTTCGATGGGAACAGCGCGTTCGGCGAGGCACTGGGGCTCCAGGCGTATCCCAAGGTCGCCTTGTCGTACGTGATATCCGACGAGAGCTTCTGGCCCGACGCGCTGGGCGAGATGAAGCTGCGCGCGGCCATGGGCTATGCCGGTCGTGCGCCCGGCGCGTTCGACAAGCTGCGGACCTGGAACCCGGTCGCCACCGGCGGGATACCGGCCTTCTTACCGAGCAACGTGGGCGACACCCTGATCGGCCCGGAGAAGACCCGGGAGATCGAGGTCGGGGCCGATGCCGGGTTCTTTGGCAACCGGCTGGCGACCGAGGTCACGTACTATCAACGCCAAACCCAGGACGCATTGATGAACGTGAGCCAGGTTCCCTCGCTGGGGTTCTTGAACTCGCAGACGGCCAACGTCGGCAAGATCGAGAGCAAGGGCCTGGAGGTCACGCTCAACAGCGTGCTGCTGGATGCGCCCAAGTTCGGGTTTGAGCTGGGCGGCTCGGTGTACACCAACAGCAGTCGGGTGCTCGACCTCGGCGGCGCGCCGCCGTTTGGTGCCCAGGGCGGTTGGGTGCAGGGCCCGGACACCCTGGCGGACGGCCGCGTCATTTACTTCCCGATCGCGGGCGCGAACGCCAAACACATCAAGAACAAGGACGAGATCGCCGCGCCCGACACGGTGTGCGCCCAGGGTGAGGCGATGTATGTCACGGATGCGGGCGGCGTGAAGCACGAGACCGGTGACATCCAACGCTGCGCCGTCGATGGCCGGACCATCGTGGGCCCGCAGCAGCCGACGCTGATTCTCGGGATGAATTCCACGCTCCGCCTGCCGGGCGGCATCACCCTGTCCGCCCGCGGCGAGTACCAGGGCGGTGGGTACGTGTACGACGGTGCCAGCGGCAACGCGTTGTCCCGCTCGGTGCGGTGGCCCACGTGCGCGAGAGCGCACGGGATCCTTGACAACTTCGTGGCTGGCGGAATGACCACGACACAGGCACTTGGGACTGCCACCAGCCCCGGCCCCGCCCAGCAGGCCATGACCGCGTGGGAGCGCCACGCCTGCGTTCCGGCTAACCACAACTTCGATATCCACTGGTACCAGGCGGACATCTTCAAACTGCGAGACCTGACGCTCACCGTGCCGGTGAGCGCGCTCGTCCCCCGGACCGAGTCGGCCACGCTGCGGATCAGCGTCCAGAATTGGCTGCGATGGTACTCCGACGACCTCCGGATTTTTGACCCGGAGACGGGCAGCAACACCTCGCTCGATACCCAGGGTCGCTCCATCACGGAGCATGTTCCGCCGCCGGCGACCGTGACCGTGTCGCTGCGCATGGCATTCTGAGGAGGGCGTCATGACCATACGTCAGAGCCGGAACTCCCTGAGGTGGGCGGCCCTGCTGGGTGTCGCCTTCCTCGG
>Ga0209619_10001853_pt1 | contig 15393 bp, 12 predicted proteins | sample Rifsed16ft3_FD_184011 | JGI IMG/M metagenome (GOLD analysis project Ga0209619, IMG submission 184011) | Soil microbial communities from Rifle, Colorado, USA - sediment 16ft 3 (version 2) | ecosystem: Environmental > Terrestrial > Deep subsurface > Rock core/Sediment | place: Rifle, Colorado... | reverse complement strand
CATTCGCATCATAGCGATAATCGCGCGCCGTTTCCAAATTCAATCGCGAAGTGTCCGCGTCATTCGGCCAACGCAAAAACTCCGAGCGGGCGCGGCAGAATGTAATTGACAGGCCTATCTCGGCATCAGTAGCATAGACTGCGCTATATAGACCGCGCCATCCGCCTGCTTCCCCCTCGCCGGATTGCACTTCACACTGGAATGCCAATGCTAAGTTGGCTGCGCCGGTGCCGGAAGTCTGAATAATCAACTGATAAGCAAAGCCTATAAGATAATAGTCCGTTTCAGGAATGATGGGAGTGGTTGTACCCGCAACCTGGAGCCGTTGGACAAGGTTACCGGTTGCGTGCGGTCTGATGATCCAGTGAGTCGAGTGTGCGTGGACTCCGACCCCGCTCGCATGCTTACCGCTGGTGTAATTAAGATACACCAACCCGCTCATATTCGAGCCGATGTTACCGGCTGTGGCGCTGGTTGTAAACCAGTCCAGAACTAGGGAGTTATAGCCCCGCGCCAGTGTCATACCGGCGCCACCAACGGCACCGGAGTCAAGCCGTCGCATCGAAGTCATGCCGCCACCGTGCGCACTTGTCGCATGGGTGAAAGTGCGCGACGCCTGCGACCCCAATCGCAGGTCAAGCGTGACCGCACCCGCATCGTTGAAGGAACATAAAATACCCGACTGCACCAGCGTAATTGTGGCCGGTTCTTGGACTGGGACGTCACGGGTGAATCGGCTCTTGTCGCCGGTTGCAGTGCCACCAACCCAGCCGGCCTCATCCATTGTCGCCAACTGGATCGAGTTCATAATCGTAGTGGATGTGGAAGAGTTAAACTCATAGGTGACGACCAGTACACCGTTGAGGCACGGGAATGGCCCGCCGGTCGTACTGGTGGTATTCGCCTCGATAGAATGGGCAGCGCTGGTGGTGATTGCGCCGAGTAGCTTGTCTATGCGTCGGGTAAATACGTCGGTATTGAGAGTCCGGGCGTGGGAAAGGTCGGCGACCGTGGTTGCGCCGTCGTAGCGCATGTTTAACACCTGTGCGGCGGCGGCGGTTGTTCCCGAGTGAGTATCCATCTGAAAAAATATATCCCGATAGGTTTTGGACGCCTCGGGTAAGAAGGTGTCCAGAAGCGGTATCTGGCTCGCAACACCTCCCAGGTTGGCAAAGCTGGTGGTTAAGTTGCCGGTGTTCCCGTCCATGGGGATTTTGACGGTCTTAATCTGTGTCGTGTCCCCGTCGTCGTATTCATAAGTGATAATCAGTTTCGCGGTTGCATTGCTGGTGATAACGCCGCTGACTGTCAGCCGACAGTCCGCCGTCATACTTGTTCCGGTGTAGTTCGTTACAAAATAGCTGGTCACGTCCCGTGACCACAGGAAGGCTTGGTTTTCGCCTGAATTGGTAATGGTCTGGGTGACGGTGACTTCGCTTATTGCCACCGCGCCGAGAGCGATGCCCATAAGTACCGCCGTTACGCTGGCGGCTGTGGTGCCGTTGTCCACCGCCGAGACTTCCAGCGTAACCGACCGAAAGGTGCGGCTGGTAGTCTCGGGAATCGCCAGCGCCGCAAGCTGTGTAAAGTTGCGCGCCGTTGCAGAGGCCACCGATGCGGTGGAAAGCGCGAAGGCGTATTCAATTGTTTTATTTCTTGTTGCCATTAGTTCTTATTCAAAAAAATCATAGGCAGGAAAAACAACAGCGTGAGCGGGATATGGTTGGGACCCCGTCACAATTATGCGGTCGGTATCGTCGTACCAGAAGCACGACCAACTGCCACCGACAGCCGTTGTTATCTCTTCCACTATCTCCCATCCTGATGATACGCCGCTTCGCCAGACCCTCACCGTGTAGCCCGATCCGTCACCGTTCCATCCCGACAGGGACCCTTCTACTAAATAGTAAATGCTGTGATAGGTAATCCACATGTCAAGGTTGCCCCAGGAGTTGGCCCCTTGGGCGAGATAAAGCTTGTAACGACGGGAAGTCTGGATACTCAGGCGGTCGCTGTCTGGGTCGTTTGGCCAGCGTTTAAAAGCCTTGCGGGCAGTTCCCCAGATCTGCCTGATACCCTGTTCCGGGTCGGTATGAGAAATATCTGAATAGATTGTTTCCCATTTGTTACCCCCTTCGGCAACCAACCTTTCTACTTGTACTACAACCCCGGCTGCATTGCCAGTAGTATTGGTTAAATATTGATAATTTACACCAATGGAAGCTATGAAACGTTCTGTCTCCGGGAAAGTTATCGCAACCGCTGATGTGGTGATATTATTGTTGGCGGCTTGTGTTTCCTGGGCAAAGAGATTCCAACAAACCGAGTGGTTGTGGGCCCCGGTGCCGTCGGAATGTTTACCCGAGGTGTAATTGATTATCCACCAGGCACTCATGTTCCAGCCCAAGTTGGTTGAGTCGGTTCGATAGACATCGGCTTGGATGGCATTTCTGCCGCGGGATAGGGAACCGATTTCGGCTTCACACCTTAGCATGGCTCCGCACCCGCCGGCAACCGTCGCAGCTACGGATGTGTAGTTGTTGAAACTGCCGGTGCCGACTCTCAAATTCACGCCACCCGAAATTGCCGCAGCTTGATCCCAATGCATAAACAATGCGCATTCTTGAATAGCGATGGTATCCGGTTCTTGAATCCAGACATCACGAGTTGCCCGTTGATAATCTGCCGATGTCGGGCCGCCCATGGGGCTTTCAAACTCCATCGGGAAGATTAATGAGTTTAATACTGTTGTGGTTGTGGTGTTATTATATTCATAAGTAATAACCATCCATACCTGCGGATGGTCAAAGTCGGTTGCGTTGGCCCATAAATAAAAATCATGAGCCGAGTTGGTGGTAAATGAAGGCTGCCAGACATGCCTATACCAGTTGGATGCATTTGAGCCTTTTTCGTGGGTTTGGGTGGTCCGGGTTGTAGCAGCATCCAGACGCATGGAAAGAGTCATGTCGGTTGTTGCCGCCGACTCTTCATTTCCCTGGATAACGATAGTTGTTTGTCTCACATTGGCTGACGCTTCAGGCAGCCAGGTATCAAGAGCTGGAAAGTTATCAGTTGCAATACCCGGTTGAGAAGTTGTCATTGCGGTAAGCGGGGCATTTAAGGGCAGGCGCACTGTTTTTACATGGGTTGTGGCGGCGTCATTGTACTCATAGGTGATTGTTAACTTAGCCGTAGCACACTTCCAGACTGAAGTGCCGGCACTGTCAAGCAAAAGTCTTGCGTCGCAGGTCATACTTGTTCCGCTCCAGTTAGTACTAAAATATGACGTAAAATCCCCGCTATGGTCGACCCATTTATTTTCACCCGAATTGGTTACTAAATTGGTATTATTGACGGCCGAATAGCCGGCTGCCCCAAGTTGTAAAGATATTTGCCTGCGGTTGATACTGGCAACGGTCGCCGCGCCGTCTTGAACGATGATTGCTAAAGACACGCTGCGGAATGTAATACTCGACTCCGGTATATAAACGGTGATTTGAGTGAAATTGGTGTCTGTAAGATCGGCCAGAGTTTCTAGTTCCCCAAACCAATACTCAACTGTTTTTAGTCTCAGTGCCATAATTTATTTTCTTTCAACCGATTGCCCCAATCAAGTCGTCTTTACTTACTGTCGGTAAAGTTCGGCCCGTTAAATCCAATGCTCGTGGGGAGGGGACAAGGGAATTCTTTGCGCCTTCTATTTTATATAACCGGTGACAGTTATTTTTAGACATTGTATTATCTTTTATCTGTATTGAATTACAGTTAATCATTCAATTTAGTTTATTTTAGTTTCTTTATCAACTCTTTTGTTTTTCCCCGAGCCAGACTTTTTCAGTGACACCTAAAAGACGTTAACGTAGTAGTCGTATTTAAGGTGTTCGCGGTTATTCCAACCCCCGGCAAAGTTGGAATTCCCCCGTACGTAGCGGAAAGAACCCGTATCTGTATCTATCCTCATAATAAACCAGGAATCATTTTTATGCGTGAATCCGTAATGGGCGATAATGGAATCATCAATCTCGGTAATTCTATAACCGTCTGTGGGTTGCTTTTCCGCAGGATCGATTTTATGCCCGGTAGCATCCTGGAGAGAAACCGTTCCGGATTCTGATGCACTCCCGAAGAGTGGGGTTCCTGCTCTTTTAATGAAAACCCAATAAAGAAGAAGCGAGATCCCAGAAATACCGATCAGCTTTAGGAACGCCCGTTTATCGATATCAATAATGCCCGTATCCTCATTTTCCGGTAATTGCATACTTGCAGGTCCAATAGTAGCCACTTGTTCCAGGGGAGTTGCCTGCCAGGCTTTACGTGGAAAAATCCTTAAGGCAAAATAAACAAGTAGGGGATAAAGAATAGTGGCGACAGCCAGCTGGAGCCAGGTTGTGGCAGTCACAAATGCAAGAACCACCACTAGAGCGGAGATTGCAAAACTGCAATAGATTAGGATTTTACGCATAATTTATTTATTTCTCAGGCATAACTTCTAGATACCTTGCTGATATAAATCCGGTTGATTCATCGGCCAATTTTATTTCGTACCATCCAGAATTAACTGAAACGAATTCAAAAGTGTCGCCCTCTTTGGCTTCACCGATCTTATTTGAACCCACCGTCGGTTTTTGGCGGATATTAACGCTTTCTGACCCGTCGGTAATTTTAATAATCAACATTGTTTTTGGTGTTTTTACGTCTGCAGTTTCGGAAAGGACAATAGGAGTAGGGGAAGGTGCGGGTGTAATTTTAGCTGTGGAACCCATGATATTTCTTACTCCGAGGGCAAGAAGTATCAAAAATATTCCGCTTGCCGCAAGCAGTTCGGACGCTTTTATCCGGGTTCCCACATCCGGCTTATTTTTTGCCTGGAGCCTACTTTCAAACTGCTTGGTCATATCCTCAAGGGTGATTTTTTCAAGGAGCTCTATTTCCTTTGGACCGGGCTGGTATTTTTCCACAAAATCTTTGTAGAACCTGACCCCCTTGAAAGTATCGGTTTTTGTCCTGGCGAAATAAGACAAAACCGCAGCGGGTTTAACCCAGGGTGTAGCTCTTGTACCCACATATTCCGGGTATGATGAAGCGCCGTGGGTGTGCAGGTAGCGGGTGAGGTGCAAGACGCAGGTTTCGTCTCTTATTAGAATCGATTTGTATGGGCCTTGGAACAGGGAGCCCGTACGTTGGTGTTTCTTGTTAAAATACATTGAATATCTGGTGCACAAAGACCTTATAAACCCCTGAAGGGCGTCTTTCTGTTTTAGATTCACAAGTAAATGAAAGTGGTTTGGCATTAAGCTGTAGGCTACAAGCTCAATCTTATTGAAGTAATTTTTAGGTTGGTGGGGAGTACCTCGAAAAGCGCGGCCCCGTATGCTAAAGACTTTTTTAGAGGATTCAGGGTCGGCGGGCGCTGAGAGATATTCCTTCAAATAGCCGAGGAAGACATTATAATCTTGTTCATCATTGAAGATGATTTTGTGTTCAATTCCGCGATTATAGACGTGACAATATAGACCATCCGGATTAGTTCCAGATACACTTTGGGCAGGCATAACTAATGCTAGACTTGAAAGGAGAGACCTTGCAAGTGGCATTTTGTTATTGTCAGTGCTAGTTTGCTGTAAAAGAAGAATTATCTGTTTTTTTAAAACAGAGGTCTTTCCCGCGCTCACGACTTTTCCAGAAGATAATTTATACTATATCTCAATAATACTATATATGATATAAGGCTACTTTCCATAACATGCGTTTTTGTGGTAAGGAAGGACGACAATCAAGTACGAATCCTTTCAAGTATGATGGAGTTTAGCCGGTAAGCATGGCTCTGATTATCAACCGCGGCGAGGTTACTTGCTTCTCAATTGCGCCGTTAACCAGACAGCCCCATTCCAAAATTCCAAACTATTTGTTTGAGAATTAAATCCGAAGGCCCCTTTCATTGGTTTTTTCGGCCTGCCGGGAGTATTCCAGGTTGAAATTGTCGGCTGCCCAATTGGGAGTGACAAGCCCTGTCCGACATCAATAAAAAGTGGGGAATCTTTAGGCATCAAAACACCTCGTGGCCATGATAGAGCATACCGTAATTAGCGTCAAGGGTGTTCATTTAATCTAATCATTCGAAGGATCAACCAGACAGACCCATTCCAAAATTCCAAACTATTTGTTTGAGAATTAAATCCGAAGGTTCCCTTCTTTGGTTTTTTCGGCCTGCCGGGAGTATTCCAGGTAGGGATTCTGGTCTTGCCCACTTTAATGGACAAGCCTTCCATAAAACGAAGTTCACTTATGAGGTGGAAATTTGCAGATCTTGAAGGAGCGGGGGGAGGTATCAATTCGACGGCCGCAGAAGGACTGGCTGACGGCGAGGCGGATATTGCGGTTGATGGGGAAGGGGATGCGGAAGGACCGCTGGGAGCAGGTGACGGGGATGGCGAAGCGGAGGGTGAACCGCTGGCTGATGTGACCGGTGACGGACTGGGGGAAGCAGATTCAGAGACTGACGGCGACATGCTTTCACTTGCCGAAGGGCTAATTGATGCACTGGGGCTTGGGGTGGCCGAAGGGGAGGCGCTTTCTGAGGCGCTGGGTGAGGGTGTAGCGGATGGTGATAAAGAAGGGGATGCCGACGGTGAAAGACTAACGCTTGCAGAGGGACTTGGACTGGCGGAGGGTGAAATACTCGGGCTCGCACTCGGAGACGGACTTCTCGATGGGCTTACACTTGGTGATAAAGAAGGTGACCTCGAGACGCTTGCACTTGGCGATGCTGATGGGCTAGGTGAAGCCGATGGAGAACGTGAGGGTGAAAGACTTGGACTGGCGCTTGGTGAGGGAGAGGCCGACGGCGAGCGGGACGGTGATGCACTCGGTGAGGGAGAAGCCGATGGTGATCGCGAAACAGAGGCCGACGGAGAGGCACTTGGGGAAGGAGAGGCACTAGGAGAAAGCGACGGACTAGCGCTGGGGGAACGTGACGGACTCAAACTGGGAGAGGCCGACGGTGACGGCGAAGCGCTTGGTGAGAGCGAAGGACTTAATGAGGGAGATGCACTGGGACTTGGTGAAGCTGAAGGAGATCGGGACGGAGAAACCGACGGGGAGGCGCTCGGAGAAGGTGATGCCGATGGGGATAAAGACGGTGAAACCGAAGGAGAGGCGCTTGGTGATGGTGAAGCCGAGGGAGAAGCACTTACCGAAGCGCTTGGTGATGCACTGGGAGAAGGTGATGCTGAAGGTGAAGCACTGGGAGAGGCGCTTACCGAGGCAGACGGAGAAACCGAAGGACTGGCACTGGGAGAAGGTGATGCCGAGGGACTTACACTGGGTGAGACAGATGGCGATGCACTCGGTGAGGGGCTTGCCGAAGGTGACGCACTTTCTGATGCACTGGGGGATGCGCTCGGTGATGGTGAGGCAGATGGAGAAGCAGAAGGCGAAGCGGATGGGGAAGCGGATGGCGAAACCGAAGGCGAAGCGGAAGGACTGGGACTTGCAGAGGGTGAGGCGCTCGGTGATAAAGAGGGCGATGCGGAAGGGGATGGCGAAGCCGATGGTGATGCACTTACCGAAGCGCTTGGTGATGCACTGGGTGACGGCGAGGCGGAAGGAGAGGCGCTTATCGAGGCGCTGGGAGAAGCCGAGGGTGAGGGGGAGGCTGACGGAGATACTGACGGGGAAGCACTTTCCGAAGCACTTGGAGAAACAGAAGGAGATGCAGACGGAGACGGTGAAGCACTCGGAGACGCACTTACTGAAGCCGACGGTGACGCGCTTGGTGACGGTGAAGCCGAAGGTGATGCGCTCTCCGAAGCACTTGGGGAGGCCGATGGCGATGGACTAGCTGACGGTGAAGCAGAAAGTGAAGCACTGGGTGATGCACTGGGTGAAGGAGATGCAGATGGAGAAGCAGAAGGCGAAGCGGATGGAGAAGCCGAAGGTGAAGGGCTGGCGCTGGGCGAAGCCGAAGGTGATGCGCTCTCCGAAGTACTTGGTGAGGCTGAAGGGGAAGGCGAAGCCGAAGGTGATGCGCTGGGTGATGCACTTACCGAGGCGCTCGGAGAAGCCGATGGCGACGGACTTGCCGACGGTGATGCGCTTACCGATGCCGACGGTGATGCGCTGGGTGATGGACTGGCAGATGGTGAAGCGCTTGGTGATGGACTGGCCGACGGAGAAGCACTTGGACTGGCAGATGGTGAAGCACTTGGTGATGGACTAGCAGATGGTGAAGCCGATGGGCTGGCAGAAGGAGATGCGCTCGGACTTGGTGAAGCCGAGGGTGATGCGCTTGGTGACGGGGAAGCCGAGGGTGATGCCGATGGTGACGCCGATGGGCTGGCAGAAGGAGATGCACTTTCCGAAGCACTGGGTGATGCGCTGGAAGAAGTCGATGATGGTTCCTTGATGAAAGCGTGGTGGCCGATGTTGACCGCCGCCGCAGCGAAGGTGTTGGAAATCGAACCGACCGTCGTAACCGCCGTCAGGGCCTGGTAGGCGACTTCGGATGTCGTGCGCGAAGCGGCACCCTGCCCAGTCGAGGCTGACTCGCCGTTGGCCGGTTCGGTATAGTTTGTCGGCGGCGTGGCTGTTGTGCCGACTGCCGTTCCCCCGAAGAACAGGTCAATGCCGTTGACGCTCGCCCATGTTCCAAGCGCCGGAGCCGTGCAGGTCGCCGACGAGGCATTCACCTGCCCGTCATACTGCGCCGCGACGAGAGCAGTCGTGTCCGCGCCCGACAGGGCAATGATGACGCCCGACGCCTTAGCAGTAAGAGGAGCCTGGAACTCATCTGCGTAGAAGTTGACCGTATAACTCGCGGGCTCACTGCTGGCAACGTGCCAGTAGAGCACCTGCCTCAGCACCGTCGTGCTGTCCAGAGCAGAGAGTGCGGTCCAGCCCGCAGGTCCACCGACAGCAAAGATGTTCGTACCGCCGCGAATAGTAACCGACATCACCATCACGTCGCCATCGACCACACCCGTAGGCACGGTCATGGTGATGCTTGTAGCGCCACCGGCGTTATTCGAGCCTTGGGCTGCCCGAAGGTCGATCACAGCATCCGCCCCCCCAAGTCTTGCTCTGTTATGGCTGTGAGCGCATTATCAGTGCCTGCAAGGTTTTCCACCCCAAAATGGGAGGCGAGTGTTGGAGCGCTAAATTCCGTAAAAGCGTCCGCAAGTATCTGGAGTATGACAAGATTCCCCACGGTTGCCCCCGTGAGGCTCACGGTCACTGCAGCGCCGGTTGTCCAAAGGGCTCCCGTCCCTGCTTGCACAAAGGTTGGAGCTGCCACTTTAACCGACCGTCCTTCTAACTGATATTGCCATTAGGTTGACTCTCCTTCGTTAAGGTGAAATTCGCATAAGCAAAAGAAGCATCCTCGCTCTCTCCGGCCAGACAGTATATATTTTTGGGCATTGTATTAGTTTCTGGCTATGCAATACAGCCAGAAACTAATTAACTTTAATTAAATTTCTTCACTAAACCAACTGTCTTTCCCCAGCCGGGGATTTCATCATCAGATTCTACCCATCCTTTAGTGAATTTTTGATTTCTAAATTGTTCTTTTTTCCAGCGCGTTGAGCTTAAATTTGCGCCGTGCCTAATATCAACATTGGGATATTCTGACTTCCAGCTTCCGGATTTTAAATCATCAACGCGCTCTTTCCGGTTGTGCGTTCCCGGTTCAAAACCCATTTGCCTGATAAAGCGGTTAAAATCTTCTTCCTTCGGCAATTTTTTCATCATTCTTTCGACGATTGCAACCCTCTTTCGATAATGTTTAATCGCCGTTTCCCTGTAAACCGCAATACCGCTGACCTGTTGACAGTCATAGTGAACCGCGTGTCCCGTCTCGGCGTTTAATTTCCAGACATTCTCGTTGTAATAAAATTTGTCTTTTGAGGCAGGTGTGAAGTCGAAATGGGAAGGGTGATAAAGAACATCGTGCTCACAGAAAAATATCACATCGGGTTTGCTTGCCTCCAGTGCCGCCAACATTTGCTTAAACATCGTTAAGTATCCTCTTTGAAGCGGCAAGAAGACATTTGATCCGAAGCCCATTGGCTTTAGGGAGGCACTGACAATGGGGATGTCCCCAGTCTTACTTATTTTTCTAAGATTGCGCTGAACCGTGCTGGCGATTTTAATTTTTAACTGGTTATCGGTGTAAAAAATGATACCCTTGGTTGGCTTTTCCTCGGGATCTCTAATTGAAAGTTCACCATTGGGACTAGAGGTGGAGCTTGCGTCGTAGATAATTACGGTTCTTGACTCCATACTTTCCGGTTCGCTTTCGACTGGCTTTATACCTAGTGCCGCGTCAGGAAAACTAAAAGTGTTTGCTTTTAATTTTTCCAGATCTTCCTCGCTCCAGCCCTTGACGGGCCAGAATTTTTCTACAAGCCAACCTAAAGGACGAACTTGTTTATCCCATTTGTTGTTGAAAAAGAGATCCCGGGCAAAAGATTTGGCTTTTTCCTGATCACGTCCGGAAATGGGGTAGGGGAAGCCAAAATCGCCGCCCTGGGTTCTGAACATGTGGGCATACCAGATTTTTTTGTTAACCATAACCTGTCCACCGGAGAGCCAAGTTTTTACAGCCACTTCAATTCCTTGAGAACCCCAACTGCCGAAGTTTTCATCGCAAACATTTAGTTCCCAGTATTTATCGCGGGTAAGCATCCAGCAGCTTCCCTGAAGCGACATGGTTTCGGTTATTTCTCCCGCTCCTTCAGGGCGTTTTGCGTAGTCCCCGAAATACTGAAAGTGGGGTGTGGAATCAAAGCAATAAGAAACGCTCTTGGGGCTATCCTTGGCGATCCAGACAACGTCGCGGACGGTTTCCTTGCCGCATTCCAAACACGGCCCGCTTGGGCCCTGATATCTTCTGTGTCCGTCAGGACAGACCCAATCGAATGCATGAAGATTTTTCATCAAAGGAGCCATTGTCCAGTCATCATGCATCTCGGCAATCATTTTGACGTCAAACCCTTTATCGAAAGCACAGTGCGCATCAACTTTCATAATGTACTTTGCACTGGATAATTTAGCCGCTTGATTAGTGGCCGCCCTTTGACCAATACTTTGATTATTGTAAACAACATTTACTCTCTCGTTTTGGGGGATAGGGGGTTCGGCCCAGGCGCCGTCCAAAACAGCAATTACTTCCGTATTGCCCTCGATATTTTCAAGAATGTTTTCGATGGTCTTTGCAAGAAACATTTCGTTTCTGGCGGGGATAAGAATGCTAAGATCGTACTCGGCCATTATAGCTCCATATTTATCTTAAAAAGGTAGAAAAAGCAACCAAGAAATGTAGAGTTTGTTTGTTCACTTTTCTAGTATTTTTTTTGCTTCCTTCCATCTTCCCGGTTCCAAAAAATTGAACCAGATGTACGCGTCGGGTATAAATGTGAAGTTTTCGTGAGCGTTTAAAAACCACATTTTACTTGCAAATTTTTTGTCTGCAATATGCATATCCAAGAATTTTTCATTCTTTAGATGTTTACCCTTCAAGATTAATTGTTCCCCACCCATTCCTTTTCTGCCCATTTTGCGCCAAGAGCAAGTTAATACACCCGCTCCAGTTCTAGTTCCTGGCGGAGCATTGTCTCCTCTTTTCATAGAAACAACAATGAAGTCTGTGTCGATCCCCTTTAACTTTTCGAAGAAATTAGGTTCAATAAAGTCGTCGTCAGAAAGAAACATATAATAATCATCATCAATAATCTCAGCCCTCCCAATAAACTTATTTAGAGCGTAATAGTAGACCCATCTAACTTCCGGAGGAGGAGAACCGAAAACAAAAGGTTTAATCCAGTTCTCTTTTGGAAATTCAATGGACTCATTAATGATGGGGTGCAAGACGACGTTAAACTGCCTTAGATGTTTAATAATTATATTTTTGTTTTTTATTCGATGAAAAGGCATCAAGACGTGGTATCTCATTGAAGCATTATAATTTCCTATGTGTAATCAAAGCGATACTTAAAATGAGGAAATATTTTCTCATACCTTGTGCAAAATGGAAACCACCATATCGTCAGGTTCATAATCTAGTTCACGTTTTTTGACCGTTATGAAGCCGTCAAAATGTTTCGAAAGCATGAATCTTTCGTTTTGGTTCCAGATAACGCAGTCGCTATCTCCACTCTTGTCGATATTCCACATATGCAGTCCGCTATATCTTTCGCGTTCGCCGACATTCGGAAAATGTCGAAGATAAATATAACCATTTGGTTTACAGATGCGGTACATTTCTTTTATTGCGCGTAACGGATTTTGAGTGTGATCCAGGGCGTTGGCGCAGTGGACGATGTCAAAAAAACTATCCCGATAGGTTAAATTTAGCATATCTTGCTTCTCAACCGTTATTAGGGGAGTAACACCCACCTCTTTCAGCATTTGGTTAAATTCATCCGCGAGTGCATCCGATGGGTAGATATTTACCTTGGCGGTTTTCCATAATGAGCCTATTGTGCAAAACATGCCGGCACCTATTTCGGCGATGGTAACTTCTTTTTTGTCTCCGATCATTTTGTCAAAATAGTCAGGTAAATATAGTAGTTCAGTGTTAAAGGCCCTAGCCTTCCACGGCAATTTTGCCCTATAGAAGCGTAAAGTATTGTTTTTTCCCCTTTCCCATTTTGCTTTTAATTGCTCCTCCATCGCACTTATTTTTGAAGCCATAGCCAGAAAGCATACCTGTCAACAGACTCTGCTTTCAATAGTCTAAATCCCATCGGTTCGTACAGAGCTCTAATCGAGTCTTTGCTGTATTCAACACCGCTCCACCAGCGGTTCATATCTTTTTGTTTATCGGACCGGAGTAAAACTTTGAATATCCCGCCGGGGGCAAGCACTCTAAAGATTTCTTTGAAAGTCTGCTCTACCATCCCCCGTTCCTTTATATGTTGGAAGACCAAATAGGAAAAAACAATGTCAATAGATTTATCGGGTAGGGGAATATACTGTCCGTCGGTTTCCATAAACTCAACATTTGTTAGCTCCCTAAGCCTTTGTTTGCCTTCGGCAACCATTGTTGCGGAGATATCCACCCCAATGACTTTATTGAAATCATTGGCCATGAATTCCATAAGTCTGCCGGTCCCGCAACCGTAATCCAAAATAGTACCTCTATTTTTCAGTAGTTCATCACCTGTGATAAGCCGGCCGTATGCAGTCTTGCCGCTTTCCCTGAAATCCTCATCCGTTATTCCCCGGCCTTTATCGGAGTTAATATAGTATTTGGAGTTTTCTTTAGCCAGTTTCTCCCAGAGTTGTTTCTGGTTAATCATTCAACAGCACTTACTTCTACATCATTTTCTATAAATAAATTAGGATCATTAGCGGTTCTGTCAAAATACTTTAGTCTATTTTCTCTATGGATTTTATCAAGATCAATACTGCTCTCTATAAAAGTGCTGTGTCCGTAATGGTGGACATATGAGTGTGTTACCCAATAAGTCTTGAAACCGACCTTACCTGCCCTCCAAAAAAAGTCTGTTTCTTCAAAAGTACCAATGCCGTAGCGCTTGTAATCAAAAACACCTATTTTGTCAATGACTTTTTTATGGGTTAAGAAAGCAAATCCGTATATTTGACAATCAATGTATCCATGTTCGAGGCTCTTTGCATAGTTATTTATATCATCCTGGCTCATGGTGAACCTTGCCCTTTTTATTTTTTGATCAGTGCGATTTCCGCCACTAAAACTGGTGGTTGGAGAGGATGCCCCACAGTCAGGCTTATCCTCAAAACATTTTTGTAAATAGGTAAGCCAGTTAGGAGAGAAAAGTACGTCATTATCTACAATGGCGATATAATCATGCTTGGCGATTTTAACTCCCTGATCCCAAGCATAAGGACTACCCATGTTTTTATCATTAAAAACAAGGCTCAAATTTTTAAACTTCAAAGCTTTCAAGTAGTCAATCGTTTCCGCGCTACTTCCATTATCGATAATAATTAGCTCAAAATTATCAGTGTATCGAGCCAGACTATCAAGGCATCTCTTAGTATATTCAAGGCAATCCATGGTCAGGATTATAATTGAAGTTGGTTCATTCATATTACCAATTTTCCTTTACTATCAATGATTTAACCGGAACACTTGTAAATAGGAATTTACCTTCAAATTTACCTTGAGCGTAATAACCTGCTTTTAAATAGAATTGTAAAGTCTTTTCATCATCACAAGACCCGACGATGCAGTATTTCCCGTCTCTTTTGGTTATACCTTCAAATGCCCTAAGGCAATGTGTGCCTATTCCGGACCTACTGGGGCGTGTCTTAAAAGTGGCCAGTCCATAAACATTTTGCTCCCTGCCATCTATAAGAACTGTCTTTTCGAGTAATTGAGCACGCATTGATACATCCATATGCCCAATTATATACAAAACTGTTAAATTAACAGCCCCATTTTATTCTACTTGCGACGGTGCCTTTTCGCTGTTAATATGCGGGTGAAATGAAAAGGCAAGCTCCGGATATAATTTCCAACTACAAACCTTTTATCCCCAAGGAATCTATTAAAAAAGTTATTGCCACTCTCAAAACAAGCTGGGTCGGAGGAGACGGACCGAGAGTTAAAGAGTTTGAGGGAGAAATTGCAAGAATTATCAAAAACCCTAACGTCTTAGCCGTCAATAGCGGAACATCCGCGCTCCAATTGGCACTTCGAATAGCCGGAGTTAGGGGAGGGGAAGTGGTCTCAACGCCTATGACCTGTTTTGCTACCAATGCAGCCGTTGTGCTTGAAGGGGGAACTCCGGTTTGGACGGATGTTGACCCCGAAACGGGGAATATCGACCCATATGATATTGCCAGAAGAATAAGCAAAAACACTAAAGCGATAATGGCCGTTCACTGGGGCGGGAATCCACCCGAGCTGGATTTAATCAATAAAATAGCTTCTATATATAACCTTCCCGTCATTGAAGATGCGGCACAAGCACTGGGCTCCGAATATGACGGAAAACCTATCGGAAACCACTCCGATTTTGTCGCCTTTAGTTTTCAGGCAATTAAGATAATCAATACCGCCGACGGGGGGCTTCTGGCCACAAAAGCCGCGGCCGATGCCAAAAGAGCCAAAATTTTAAGGTGGTATGGAATTGACAGGGAAGAGAGGATTCAAGGACCAACCTTTTGGCATTATCCGATAACGGAGGTGGGGTACAAGATGCAGATGACGGATGTTGCCGCCTCCATCGGTTTGGGCCAGATTCCATATTTATCTAAATTTATTGTCCACCGCAGGAAGCTGGCTAAGATTTATGAGGCGGCGCTATCTCAGAGCAAAACTCTCAAAGCTCAAAAGGTTTTACCTAAAGCAAAATCTAATTACTGGATTTTTACGGTCCTTTGCGGGAGCGGAGAAAACAGGACAAA
>Ga0209619_10001849_pt1 | contig 15404 bp, 16 predicted proteins | sample Rifsed16ft3_FD_184011 | JGI IMG/M metagenome (GOLD analysis project Ga0209619, IMG submission 184011) | Soil microbial communities from Rifle, Colorado, USA - sediment 16ft 3 (version 2) | ecosystem: Environmental > Terrestrial > Deep subsurface > Rock core/Sediment | place: Rifle, Colorado... | reverse complement strand
CCCAACATTTGGTCGGCCAACAATAGCAACTAAAGGTAACATTGTTCTCCACCCGTCTTCTCTAATCTTTCTTTCAAGCATTATATATAAATTTTAGCCTGAAGATAAGGCGGTCATTAGCTTTAAACACGCTTGAAGCGATTTCGCGGCATATTAGAATTGACTTTATTACTTGGGGGAAAGAAAACTTAAAAAAAGAAATTAGTTACTTAGTTTTCGAGATATTCCTTGATATCCCGTCTAGCTGCTGGATAACCTCTGACAGAATCCAGTCCGGAGTTGAAGCGCCGGTGGTGATCCCAACCAGAGAATCCTCTCTAAACCAGGATAAATCAATTTCTGAAGCCACTTCAATATGGTAGGTAGGTGTTCCGGACGCCTCGCAAATTTGAGCGAGCCGGGTGGTGTTGGCGCTGTTTCTTCCTCCCACGACCAGCATCACATCCGCTTGACGCGCTAGTTTCTGGGCGGCCTCCTGTTTTTTGGCGGTCGCGTCACAAATTGTGTTAAAAACTTTGAGATCAGACGTTAAAAGAACAAGATCGGAAACAACTCCCTGCAAAAGTTCCGGAGATTGGGTGGTCTGAACAACGACCCCAATTTTTTTGGCCGGCTTTATCCTCTTCACATCGGAAACTTTCTCTATTACCTCGGCGTCTCTTCCGGCGTGAGCTAAAATTCCCTTTACTTCGGGATGATTAGGGTCACCTACCACCACCAAGTTGTAGTTCTCCTTAACCAGCTTGGAGGCGCAAAATTGAGCCTTTTTAACGTAAGGACAAGTGGCATCGATTATTTTTATCCCTTTCTTCCTGGCCTGTCTCAAAATTCCCGGGCTGACCCCGTGGGAACTAATTATGATGGTTCCCGTGCTAATCTCGTCCAAATTCTTGACCGGAGAAAGTCCTTTTTCCTTTAAAAACTCAACCACTTGAGGATTGTGGATAATTGAACCGAAGGTCCAAAGGGGATTAATCGAATTCTTCAGAGATTGCTGGGCTAAGTTTAAGGCTCGCTCCACCCCGAAACAGTAGCCGGCCCCTTTAGCTATGACTACCTTCAAGTTTTTCTCCTTTCTGAATCAGCTCGCTCAGGGCTTCTTTAAGCCTCAGACTCAAATCAGTAATTTTTTCTTTGGACGATTTTTCCTCGGTACTGACGTAAATGGGCTTTCCGATAACCGCTTTGATGGCATGAAATCGAGGAAAAATTTTCCCGCTCGGTAAAACTTTGTCGGTACCCACGATTCCTAAGGGAATAATCGGGGCCCCGCTTTTATAAGCCAGCAAGGCCACTCCTCTTCGAACCGCTCCCACTTCGCCGTCGCGATGGCGTGTGCCTTCGGGAAAGACTCCCACTACTTTACTTTGAGATAAAAGCTCGAGCGCTGTTCTCAGAGCCTGCCTGTCCGTTTTGCCTCTTTTGACCGGAAACGCACTGAACGCCCTCATTAAAGACCTAAAGAGAGGAATTTTAAAGAGCTCCTCTTTGGACATGAAGAAAATCTTCCGGCGGTAGGCTAAACCTAAAACGATGGGATCCAAATAGCTCATGTGATTGGCGGCGAGTATAGCCGGACCCTTGTGAAGAAGATTTTCCATTCCAACTATTTTTAATCGATAAAAAATTTTAAATATTGGCATTAAAACGTAGTAAGCCAGAGTCCAAAGCACTCTGCCTCCAGTTGGTTCAGGGTTCAGAGTTCCGAGTTAGGAGTTCCACTCTTCTCACCTTTTATATATCTTTTGCTCTTGGTCTGACTCTAGTTTCAGGTAAAGAGCCAAAATTTCATCGACTACCTGCTCGACGGGCTTCTCGGTGGTATCAATAACATGAGCGTCTTCTGCTTTAGATAAAGGATTTGATTTGCGCGTGCTGTCAATTTTATCCCGGGAAATTATCCGTTTTTCTAGCCAAACTTGGCCTACCTCTTCTCCTTTGTTTAGGAAGTCCGCCTGCCTTCTTTTGGCCCTTTCGTTAACGGAAGCCGTTAAAAATATTTTAAGGGAAGCTTTAGGAAAAACTGCCGTGCCAATATCGCGTCCGTCGACCACAAAATTACCCTTTTCCCCAATCTGGCGCTGCTCTTTTACCAGTAGTTCCCGTAGTTTTGGAATTTGGGCCACCATGGAGACTCCGGCGTCAACTTCGGGCGAACGAATTTCATCCGTTATTTCCTGGCCGTTCAGAAACACTTTTTTGGCGGTTCCTTCAGGGGCGAAAGTCATTTTTAGCTTTCGGCACAGCGCCACCAGAGCTTTTTCATCGGAAATATTTACTTTTTGCCGGAGCGCAAACCAGGTAACCGCCCGGTACATCGCCCCGGTATCAAAGTGAGTAAAATTAAGTCTCTCCGCTAAAAGTTTTGCCACGGTGCTTTTCCCCGAAGCCGCTGGTCCATCAATAGCAATTATCATCTTCTTCCCCGAGGGATAGACTAGAAGAAAGCCCAATTTCCAAATCCCTGCCTACCGGCAGGCAGGCCAATGACCAATGAATTCTTTAGTTTAAATGAACTAATCAGGATTTAGTCATTTGGTAATTGATTGGGGTAATTCTACTCCTCATTTCACTTAATAAGAGATTTAAGAATCTTTTCGAAACCTGGAAAAGAAATAGTGATGCATTCGGCCGCTTCAATAGTTGTTTCTCCGGCGGCTACCAGTCCGGCCACGGCTAAAGCCATCGCAATCCGGTGGTCCTGGTTGCTATGGCACACACTGCCTTTAAGAGGAACGGGTCCGGAAATGCTAAAGCCGTCGGGAAATTCGGTAACGTCCGCTCCCAATTTACCCAACTCCTTTTTAACCGCGGCAATTCGGTCGCTCTCTTTAACCCTTAATTCCTGGGCTCCCCGAATTTCCGTTTTGCCTTGTGCTTGAGTGGCGGCAACCGCCAAGACCGGAAGCTCGTCGATTAGCTGAGGCACTAATTCTTTCCCAATGCTTAGCGCCTGAAGTTCGCTCGACTTGACCCGAATATCAGCCCGGGGCTCATTCGATCTCTCTTCGATATTCTCCTCTTCAATCTGGGCCCCCATTTCTTTTAGAACTTTAAGAGCGCCAATTCGGGTGGGATTTAAGCCTACATTTTTGAGAAGAATTTCTGAGTTCGGAACAATTAGAGCTCCTACTATCAAAAACATCGCCGATGAAAGATCACCGGGGATATCGATTTTCTGTCCGGAAGGAGTTTCGGCGCCGGAAACAGCGGTGGTTGTGCCGTTTATTTTTATCTCCGCTCCTAAAAATTTTAGCATCCTCTCGGTGTGGTCCCGGGAAAGATGCTCTTCGGTGACGGTTGTTTGTCCGGAGGCGCTCAATCCCGCTAAAAGTATGGCCGATTTCACCTGGGCGCTTGGAACAGGTGTCGTATAAGAAATGCCTTTGAGAGTAGCACCTTTGCCGTTTTTTCCGTGGAAGGCTAGAGGGGCAAATTTATCTTCCCTGGCCCAGATCTCCGCCCCCATTTTGCGCAAGGGAAGAATTATTCGGTCCATCGGGCGTTTTCTTAAGGAATCATCCCCCGTTAGAACCGAAAAAAAGCCTTGCCCGGCTAGAATGCCGCTTAGAATTCTTAAAGTGGTTCCGGAGTTGCCAGCATCCAAGACATCATCGGGTTCTCGAAAACCCCTTAGTCCAGCGCCAGAGACCACCAAGTTAGTCGAGTCTAGCGCTTCTATCTTCACCCCTAAAGCCCGGAGGGCTTTGAGGGTTTGGAGGCAGTCGTCTGAGGGAAGAAAACCGGAAACGGTCGATTCGCCCTCGGCCAGAGCGCCCAGCATTAGAGCTCGATGAGAAATAGATTTGTCTCCAGGAATTTCCGTTTCTCCCCTGAGACGCAGGGCTCTTTCAACCTTTAACAACATTTTTTGCCTGCTCCAGGGTCTCAATCAAGTTTTTGAGAGAAGCATCCATTTTTTTATTGGAGGTGAAGGCGGCGGCGTGTTTATGACCTCCGCCCCCGAATTTTTGGGCCACCTCACCCACGTTCACATTATCTTTCGAACGAAGACTAACTCGGAGGGAACTATTTGGCATTTCCTTGAAGATTACCGCGATCCGCGCTTCCTTCGCTGACCTCAAATAATCAATGAAGTGTTCCGTCTCTTCCATTTGGGCCCCAGTCGCACTCAGCTTCTCTTGTGTAACCTGACTATAAACTAGCCCAATTCGGGGGAGGTACTGCGCGTCCTCCAAGACCTGTCCCAGTAATTTAAGATTGCCAAAGGATATGTTTTCGTAAACCCGCTGAAAAATATAGGTGGGAGAGAGACCAAATTTCAAGAGTTCCTGGGCCATCTCAAAAGCTCTCTCTCCGGTATTGGAGTACTGAAACCGTCCGGTGTCTGTGACCAGCCCCGTATAGAGACAGGTGGCGATGTTTTTATTCAATTCGCTCTTTAGTACTCGGGAAAGTCTAAATACGAGCTCGGAGGTGGCCGGAGCCCTTTCGTCAACCAGATTCAGGGTTCCGAATTGAGTGTTTCTCGGATGGTGATCAATGTTTACTACCTGTTTCGCTTTGGAAACAATCTCCTCAAGACTACCCAACCGATCCGGGCTAGAACAGTCTAGGGCTATAAAGATGAAATTTCCCTCATTAAACGGGGGTTTTTCAATTTTTTGACGCAGTTCCACGCCGGGAAGAAAACTATACTGGGGAGGCAGCTTAGTCGCTTTTGGCCAGCCAATACACACTTTTTTATCCAGGTTCTTTAGCAAAAAACCCAGCCCTAAAAGAGAACCAAGAGCATCCCCGTCGGGCATAATATGCGCGCCTAAAACAAAGTTTTCTTGGCCCTTTATTAAATTGGCGAGCTCCCGAAGGCCAAACTCGAGCTTTTTACTCACTTTTTTCTTCCGTTTTGTGAATACGATTTATAATTTTGGAGATGCGAAAACCTTCGTCAATAGATGTGTCAATTTTGAAAGTAATTTCGGGGATAAATTTTAATCTTACTCTTTTCCCCAGCTCTTGACGAACGAAACCTTTGGCGCTCTCCAGCCCTTCGAGGGTCGCTTTTCTCTCGGGTTCTTTACCTAAGATACTCAGATAAACCTTGGCGTGGCGAAGATCCGGGGAAATATCGACAGAGGTCACGGTAACAAAACCAATTCGGGGATCTTTTAAGCCTTTTTGGGCAATATCGCTTATCTCTTCTTTGAAGGCCTCTTCTAATCGGGCCAGACGATAACCAGTCATCTTAAGGTCCGCGTAAGTTAAATATTGTAATGGCGGTAAGGTCACTACCGAACTCTATTCAGGAGTTAAAATGTGGACTTCTCTTCTTATAATTTCGGCTTGGGAAAATCCTTCTACAAGTCGTTCTATCCGGGAGAAAATTTCTCTTACCTCTTTGGATTCCTTACAAATATTGGCCACAGCGATAGTGGCCCTCTGCCAGAGGCCAAAATGATTAACTTCGATTATGGAGACGTTGTACTTATTTCGGACTCTGTCGATGATGCTTTTTAAAATTCTCCGCTTATCCTTTAGGGAAGTGCTTTCTGGTAAAAAAAGCTCTAACTCGGCTAATCCAACCTTCATTTCTCTTTTCCGGGCGGGACTTTGATTTCTATAAACGTCTCTAAAATATCTCCGACCTTGATATCCTGAAAGTTCTCCAGACCAACCCCGCACTCATAGCCCGAAGCAACCTTTGAGGCGTCCTCTTTAAATCGCTTGAGAGAAGCCACTTTTCCTTCATAAATCACTACACCCTCTCTTACCAAGCGGACCTTTGAATCTCGGGTTATTTCTCCACTCTTTACATAACAACCCGCGATCGCACCGACCTTGGGGATTCTAAAGGTGGCTCTAACTTCAACTTCGCCCAACTCTTTCTCTTCTATAACTGGCTCCAAAAGACCGGTCCGGGCGGCCTCAATATCCTCGACTAACTTGTAGATAACGTTGTACATCCTCATATCGACGCCTTCTTTTGTAGCCATTTCTTTGGCTTTGGTCTCGGGGCGAACATTGAAGCCAATTACAATTGCATTGGAGGCCGCCGCCAGCATCACATCGGTTTCGGCGATGCCTCCCACCCCTTTGTGAAGTATGTTAAGTTTTACCTCATTTTGAGGAATCTTCGCCAAGGTCCCATCTAAAGCTTCGATTGAGCCTTGGACGTCGGCTTTTAGTATCAGTTTAAGCTCCTTGATTTCCCCCTCTTTAATCCTCTCGGAAAGATCATCGAGACTTATGTGACGAGGCGCTCCTCTTTCTATTAGTCTTCTCTTTAGCGCCCGTTCTTCGGCGATCTCCCGGGCAACTTTCTCGCTAGCTACTACTCGAACCTCATCGCCGGCCGCGGGCACGGCTGAAAATCCCAAAACCTCCACCGGCTGGGAAGGAGTAGCCTCGGAAACCGGGTCGCCCTTGTCACTGAGTAACGCTCGAACCTTGCCGTAGGTTTGCCCGGAAACAATAGCGTCTCCGACTTTTAAAACGCCGTGTTGAACCAAGACCGTTGCCACCGGGCCTCTTCCCTTGTCAAGTTTAGCTTCAATGGATATTCCCCTAGCGGGCCCGTGAAGAGTTGCCTTAAAGCCATTAATTTCGGCCACCAAAAGAATCATTTCCAGCAGCTCCTCAAGGTTTTGGCGCTGCTTGGCTGAGACGGAAACAAAAACAGTTTGTCCGCCCCACTCTTCCGGAACCAAATCGATCTCGCCTAACTGGCGTTTCACTTGATCGGGATTAGCCCCTTTCTTATCAATTTTGTTGATGGCAACGATTATAGGAACTTGAGCCGCCCGGGCATGGTCAACGGCCTCAACTGTTTGTGGCATCACGCCGTCATCCGCTGCCACTACAAGAACGGCAATGTCGGTTATTTTGGCGCCTCTGGCCCGCATGGCCGTAAAGGCTTCGTGACCAGGGGTATCAACAAAGGTAATTTTTTTGTTATCATAAACTATTTGATAGGCGCCGATGTGCTGGGTGATGCCCCCAACTTCGGTGGAAACCACATCTGTTTTCCGAATGGCGTCTAAGAGGAGGGTTTTTCCGTGATCAACGTGACCCATAATAGTGACGACGGGAGGGCGCCCCTCAAGATCTTTTTCTTCCCCTTCGTACTCTTCTTCCTCGGGGGCGACTATCTTGGCTTTATAGCCAAACTCTTCGGCTAAAACGCTGATCGCCTCCGGGCTCAAAGGCTGATTTATGGTAATCATTTCCCCCAAGGCCATTAGTTTTTTGATCAGGTCAGAGGGGCTCTCTTTAATAAGCTCCGCGAATTCTTTAACGGTACTGCCTTCTCTGACTCTTAAATCTTTTGTCTTCGCCACAACCATCACCCTAAAACAACCTCATTGAAAATTTTTTGCAACTCCTCGAGCTCGCTCCGGTTTACCTCTGTTTTTAAGGCCCAAGGAATTCGCTTTTTCTTCACCGCCATTTCGAAGCATTCACTCTTTCGGCAGAAATAAGCACCCCTGCCGCTCAGCTTGGAAGAGAGATCAATCTTAATCTCCCCCGCCGGAGTGCGTACCAACCTGATTAACTCTTTTTTTGGTTTTGTCTCTCTACATCCAATACAGGTTCTTAGGGGAACCTTTTTCATCTTAAACTTATTTTTAAAGTGTTTGGTTGACTTTTTAACTTCTGCGACTGCCGAGCCGGAGTCGCGAATCGATAGGTGTCTGTCGACTTAATACGGCGCACTCCTTACTCTTGACCCATGACCCTTGACTCATTTCTTTTGACCGCTTTTCTGATGCCGACCGCAATATTCGCTGCCTGGCTTGGCCTTGCTTTTACAGGGCGTTCCTTTGGTGGTTACAGCCTTACACATTTGAACTTCAGTTTGGCCACTTTTTTTCGCTTTTTCAGTTTTTTTAGTTTTCCGGGCTTTCTCGGCCGCTTCGCTCTTCCGTTCTTCTGCCTTTTCAGCTTCTTTTTTAGCCTGAGATTCGCTTTTAATATCGATGCGCAGACCGGTAAGTTTCGCGGCTAAACGGGCGTTTTGCCCCTCCTTGCCAATAGCTAACGAAAGTTGATCGTCTCCGACGATTACCTTCGCTGCCTGTTCTTTCTCACCAACATCCACGCTTTTGACTTTCGCCGGAGACAGAGCGTTGGCAACTAAAACTTTGGGGTCGTCGTTCCACTGAATAACATCTATCTTTTCCCCTTTAAGCTCGCTTACCACCATCCTCACTCTGGAACCTCTCGGCCCAACGCAAGCTCCAACCGGATCCACGCTTTTCTCTCGCGAGGCGACCGCTATTTTCGATCGGTATCCCGGTTCTCTAGCCACCGCTTTTATTTCCACGAAGCCGTCGTAAATTTCAGGAACTTCCAACTCAAAGAGCCTTTTTAAAAGGCCGGGATGAGTCCGGGAAACAATAATCTGCGGCTCTTTGGCCGTCTTTCGAACTTCCACAATGTAAGTTTTAATACGCGTTCCGTGCTCATACTTTTCTCCGGGAACTTGCTCTGGTGGGGGCAGAAGAGCCTCAACGGTTCCTAGATTAACCAGGGTGTATCTCTGGTCATTCTGCTGGACAATTCCGGTAACAATGTCCCCCTCGCGCCCGCTGTACTCCTGAAACATCGTCTCGCGCTCGGCCTCCCGGATCCTTTGCAAAATTACTTGTTTAGCGGTCTGCGCCGCGATCCGGCCAAAATTCGACGGAGTAACTTCAACCTCCGTTACCTGGGGCTCTTTACCTTTTTCCTGGATCTCCTGCTGCGAAAAGACTTTCATTTCGCCAGTTTCCGGATTAATCTCTACCCGAGTATCCGGCGAAGGACCGTAGTTTCTGCGATAGGCCGCAAGCAAAGCGCCCTCTAACGCCTCGATAATCTTGGCGGCATCTATCTTTTTCTCCCGCTCTATTTGTTTTAGAGCCTCAATTAACTCTAAGTTCATTGAACCCTCCTACTACTACCACATTATCCCAAAGGGAGAAGACAATTTCCAGAAGTTTGAACTTTTCAGATCCTTTTTTAAATAAGCTTAGGACAATTGAAAAGAGTGGGTTAAAACCCACTCCTAAAAAAGCGTCTTCTCGACTTTAAATATAGCACAGGGGTAAAAATCGCGCAAACACGTAAGAAGTTAGAGTTTTTCTTTGGCGCCCACCATAAACAACTTTCTATAAACCAAGTTCACCTGCCAAAAGGCGAGCACATTACGCCAGGACCGAAGATAAATAAAGCTCTTCAAGCCTCGAATAACAATGGCCCAGTGACTATAGGCTTTTTTGCAGATTTTGTTGTATCTTTTCTTTAATTCCTCGGGAGACATTAATTTGGGCATAAAAACGACGTGAGTGGCGTCGTACTTTTCCCACTTGTTGTGAAGAATCCGGCTTGCTTCCTCCAGTTTCTTCCGTAAAACGGTTCCGGGGTAAGGCGTAAGAATGGTTAGTTGCGGCACTTCTATATTCAGCCGCCTTATGAACCTAAGAGTCTTTTTAAAAACGCTTTTATCCTCCTCGTCAAAACCAAAGACGAAGCAACCGATAATACCGATGCCGTGGGCGTGAATTCTCTTGACCGCCTGGATATATTCTTTAACTTTGTTAACTTTTTTTCCGATAGCCTCGAGCGTTTTTTGAGCTACGGACTCAAAACCAATAAGCATCCCGATGCAACCACTCTTCGCGGCCAATTTGAGCAGTTCAACATCTCTGGCAAGATTGAGGGACCCTTGACTCATCCACTTTATTTTCAACGGAATCAAGGCCTGGAAAAGTCTTTTGGCGTACTTGGGGTTGCCCACAATGTTATTGTCGGTGAAAAAGACAAACTTCTCTTTCATCTCTTTTATCTCATCAACCACTTCGTTTACGGGACGGTAACGCATCTTGCGCCCGAAAAAAACGGTGGTAGAACAGAAACTACAGTCAAAAGGACAGCCGCGGGAAGTTTCCACCTTGGGGATGTTAATGTAATCTGACCCATTCATAAGGTCTCGCCGGGGAGTAGTCAACATTTTTAAATCAGGCTTAGTCTGAGCGCTATAAAACTTTTTCAAGCCTCCGTTTTGGAAATCTCGGAGCACATCGCTAAAAACTCCCTCGGCTTCCCCTAAAACCACCGAGTCCGCGTGGGCTGACGCCTCCTCGGACATAAGAGTCGGATGGACTCCGCCCAAAACAACCTTTGTCCCCTTCGCCCTAAACTTGTCAGCGATTTCATAGGCCCGGGTGGCGGCGGGTGTAAGGGCGGTAATACAAACTAAATCCACTTTCTTGTCGAAATCTATCGGCCTTGCATTCTCGTCTACCACTGAGACGTCTACTTCTTGGGGAACGAGTCCCGCCAAAGCGGGTATCGTCAAAGAACTCATATAAACTCTTCCAAATTGCTTCACACTTGCGGATGGATGATAGGGTTGGATAAAATGTAGTTTCACTTTCTCACTCCTTACCTAAAGTTCTGTTGTTTATTCCTCGCTTCGGACAATTTGGCGCCCGTAATCGTCTTTTATTCTTAAAATATCCTCTTCAGTGGTGTGACCAAAGGCTATTTCTAGAACGCGTCCTTTTTTACCGGTGGAAATGATGCGGTGAAGCTGTTCGGCCGGGATCACGTATTCCTCGCCGGATTTTGTTTCATGTATTTTATCACCAATTTGAACTTTTAGCCCGTCATCGAGAATAACCCACATATCGTCCCTTAAATTATGGAAGTGCAGGCTGGTTTCCTGGTTAGGGCGGACCGTTATGAGCTTTACAGAGCACGGCTGATTAAAAACGTACTGTTTAAAATTACCCCAGGGCTTTTCTTCGATCATATCTACCACCTCCTTGCCTTTTGGGGAGAAATTCAGATCAGATTTATGTTACTCCATCTAAACTGATCTCTCATCCCTCGTTCCTAAATTTTTCAGGAGGTTTGCCATCTCCATGGCCGAAACAGCTGCCTGCCAGCCTTTGTTTCCTGATTTGGTTCCCGCTCTGTCAATGGCCTGCTCCACGCTGTCCGCGGTGATTATCCCAAAGGCAACCGGAATTTCCTGATCCCAAGAGGCTTTGGCAATCCCCTTGGCGGCTTCGCTGCAAATATAATCGAAATGAGGAGTTTCTCCCCTAATGACAACTCCGAGACAAATTAGGGCGTCATACCTTCCAGAGCCAGCCATTTTTTTAGCAACCAAAGGAATCTCGAAAGAACCAGGCGTCCAGGCCACCTCAATTTGATCTTCATCGGCCTCGTGGCGCTTTAAGGCGTCCAGCGCCCCTGACAAAAGTTTAGAGCTCAAAAACTCATTAAATCGGCTCACCACTATTCCGAAGCGAAACCCTCTAGCTATTAATTTACCCTCAAAAGTTTTCATTTTGTTCCTTTGCTAGATTTTTTTGGTCGCCAGTTTTGTATCAAGAGCGTCATGACAAGAGAAAATGTGCTCATCTTCATTCAGCGGGAACTTGATTATCAGCGGGCCAAGAATCCAAAAAATGAGAAAGTTTTTCCCGCTTCGTTCTTAAATAGGCATAATTCTCAGGGGTGGCCTTAATTTCAATAGGAACTCTTTCTACCACTTTCAGTCCATATCCTTCTAGACCAACGATTTTTTTGGGGTTATTAGTCATTAATCTCATAGTTGAGAGTCCTAAGTCAACTAAAATTTGGGCTCCGATACCGTAGTCCCTAAGATCGGCCGGAAATCCGAGGACCTTGTTGGCTTCAACAGTATCTTTCCCTTCCTCTTGAAGCTTGTAGGCCCGGAGTTTGTTGATAAGACCAATTCCCCGGCCTTCTTGGCCGATTATATACAAGAAAACCCCTTTTTTCTCTTGTTCAATTTTTCTTAAGGCTTCTTCTCTTTGAGCGCCACAGTCGCACTTAAGCGAGTGAAAAACATCGCCGGTAAGACATTCGGAGTGAACCCGGACTAAAACGTTTTTCTCGCCTTTAACCTCGCCTTTTACCAGAGCCAAGTGGCATCTTTGATCCAGGATGCTTTTGTAGCCGATGACTTTAAAATCACCAAAAGCGGTGGGCAAGTTGACCTCGACTAATCTTTCCACCAATTTTTCGGTGCGTCTCCGGTACTTGATTAAATCAGCCACGGTAATCATTCTAAGGTTAAATTTTTTAGCCACTTTTTCCAGTTCAGAAACCCGGGCCATTGTTCCGTCTTCATTCATGATCTCGCAGATGACACCGGCCGGAAAAAGCCCGGCTAAGCGAGCTAAATCGACCGCCGTTTCGGTGTGGCCCGCCCTTCGCAACACCCCTCCCTCTTTCGCTCTTAGGGGAAAGACGTGCCCCGGCATGGACAGACCTTCTGGTTTTGTTTTGGGATCAACCACCGCCAAAATGGTCACCGCCCGGTCATAAGCGGAGATACCAGTGGTGATTTTTCCCTTTGCCCCAATAGAAACGGTAAAAGCGGTATCGTGAGCGGAGGTGTTGTTTGGAGTCATAGCAGGAATTTTTAGCTCCTCTAATCTTCGAGAATCACAGGGCATGCAAATAAGTCCCCGCCCGTGCTTTGACATAAAATTGATGGCATCGGGCGTCACTTTTTCGGCCGCCATCACGAAGTCGCCCTCGTTCTCCCGATCCTTGTCGTCAACCACAATAACTATTTTTCCTTGTTTGATATCATCGATCGCATCCTCAATGAGACTGAAGACCATGTAAAGCACCTCGATTCCCAAAAAAAGATATCATTTGGGCCTTCATGCCCTTCGAAACCAGCAGTTCCTTGACATACTTGCCAATGAGATCGGTCTCTAAGTTAACTTTCGCCCCGGTAGCGACCTTCCCTAAACTTGTAACCTCGGCGGTGTGAGGAACAATTGAAACCGTAAAAGCGTCGTTTTTAATCTCCGCCACTGTTAGGCTCACCCCGTCAATAGTGATGGAGCCCTGGGGCACAATTTGTCCTTTAAGATGATGAGGAAATTGGACTTTCAGAATTACCGAGTTTCCCTTGGTTGTTCTGGATAAAATTTTTCCTGGCCCGTCTATGTGACCGGTTACCATGTGACCTCCCAGCCTTGACCCAAATTGGAGTGACCGCTCTAAGTTCAGAGTACCCCCAATCTTCAATGATCCTATATTGGTTCGGCTCAGAGTCTCCGGCGAAATCTCCACCGAAAAAGCATCCTTTTGGTGATCGATTACGGTTAAACAGACCCCATTTAAAGCAATGGAAACTCCAGTTTCAATATCTTCCATGATTTTTTGAGCCTTAACGGTTAGCACGGCTTTCTTTAAGGCTCGCTTGAAATCTTTAACTCGGCCCATTTCTTCAATAATTCCGGTAAACATTTTCCTCCCATCTATCTCAATCTCAGATTATTTTCCGTTTTAAGGCGCTTTAAGGAGCTCTTTCGAGCAACCGTTCTTTAGAAAAGTTAGTTTTACTCTTAAGATGGTTTTTTCTACTCTTAGGATTTGCATTTAAAGGATGTGCTATTAAATCTTCTTTTTTGGGATAGCAAGTTATTGCTAAATCTTCTCCGACTTTTTTAACTTCCGCTATTGTCAAAGAAATGTCTGGAGGTTTTTCTCCACCACTATTCTCTCCGCCAATTAAGCTTAAACAATTTGGTCCCAAAATTTTTGGCGCAACAAAAAACAAATACTTATCCACCAAGTTAGCCTTTATAAAGGAGTTATTAAGACCCGCACCTCCTTCCAGTAAGAGACTGGTAATCCCCTGGTTACCCAACTTTTTTAAGAGTTTCTTAAGATTCACTTTGCCCTGGCTGGCGGGGAGAATCCAAATTTCAACGCCGGCTTTTTTCAGGGATTCGGTTTTAGTCGGTGAAATCTTGCTGGTCGTTGCCAAAACGGTGGGAACTTTGGCGGCTGTTCTAACTATTTTAGAGCTTTCGGGAAGCCTTCCGGCGCTATCGACAATTACTCTGAGAGGATTTTTGGTCGCTTCATTCTCAAGCCTTACGGTAAGAAGGGGATCGTCAGCTAGGACCGTGCCGATTCCCACGGCAACGGCACCGTATTCGTCCCGAATACGGTGGACAAGGTCCCGGGCCTTAGTCCCCGTAATCCACTTCTGTTCGTCCTGGTTATTCAGATTGTTTTGGATATTCCTAGAGGTAATTTTTCCATCAAGGCTCATCGCCACCTTTAGGAGAACAAAGGGTTCACCGGTGGTTATATATTTAAGATAGGCTTCATTCTGGCGGGTTATCTTGTCCTCTAAAAAGCCCACTTCCACCTCAATTCCGGCCTTTTTCAAGATTGAAATTCCCTCACCGTTTACTTTAGGATTAGGGTCAACGAGTCCTACTATCAACCTGGAAATGCCAGAGGCGATAATGGCTTCGGTGCACGGCGGCGTCTTACCGTAGACGCTACAAGGTTCCAGGGTCGTGCATAAAGTGCCTCCCTGGGCTTTGGCTCCGGCCGCTCTTAGGGCGTTTATCTCAGCGTGAAGTCCTCCGGCGCGGGCGTGAAATCCTTCGCCCACAACGCGGTCGTTTTTAACTATTACCGCGCCCACCAGTGGATTAGGACTGGTTTTTCCCCGGCCTTTTTCCGCTAACTCAAGCGCCTGTTTCATAAATTGGTGGTATGGGTGATTAATTTTTCGATGCATTTCTGTTAAAAGGACCCGGAGGCAATAAAGATGGGAAAAAATAAAGTTAAGGGGAACACCTTAGTTTTTTATCACAGCACCCAGAGAATATTTGCCAGATCACAGGCAAAAATCTCCTTTCCGACGAACGTCGGATACGCTGGTCTTCTCCCATCCGGACTTCCCGTCATTTGACGGAGTCACCGTCGGTTTCAGACTTTCACTGAATCCACCCCGCTTTAAACGGGGGTCACGGGCTTCCCCGTTTTGCGTCCGCTTAACGAGGTCACCGCCGGTCGGGAATTTCACCCTGCCCCGAAGACTTACTTACTATTTAATTAGTGGTTATTTTAGCAGAGAGTGCCTCTTTAAGCAAATGAATCTACACGATTCAATTCAGTAATCATCAACGTTTTGCCTCCAGAAATCGCAGCACTTCGCGCAGGAAAAGATCGGGAGCCGTATACATAGCGGCGTGACCCTGGCCGGGCAAGATAGCTACGCGACCGTCTGGCAGTACCCTCGCCACTCCCTCAGCATCACTTCGCTGATAAGCTGGACTTTCACTGCCTACCAGCAAAAGCGTAGGAGCGCGCATATCCTTAAAACGCTTGGGCTGAAAAACGTACTCAGACTCCGCCCGACATTCACGGGGAATGGTGGAGGCACTAGCCACCCTTACCTTCCAGGATTCATCCCGGCGCAGCATGTCAATCTCGTGAGACGGCATATTTAGGAGCTCGCGTAACATAGTCACCATAATACCTTCAACATCACCTTTCTTTAGTATAGTCTCCAAGCGCTCGATAAACCCTGGACGATAGATTTTCGCTCCATTGAGGGTCACCCCTTCGTAAAGAATGAGTTTTCGGAGATTGGAGGTAAG
>Ga0209619_10001843_pt1 | contig 15442 bp, 9 predicted proteins | sample Rifsed16ft3_FD_184011 | JGI IMG/M metagenome (GOLD analysis project Ga0209619, IMG submission 184011) | Soil microbial communities from Rifle, Colorado, USA - sediment 16ft 3 (version 2) | ecosystem: Environmental > Terrestrial > Deep subsurface > Rock core/Sediment | place: Rifle, Colorado... | reverse complement strand
GTCACCTGAACGCCTTCGACCGAAACGCGGCAACGCTTTGGTCCGATATGCGTGACCGGCTTGACGCGAAACGCCTGAACGACTTCAGCGAAATCCGCAATCAGGCGCTCGACGGGGTCGAGACGGGTGGTCCGGTAGCGCACCAGGTCGCCCGCCAACTCCTCCACCAGGCGCCGCCCGCGCTCGGCTCGCTCGCGCGACATCGCGTTGAGCGTCAGGCGGCCCGCCTTGAGCTCGATGTGAGCCAGATTGCGGCGCTGGTCGCCTTGGCCCGGCTCGAACCAGACGAGGTGATCGTCGTCGTCCTCCGAGAGCACGATGTCAACGTGGCGCAGGAGCGCATCGCGCACCGCCACCCGGTCGTGCACGGCGAAGACCACGCGCGTGAATACCGCGGAAGCGCTTCGAATACCAGGTCCTGTTCCATCCCTTCGATCACGCGCGCCCCGACCAGATCCCACCGCACGAGCTGGCGCGGGCCGAGGCGTTCGCGAACCCGTATCTCCGCGTTCGACCAGAGGTCCCTGAGCGTGAATCCCTCGTCCGGACGGACGGCGAGAATCTCGTACAGGCCGAGGTGGCTCGCGCGGGCCAGTTCGAGCCACGTGCGCATCGCCGTCCTCGACGACGCCGCCGGCGCACGGTACTCTTCCCACATGGACCAATCAGCGCCCGACGAGCCCTTTGACCCCGACGAGATCCCCGACGTCCCCACGTTCGACGACGCGGTGCGCCTCTGGCACCACGCCATCACGCGCCCCCACGAAGAATCGCTCATTGGCGTACTCCAGTGCGCGGAAGGATCCCTGCTGGACGACGAGCTGGACGCGCGTGAGCAGGCACGCCTCTGGGTCCGCTCCATCCGCCACGTGCGCGACGAGGGCGGCCTCGACGACGACACCGCCTGGTACCTGATGTGGGACGTGGTGCTCACCGCGTCCGAAGCGCGATACGACGCCGAGCTCGACGGGATCGGCGACCGCATGCTTGAGGTCGAGCGCGCCCACGGTCTCGCCCCGCGCGAGGACTTCCACGACCCCCCGGACCCGCCCGCGGAGTGGCGAGCCCTCGACGACCGCTACCGCGAGCGGTGGCGTGAGATCCGCTGCGATCTGCTGCGCGAGGCGGGGGAGGCATCGCTCGCCGGCCTCGTCGAACGCGACCTCGCGGCGTTCGAGAAACGGATGCGCCCGGTGGAAGAGCGGCTCGACCGCGAACACACGGAGCTGATGGACCGGCTGCGCGGCGGCTGGTGCCCGCCCGATGTCGAGCGGGTCGGGATCAAGCACTACGCATTCTTCGAAGCCATCGCGTGCATGCCCGAGGGTTCGCCCGAGGACCCGGCGCTGTCCGGGGGGCTCCTGGCCGTCCGGATGCTCGACCACTACTTCCTGGCGGGCGCCGAGATCGTCCAACCCGATTCCCTGAGCCCGCGGAGCGTGCGAGCGCTGGTGGACCAGCTGCCGCGCGACGATCCGCTCCGGTCCGCCCTCTTCGCGCTCGTCAACCGGATGCAGCGCGCGCCGGTGGACGGCGTGGACGCCGTGCCGGGGGACCTCCTCGCGATCGCCGAGGCGTACCGGGCGCGCGGCGCCGAGCGGCTCGCGGCGGACGTGTGCTGGACGATCGTCCAGAGCTGGGACGCGGAGGAAGCTCCGGCCGTGCGGCCGGCGCGGCGGATGCTCCTGGACATCGAGCGGCGGCTCGCGGAAGCGACCAGCACGTAGCGCGGCGCGGCCGGACATGCCGCGCTGTCGAGTCGCCCTGGGCCCGCACCGGATCAGGCCAGGAGCGTTCCTTTCCACAATCGTTCGAGAAACTCGGTGACCGGGAGAATCTCGATACCATCCACCGTCACGCGGCGCTTGGGCTCGAGGCAGACGAGAATCCGATGGCCGATTGACCGGTGGTCAACGACGATCGCGCGGAGCCCGCCCAGGTGGTGGTCGCCGGCGTGTTCCGTGGACTTGACCTCGATCGCCGCCCGGATGCCACTCGCGGCGACAATGAAGTCAACCTCGACGCCGCTCGCGAGCCGCCAGTAGGAGAGATCCCAGGACTGCTCGCGATACTCGCGAAACGCGGTGAGTTCGTGGTGCATGAGGTTTTCGAGCGCCTTGCCGAACAGCTCGCCGCCGCGCGCGAGCGTTCCGCGGCGTGCGAGATGATTCACCACGCCGACATCGGCGAAGTAGAACTTGGGGCTCTGGATCACGCGGCGCTTGGGCCGGCGCGTGTACGAAGGAAGAAAGCGGCCGAGCAGGGAGTCCACGAGAATCTGGAAGTACTCCTTCACGGCGTTCGCCGATACGCCGCATTCCCGGGCGATGTTCGTGTAGTTGACGAGCTCCGTATCGGAAAACGCCGCGCCGTGGAGGAAGCTGGCGAAGGCCGGAAGATTGCGGGTCACGCCTTCGGCCGCGATTTCCTCCTTGAGGTAATCGTCCACGTAGGCGCGAAGCAGCCGCCTGGGGTCAGCCGCGAGGTAGTGGCGCGGCAGGTAGCCGTGGTTCAGCATTCGCGTCAGATCGAACTCGGCGCCGAGTTCGGCGGAGACGAAGCCGAAGAGTTCGTACCGGACCGCACGGCCCCCAAGCAGGTTGGCGTGTCCGCGTCGCACCTTGCGGGCGCTCGACCCGCAGAGCCCGAACGCGAGCCTCCGGTGCTCGATGAGCCAGTGCACTTCGTCGAGGAGCGCCGGCACCTTCTGCACCTCGTCAATCAGCGTCAGCGTGCCCGGCGCGGCATCGCGCAGCTCGTCGCGCAGCAGACCCGGGCGCTGGAGATAGCGGACATACTCGTCCGTCCGGAGCAGGTCAATGCGCGTCGCCTCGGGATACGTCGCCCGGAGGAGGCTGCTCTTTCCCACTTGCCGCGGCCCCCAGAGGAAGAAGCTGTCGGGCGACCTCTTCGGGAGGCCCAGTGCTCGTCGCAACATGACTTCAGTTTATCATGATAATGCGACGTGTCAATGGGCCGCGCCTACGGTTTCCGCCGTTGCTATGCGTCCGTCGGCGTCCCCAGCGTCAGCTCCCCTGACTCCACCGCCCGCTCCGCGATCCCCTTGAGCCGCGCGTCCTGGTTCCGCCCGAGCGCGCGGATGCAGCGCCGCGCCCGGCGCATCGCCATCGGCACGAAGATGCGCGCGTTCTCGAGGTCGAGCGCCGCCCCCTCCGGGCTTCCCGCCTGCGCGATCGCCGCCGTCGCGCGCGAGAGCACCGCCACCGCCAGGTAGATGTCCATCGCGGCGTTCGCCATCCGCTCGTGCAGGAACTGCCGCTCGATGATCGTCTTGCCGTGCTCGATGAGCGCGTTCTCGACGGCGAGCGCGAGGTCGTGTACCTCGCTCTCCACCATCCCGGCTTCGTCCTTGAGCGCCGCGTGCGCGCGCGTGAGGTCGGGCTTGACGAGCTGCTTCTTCACGCGGCCACCGATGTACGAGCCGATGGCGCCGATGGAGTGGAGGGGGTCCTTGAACGCCTTGCCGAGCGCCTTGAGCTGCTCGCCCGGCTGCTGCAATCCGGAGAGCGCGATCAGTGCGCGCAGGATTTCGTTCGTCCCCTCGAAGATCAGGTTGATGCGCGCGTCGCGCACGCACTGCTCGTACGGATATTCCTTGGAGTAGCCGAGGCCGCCGGCGATCTGCAGCGCGTCGTTGGCCGCGCGGAAGGCCAGCTCCGAGGCGAAGATCTTGCACGTGGCCGTCTCGAGCGAGAAATCAATGCCGCCCCGGTCCATCATCGCCGCGGTGAGCATCCACGCGGCGTCGGAGGCGTAACAGTCCACCGCGTTCATCGCGATCTTGCGCTGGATCATCTCGAACGAGCCGATGGGGCGGCCGAACTGCTGGCGCTGCTTCGCGTGCGCGAGCGCGAGGTCCATCACGGCCCGCGTGCCGCGCGACGACGCGGCCGCCAGCCCGAGCCGCCCGGAGTTCAGGATCTCGAGCGCGATCTTGAAGCCCTGGCCGACGTCGCCGAGCCGGTCCTCCACCGGCACCCGCACGTTCTCGAACGTCACCGTGCGCGTGTCGCTCGCCTTGATCCCCATCTTCTCCTCGATCTTGCCGAGCGAGACGCCGGCGGCGTGCGCGTCCACGATGAACGCGGTCACGCGCTGCTTCTTCTTCCCCTGCTCCTCGACCGGCACCTTCGCGAAGACGGTGAACACGCCCGCGTAGCCCGCGTTCGAGATCCACATCTTCTGGCCGTTCAGCGTGTAGCTCCTGCCGTCCGCGCTCGGCACCGCGGTGCTCCGCATCGCCTGCGCGTCGGAGCCGGAGCCGGGCTCGGTGAGGCAGAACGCGGCGATCAACTCGCCCGTCGCGCACTTCGTGAGCCAGCGCTTCTTCTGGTCGTCGGTGCCGAAGAGGATGATCCCCTTGCAGCCGATGGACGCGTGCGCGCCGAAGTACACGGCGAGCGCCGGATCGGTCGCGCCCAGCTCGCCGAACATCCGGGAGAACATCATCGCGCTCGCGCCGAAGCCGCCGTACTCCTCGGGGATGTTGAGGCCCATCAGCCCCAGGTCGGCCATCCCCTTCCGCGCCTCGTCGGTGAAACGGCCGTCGTGGTCGTGCTTCCGGGCGTCCACGTGTTCGGCGGCCCACGCGCGGAAGGAGTCGAGGACCGCGGCGAGGTTCTCCTTCTCGTCCTTCGTGAGCACGGGGAAGGGGAAGACGAGGTCCTCGCGGATCTCGCCTAAGAAGATGCCGCGGGTGAAGGAGGGGTTGTGGTCGGGGTCGGCGAGGTGAGGGGGCATAGACTGCTTGGTGCGGGGTGAGGGGTGCAGGTGATGGGTGCTGGGGAAATGGTGCGGCGTGAGGGGAAATTACTCAGCGTTCGAGCTTGAAGGCGGGGTCGAGGGCCGGCCGCTGCGCGGCGTTCGCCGCGCTCCAGCCGGTGAGGTACATCCACTGCGCGACGCGGCGGAGTTTGGCGTAGTTGATGCGGTCGGGCTCGTCCTTCGGAGTGTGATAATCAGAGTGGAGCGTCGAGGTGAAATAGAGCGAGGGGATGTTGAGCCGCGCGTAGGGCAGGTGATCGCTGCGGAAGTAGAACCCCTCAGGGTGTGACGGCCGGTCCCAGGTCGAATCCACGAGGAAACGAATCTCCCTGGCGTTCCAGTCGAGCGCCCACTGCACGAGCTGCGTGGAGTTCCGGTGCGGCGGTTGCGATCCGAGCAGGGAAAGTGAATCCGGGTGGTTGCGGCCGATCATGTCGGCGTTGAGGACGGTCACGATGTTCTCCCTCGGCACGACGGGATGGAGCGCGTGCCAGCGAGAGCCAAGGAGCCCGCGCTCTTCGGCGCCGTGCCAGACGAAGAGGACGGTGCGCCTGGGCGGCTGCGCGACGTACGCGCGCGCGATGGCGAGCAGGGCGACCGCCGTGGTCGCGTTGTCGTCGGCGCCGTTCCAGATCGAGTCACCGTCCACGGGAAAGCGCACGCCGTCGTGGTCCTGGTGGCCGCTGTAGAGCACCACCTCGTCGCGCAACGCGGGATCGGTGCCACGCACGCGGCCGATGATGTTCACGCTGGGATAGATGTACGTGTCCACGCGGAGGTCGAGCGCGAGGCGCGCGCCGGGGGCGCGGAGCGCTTCGCCGGTCGCGCCACGCACGACGAGGACGGGCGGAGCAGTGCGGGGACGCGGCGTGGCGCCGGTGTCGAGCGCGTAGGTGCCGCGCGCGGCGGCCGAGGCGAAGTAGTCGAACACGGGCTCGGTGGTCGCATCGGCCACGAGGATCACCGCGCGCGCGCCGCGGGCGAGGAGTTGTTGCTGCTGGCGGCCGGCGCCGGCGGTCGCGTTGCGGTAGGCGGGAAGCGAGCCCCACCGATCGCTAGAGCCCGGGACGAGCGTGGCCACGGCCGCTGTTCCGTCGAGGCGTGCGTCGGGGGCAAGCTTGTCCGCGTCGGCGATGGGGAGGTCGAGGCGGGCTTCGACCGGCGCGCGGACGATGACCTCGCGCCAGAGCGTGAGCGCCGTTCCGCCGATGCTGACGGTGGAGGCCGCGGCAACCTGCGTGCGGCGCATCGGCCACCACTGGAACCAGCTTCCGTCGTCGCCGGCGGGCTCGGAGCCCGCCAGCCGCGCCTGCTCGGCGACCCACATCGAAGCGCGCATCTCGTCGAGCGTGCCGGCCTCGCGGCCGCGCATCGCGTCGCCGGCGAGCGCGAAGAGGTCGCGCTTCAAGTCGGCTTCGCGGATGGCGGAGATCGCGGCGGGCGGGCGGGTGGTGCTCGGCTGTGCCCGCGCTGGTGCAGGCGAGACAAGCGAGGCGAGCGAGAGAAGCGAGAGGCGAGAAACTGCCAGGAAGCGGCACATGGGGGCGTTCGGAGGAGTGCGAACTCAGGGAGCGCAACGATGTGGCTCACGGGATGCCGTGCGCCAGTGTGAGCGTCAGCGGGCCTTCCAATCTGCGGACCTCCACGGCCCGCCGTCGATCCATCGAGAGTCGAACGACTTCCCCTCGCGAGCAGCGGTGATCACCGGAACAACGAACCCCGCGAGTGCCGACACCACGGCCCCGAACTCTTCCGGCGCCGAGCGCAGAGCACTCTTCGCGAGGAAAGCCCTCCACTGTACCCCCTTCTCCGCCACGTGAGGGGACTCCGCGATCAGGAGTAGCGGCGGTGAGTCCGGAAACGCCGTGCGCCGCCGCTCGAACGTCGCCCGGAGCGCGCGAACGAGAGGGTCACCGCGAAAGTCTCTCCTCTTCGCGAGGACGAACACGTCGTAGAAATCTCGCATCCGGCTGTTGTTCGGGCCGAGGGCGACCATCGTGTGCACCTTCTCGGCAATCGTCGTTTCGACACTGTAAGCACGAAGCCGCGGAGACGGGAACTCGAGGAGGCAGGGATAGTCCAGCAATCTCGGCGGCGGTGTCACGGCGTCGCCGAACCCGACGTCCACCCGCACACGGAGTCGCGCGTTCCCGAGACGAGCTCGGAGAGTGATACGAAATCCACCGTACGCATTCTCCGGCCGGATGGCCGACACGCTGACCGACGACGCGTCGAAGGCCATCCCGTCAGCTTCGACCACCAGGTCGCAGATCTCGGCGAAGAGTTCCCTGAGCGCCACGTCGGTCAGACTCTCAAGGCCGAGCAGGTCCGCGTCGCGCGTAGGCCGGATCGTTTCGCCGAGCCACGCGAGCAGGAGCAATGCGCCCTTGAGAACGAACTGCTCCGCGTGCCGCGAGCGCGAAAGGCGATACAAAAACCTCTCGACGGCGTAGCGCGTGAGCACGAGATTCGGGTCTGTCCCCAGTCGCTTCGCGTGCGCGACGAGTCGCGTGTGAACCGACTGCGCGAGTCCGGTCGTCGCAGGCGTCACGCGACGAGCGCTTCGAGGTACGGCCGCATGACGCGCTCCACTCGGCAGACACGCGCGAAATGATCGATCTCGTCCATCGTGAACCTTCGCGCGTGCCAGCCATCGCGGAGGGCCTCGAGTGCCACATCGAGGCCGATCTTGTTTCGATACTTGAAGCAGTCGGCGACCGTCTTCGCGACCGAATAGACGCGAACGTCCACTCCCTCGATTTTGTGCGTCTCGATGCCCTCGCTCAGGGCGGCGCCAGAGAAGCGCATCACCCGCAGCCGCGGATAATCGAGCCGCGGCTTCCGCGCCTTCTCAGGAAGCGCGATCCAGACTTCGGAGGGGTTTTGTGTCGTGATGTCGTGGAACAGCAGGGCGGTCAGGAGGCACATGACCGCTTTCGGCACCCGTTTCGCGACTTGCGCGAGCGTGTGTTTCTCCGTCATGGGATGGCCTGCCGCGACGTAGATGCCGCGCCCGTGGCGCTCCACGAGCTCCTCTCGGACGAGCCGGTAGAGCCTTGAGCGCGAAACCCCGCGCGCTTCGAGGTCGAGCGGGCGGACGACGCCGAGTCGGCGGATCATCCGAAGCGCCTCACGGTCTTCCGAACTGTTCGCCATGGAGGGAACTATACAAAATGTCGGGACTTATGCACAACCCCCGACACTTTGTAATGCCCCGCCGGCTGATGCTCCTTCACATACCGCGTCACCAAGGGGAAAAGGGTCAGTACCTCGGCCGCGTCACCCGCGGCACCTTGCCGCAGTTGGCCGGCCAGTTGGCCGGCCAGGTGCCCGGCGCCTTCTCACGCGCGATGAAGTCCGGATCTTCCGACGCGAGATAGACCAGCGTCGCCGCCAGCGTCGCGTTGTGCTTGAGATCGTCCATCACGACCTTGTCGTACGTGTCGCGGTTCGTGTGCCAGGTGTACGTGTTGTAGTTCCAGCCCACCGCGCCCATCCCGAACGAGGGCGTCGCGAAGCACGCGAACACCGCGCCGTCCGTTCCGCCCGGGTTCCCGGTGGGCACGTCGTTGAAGCTCCACGACACCACGTTGTGGCTCAGACTGTCGGTGTAGAAGCTCGGCAGCTTCTCGTACCACGACTTGAGGTGGCGCCCGATGTCGCTCAGTCCCGACGACGAGAGCGACTGCACGCGCCCGGTCCCGTTGTCTTGGTTGAACAGCGCCTGAAGCCCCTTCATGACCTCGGGATGATCCTCGGTGAACGCCGTCGAGCCGTTGAGTCCCTGCTCTTCGCTCGCCCAGTGCCCGACCATGATCGTGCGCTTCGGGTTCGGGTACGCGAGCTTCAGGATGCGCATCGCCTCCATCGCCATCAGCGTGCCGGTGCCGTTGTCGGTCGCGCCCGAGGAGCCGTCCCACGAGTCGAAGTGCGCCGAGAGCATCACGTATTCGTCCGGCTTCTCGGTGCCCTTGATCACGCCGATCGTGTTGAACGCCGGCTGCTCGCCGAGGAGCTGCGCGTCGAGGTCGAGACGCACCACCGGTTTCTGGCGGTTCTCGGCGAGGCGGAACACGAGACCGTAGTCCTCGCACGTGAGCGTGACCGCCGGCGCGACGGTGTTGTACGTCTCGAAGATCTCGATCGTGCCCCAGCCGCCGGCGCCACCGGGGCCGCCGCCGCCGCCGCCGAATCCGCCACCACGTCCGGCCGCCGCGGCCGTGGCCGCGATACTCGCGGCGGGCCCGCCGCCTCGCGCGCTCGCCGGCCCGGGCTGTGCGCCGCCACGCCCGCCGCCGCCGCCGCGTCCGCCGCCGCCGCGTCCACCCGCGACTGCCGCGGCCGCGAAGGGGTTGGCGAACCCGCTCAGCTTGTTGCGCGACGAGATCATCCCGACGACGCCCGCCTTCTCGAGCCGCATTCCGAGCTTGCCCGTGCCGAGCGCGAGCCCGTAGCCGGTGCCCCGATAGAGCTTCGTGCTGTCGGGCCGGCCGGCGGAGTCGTTCATCACGGCCCACTCGCGCTGCATCAGCGCGATGGTCGTGTCCATCCGCGCCTTCGACTCGGGAGTCGCCCACCGGAGCCAGTCCTCGGAGGGCCGGCAGGTGGGCCACGCCGGCGAGAGCAGCACGATCTTCCCCTTCGCCTGCGGCAGCCACTTCACGAACTCGGTGCTGTCGCTGAACTTCGGCAGCACGACGGCTTCGGCGGTGACCGGCCTGTTGCCGGTGCCCGGGCTCCACGCCAGCATCGTCCCCTCGAGCGAGCGGACGCGCGGCTGCACGAGATCAATGTGCGAGACGCCGCGCCGCCAGCCGCGCCACGTGCCGTACTGCTCGCGCCGGGCGTCAATGCCCCACGACTTGTAGCTGTTGATCACCCAGTCGCTCGCGGCGCGCGTGCCGGGGGCGCCGGTGAGACGCGGGCCGAGGGAGTCGAGGAACGTCTGGGCGAGCTGCTGGACGCGGGAGCTGTCCATCCCGAGCCGCCAGATGCGCTGGATGTTCGGATCGGCGGTGGGGAACCGCGGCTGCGAGGCGAGCGGCGCGGCGCCCACGGAAAGCAGGGCGAACGCGCCGGCGACGGAAAGCGTGCGGAGGCGTGGCATTACAGGTGCTCCTTGAGGAATCGCGTCAGCAGGTTGAAGAGGTGCACGCGCGTGTTTCTCCCTTCGAAGATGCCGTGCGTGCGGTTCGGGTACGTCATCATCGTGAACGGCTTGTTCGCCGCGATGAGCGCGTTGATGAGCTGCTCGGTGCCCTGGTAGTGGACGTTGTCGTCGCCGGAGCCGTGCACGACGAGGAGGTCGCCCCTGAGACCGTTCACGAAGTGAATCGCGGAGGCGTCGCGGTACGCCGCGGAGTCCGGGCCCGGGAGCCCGACGTAGCGCTCCTGGTAGATCGTGTCGTAGTTGCGCACGTCGGCGACGGGAGCGACGGACAGGCCCACCTTGTAGACGTCGGGTGCGCGGAACATCAGGAGGAGCGTGGACGAGCCGCCGCCGCTCCACCCCCAGACGCCGACGCGTGTGGAGTCCACGTACGGCCGGCGCGCGATGATGCGCGCCGCCGCCGACTGCTCGCGCACGCGCAGCCCGCCGATCTGGTTGAGGACGGCCTTGCGCCAGTCGCGCCCTTTCGGCGCGGGCGTGCCGCGCTGGTCCACGCTCGCGACGAGGTACCCCTGCTGCGCGAGCATCAGGTGCCAGAGCCAGCGCGCGCCGCCGTAGTCGTCGCGCACGGTCTGGTCCCACGGCTCGCCGTACACATAGAAGAGCACCGGGTAGCGCTTCGCGGGGTCGAAGCCGGGCGGCTTCATCATCCACGCGTCGAGCTTGACGCCACCGCCGATGTCCACCTGGAAGAACTCGACGGGGCTCTGAGCGAGCGCGCGAATCCGCGCGGCGAGCGCGTCGTTGGAGACGAGCGTGCGCGCGACGGCGTGCGAGGGGAGCCGCACGAGCTCCGTCACGGGCGGCGTGCCCCACGCGGTGAAGGTGTGGATCGCCCAGCCGCCGCGCGGGGAGACGTCGTACGCGTGCGTCCCGCCGGCGCCGGCGGGGGTGCCGGCGGGTGTGCCGGCGGGTGTGCCGGCGGGTGTGCCGGCGGGAGTGATGCGCTCGGGCGCGCCGGTGCCGTCCAGGCGGACGCGCCAGAGGAACATCCGCGTCGCGTTCTCCGGCGACGCGTTGAACCAGAGCCATCCGCCCTTCGTGTCCACGCGCACGACTTTCATCACGTCGTAGGCGCCCTTCGTGACGAGCCGCATCGCGCCGTCGCGCGAGACCAGCCAGGCGTGCCGCCAGCCGTCGCGCTCGCACACCCAGATGAACGACCGGCCGTCGTCCGTCCAGTGCAGCGACGGGCCCGGGCCGTAGTCCACGTGGTCGTCGTAGATGTCAATCCACGCGCTGTCGCGCTCGACGAGCACCGCGCGCGCGTCGCCCGTGCGCGCGTTGGCGAACCAGAGCGTGTTGACCGTCTGCCGGCGATTGAGCTGCTGCACGGCGATCTCGTCGGAGTTCGCCGCCCAGTCCATCCGGGCCAGATAATTGTTGCGCGGGTCGCCCGGGAGCTTGAGCCACGTCGTTGCGCCACCGCCGGCGTTCACCACGCCGATGCGCGCGGCGGAGTTCGTCGTGCCCGCCTTTGGGTACTGGACCGGGATCGTGAAGGAATAGAGCGAGTCCGTGTTGTTGATGAGGAGGAAGTCGCGCACGCCCGTGGCGTCGAGCTGCCAGTAGGCGAGCTTCGCGCCGTCGGGGCTCCAGCGGAACCCGTCGCGCAGGAACAGCTCCTCTTCGTAGACCCAGTCGAAGGTGCCGTTGATGGTCGTGACGCTGCCGTCGCTCGTGAGCGCGGTGATGCGCCCGTCGTCCACCGACTCCACATAGAGGTTGTGCTCGCGCACGTACGCCACGCGCTTGCCGTCCGGAGAGAACTTCGCGAACTGCAGCGTCGAGGGTTTTGCCTTCACGTCGGGACCGCCGAGCTGCGTGAGACGCTTCGTGGCGAGATCGAGCACCCAGAAGTCGCCCCGCGTGTTCGCGCGCCAGACGCGCGCGGAGTTGGTGAAGATGAGCAGCCGCGCCCGGTCCGCCGACCAGTCGTAGTCCTCGATGTCGAGCGGCTCCGCGGCGCGCGGAGGCGTGAGCGTCGCCGCGCTCACGAGCACGGTTTTCCGGCCTGTCGCGGCGTCCACGCGCACGAGGTCGGAGCCCCTGCCGACGGCGGCGGGCTCGACCACGGTGTAGGTGCTGTCGTCGAGCCAGCGCGTGGGGCCGAACGACTCCGGCGCGAAGTCGCGCGAGCCGAAGATGCGCTCGACCGTGAGCAGCGACGGATCGGGGCGCTGCTGCGCGCGGAGCGCTCGCGCCGGCCCGAGCACGAAGCCGAGCACGAGCCCGAGCACGAGCCCGGGGACGAGGCCGGGGACGAGGCCGGGGAGCCCGAGAACGAAACGGCGAGATGCGCGGAGCGCGAGGCGAGTGCGCATCGGCTACTTCCTCCCCACGGCGTCCGTGATCGTCTTCACCGACCATTCGGGGTCGCGCACCTGGAGGATGAGCCGGTCGTAGTGCTCGTGGTCCAGGTCCACGACGATCGTCTGCTCGGGCTTGTGCGTGTCGTAGAAGACCACGCGCCCCTTTCTATAGAAGGTGCCCGCGGTGATCACGCCCGGCAGGTCCGCGCCCCAGATCCTGACGCCGTGCCACCATCCCTTCGCCGCGTCGTCGTCCACGCGCGCGCCCTTCACGTGCGCGATCGGGATCTCGAGACGGCTCTTCAATGCCCAGAACTTGTCCATTCCCTCGACTTCGAACACCACGCGGTCACCCGCGATGCTGACCTCGACCATTGCACTCGCTCGGCTCAGGGGATCTTCGTCTTGTCCGGATACGGCGGCCGCTTGGGAGTGCTCGGCGGATTCTTCTTCAGCTCGGCCATCACCATCGCGATCGCGCGCTCGAGCTGCGGGTCGCGGCCCGCGATGACGTCGGCGGGGGTCTGCTCGACCTCGACGTCGGGCGGCACGCCCTCGTTCTCCACCACCCAGCCGCCCTCCTCGGTCCAGATCGCGAGGTTGGGCGCGGTGATCGAGCCGCCGTCCATCAGCCCCGGGAAGCCGAGCGTGCCGACGAGGCCGCCCCAGGTGCGCTTGCCGACGATGGGCCCGAGCGAGTACTTGCGCCACATCCACGGAAAGAGGTCGCCGCCCGAGCCGGCGTTCTCGTCCACGAGCAGCACCTTCGGCCCCTGCATCGAAGCGGCCGGCGTCCTGAGGTCGTCGCCGTAGCGCATGTGCCAGTAGCTGATGAGCGGCCGCCGCAGGATGTCAATGTAGTAGTCGGCGATGCTCCCGCCGCCGTTGTACCGCTCGTCCACGATGATCGCGTCCTTGTGCGCCTGCGGATAGAAATAGCGCTTGAAGTAGCTGTAGCCCGCGCCGCCGGTGTTCGGCACGTACACGTAGGCGACGGCGCCCTTCGTGGCCGAGTCCACCTTGCGCAAGTTCCCCTCGACCCAGGCGCGGTTGCGAAGCTGCGCCTCGTTCGCGATCGGCTCGACCTGCACGGTGCGTGAGCCGCTGCCGTCGGCGTTCGGGCCGACGGTGATCTCGATGGCCTTGCCCGAGGTATTCTCGAAGAACGAGTAGAGATTCGCCGGCGGCCGCACGTCCACGCCGCGCACGGCGAGCAGGTACTCGCCCTCCTTCACGTTGACACCGGGTTCGGTGAGCGGCGCGCGGAGCGACGGCGTCCAGTTGAGCCCGCCGTAGATCTTCGCGAAGCGATAGCGCCCGTTCGCGACCGTGTAGTCCGCGCCGAGGAGGCCGCCGGGCACGGTGCGCGGCGTGGCGAGCCGGTCGCCGCCGCCGCCGCCGTGATGCCCCACCGCCAGGTCGCTCATCATCCACTGGATTACGCGATTGACGTCGGCCTTGTTCGTCGCGTCGGTGAGGAGCGGCTCGTACTTCCTCTTGTTCGCGGGCCAGTCCACGCCGTGCATGTTGGAGGCGTAGAAGTAGTCGCGGTTGATGCGCCACGCCTCGTCGAAGATCTGCGACCATTCGGCGCGCGGATCAATGCGCACTTCGACGGCGGCGGTCGCGAGGCGGAGCGCGGTCGCGCCGGGCGCGGCGGCGGTGCCGGCGATGGACCAGGTGCCCTGCGCCAGCCAGAGCATCTTCTTGCCGTCGGCGGAGAGCTGGTAGTTCGAGATGTTCGGCAGGAAGGTGTCGTCCTTCCGCTTGGCGAGGTCGTAGCGGTGCAGCGCGCTGGCGTCGTCGGCGCTGCGGATGAAGAAGATCATTCCGGCTTCGCCGGTCTGGAGGCTGCGGATGTTCGCGGCGGGGACGGGGAGCGCGACGATGCGCTGTTCGATGCCGTCGAAGTCAATCGAGACGGCGGACGGCGCTCGGCTGGCGGCAGCGGCGGGTGGGGGCGCCGCGCCGGGCGCGCCGGGCGCGGCGGGCGCGGCGGCGGGGCCTGCGGGTGCGGGGCCTGCGCCGCGGCCGCCCTCGGCCACGACCTTCTCCTCATCGCTTTCCTTCGCCAGCGGGTTCGGCAGGTCCTTGCGCAGGACGATCGCGTAGATGGAGGCGGTGGACGGGATGGTCGAGTTCGAGAGCGCGAACCAGTCGAGCGCGGGGCCGGCGTCCGTGGAGGCGAGCACGTAGAGGTACTTTCCGCTCTTGTCGAACACGGGCTCGCTGACGGCGGAGAGGCCGTCGGTGATGCGGTGCGACTTGTCCTCGTCCACGTTATACGCGAAGAGCGACGTCACGAGCGGATGCGAGGCGACGGTGTACGCGAGCCACTTCGAATCGCTCGACCACGTGTGCCGCAGGACCGGGACCGGCGTGAAGACGCGGTTGCCGCCGATCTTCTTCGCGGTGCCCGTCTTGAGATCGAGCACGAACAGCGCCTGCGAGTTGTCCACGAACGAGAGGCGCGACGCGTCGGGCGACCACACCGGGTTGGCGTAGAATCCGGCGCCGCCGGGCTTGTACGTCTTGTGCTCGCCCTTGCCGTCCTGCGCGGCGACGTGGAGCTGGTACTCGCCGCCCTGGTCGGAGAACCAGGCGATGCGCGAGCCGTCGGGTGACCACGCCGGCGAGCGGTCGTGCACGCCGGTCGAGTTGGTGAGGTTGCGCGCATCACCCTTCTCGGCGGGCACGGTGACGATCTCGCCGCGGAACTCGAAGGCGGCGCGCGCGCCGGTGGGCGAGATGCTCGCGCTGCGGATGTACTGGTTGCCGGTCACCCAGCGGGGGCGCGTCTCGCGCAGGTCCGCGGTGACGCCGATGGTGAGCTTGCGGCTCTGGCCGCTGGCGGGCTCGAGCGTGTGCAGGTATCCCGCGCGCTCGTAGACGATCTTGCCGGCGCCGGCCGACGCGTTCATCACGGGGAAGTCGGTGAAGCGCGTGACGCGCCGCACCTGCTTCGCGGCGACGTCGTACGCGTAGAGGTTGAACTCGCCGTCGCGGTCGGAGCGGAACCAGACGGTGTTGCCGATCCACATCGCGTCCACGTCGTTGCTGCGCGTGGTGGGCTGCGGAATCTTCTCCATCGCGTGCGTGCCGCTGGTGTAGAGCCAGATCTCCGAGTTGCGGCCGCCGCGGTAGCGCTTCCATTGGTTGAACGCGCGGTTGAGCG